>Ga0115566_10003417_pt1 | contig 12820 bp, 10 predicted proteins | sample COGITO_mtgs_1204_3_FD_87173 | JGI IMG/M metagenome (GOLD analysis project Ga0115566, IMG submission 87173) | Pelagic marine microbial communities from North Sea - COGITO_mtgs_120405 | ecosystem: Environmental > Aquatic > Marine > Epipelagic | place: Germany:Helgoland, sampling site Kabeltonne...
GCCGCGGTGGCCATCATCAAACACCAGAACCCGTGCGGTGTCGCTGTTCACGAGACTTTGGCACACGCTCATCGCCTGGCCTTCGCGTGTGATCCGCTTTCTGCTTTTGGCGGAGTGATTGCCGCTAATCGAGAGATCGATGCTGACACCGCCCGCTCGATTGCCGAAGCCTTCACCGAAGTAGTGGTCGCCCCCAGTTTCTCTCCCGAAGCGTTAGAGGTCTTTGCTGCCAAGGAAAATCTGCGGATCGTGGTGCTGCCCGAAGGCTTCACGCCCCCGGCGAGCGAATGGCGTCATATTTCTGGTGGTGTGCTTATTCAAGACACTGATCAACATTTTGCGCCAGCGTCACAGTGGACCTTGGTGGCGGGGTCTCAACCCTCACCCGAGGTCATGGCCTCGTTGGAATTTGCATGGCGGGCTGTTCGGTCCGTGAAGTCCAATGCCATCGTGCTGGCTCAAGGCCAAGCGACGGTGGGCATTGGCATGGGGCAGGTCAACCGAGTGGATTCGTGTCGATTGGCGCTGGAGCGTGCGGGAGATCGAGCACCGGGAAGCGTTGCCGCGTCGGACGCGTTCTTCCCCTTTGCTGATGGGCTAGAGATATTGCTTGCGGGGGGTGTGAGCGCCGTTGTTCAGCCCGGTGGTTCCGTGCGTGACGCCGAGGTCATCGCTGCTGCCGAAGCGGCCGGGGTGGCACTGTTCACCACGGGTGAGCGCCACTTTTTCCACTAGAGGCCGAGCGTGCCGATCTGGTCGCCATATTCGGTCACACCGGAATCACGGAAGCCTAAGCGGTGAAAAAATTCGCCGGGTCCTTCTTCACCCGGTGACCACACGACGCTCAAGGAGCTAAACCCTTCAGCGCGGGCCTGGTCACTCGCGGCCTTAATGGCAAACCGGCCAACGCCTTGACCTTGGGCGCTCGCGGCGACGCTCACCCGCCACACACACGACCGCAGTGCTTCATCGCTGTGGTCGTGATCGAAATGTGCCCGGATAACTCCCACAACGTCATCGCCGTGGAGGATGACTCGGCTCCAGGTTTTGGTGTGATCCAGTGTGTCATCAGCGTGAACATACGTCACAGGGGTGGCGAACTCTTCCTGGCCTGGTAACAATTCGAGCGAATTCGCCTGCAGGGCTGTGCTGGCGGAGAGTTCCTCTAGTACTAAGCCTTCCATCCCCTAAGGGTAGGACGTATTGCGTGGTGATGGGAAGGTATCTTGATATAAAGATATATTTGCTAGGCTTATCTCTCGGACATACTCCGATTGAGGCAAGAGCCTGTGGCGAAAGGGAACACCGTGGAAAAGATTAAGGTCGAAGGCACCGTAGTAGAGCTCGATGGCGATGAAATGACGCGCATCATCTGGCAATTCATCAAGGACCGCCTCATCCACCCCTACCTCGATGTTGACCTGGAGTATTACGACCTCAGCATTGAAAAGCGCGATGAAACCGATGACCAGATCACCATTGATGCAGCTCAGGCCATCAAAAAGCACGGTGTGGGTGTTAAGTGCGCCACCATCACCCCCGACGAGGAGCGCGTGGTCGAATTTGGCCTCAAGAAAATGTGGCGAAGCCCCAACGGCACCATTCGTAACATCCTCGGCGGCGTGATCTTCCGCGAGCCGATTATCATCTCCAACATTCCTCGCCTGGTTCCCGGCTGGAATAAACCCATCATTGTTGGTCGTCACGCTTTTGGTGACCAGTACCGCGCAACAGACTTCGTCTTTGATGGCCCCGGAACCCTGACAATTAGCTTCACACCCAAAGACGGCGGCGAAGCCCAAAGCTTTGAGGTCTTCGATGCTCCCAGTGGCGGTGTCGCCATGGCGATGTATAACCTCGATTCCTCGATCAGGGACTTCGCTAGGGCGTCACTGAACTACGGTCTCGCCAGGAACTACCCTGTCTATCTCTCGACCAAGAACACCATCCTTAAGGCTTACGATGGTCGCTTCAAGGACCTCTTTGAGGAGATCTACCTTGCCGAGTTCAAGGAGAAGTTTGAGGCAGCGGGCATCACCTATGAGCACCGCCTGATTGATGACATGGTCGCCTCGGCAATGAAGTGGGAGGGCGGTTACGTCTGGGCCACCAAGAACTACGACGGTGATGTGCAATCCGACACCGTCGCTCAGGGCTTTGGCTCGCTGGGTCTAATGACCAGTGTGTTGACCACCCCCGATGGCAAGATCGTCGAAGCAGAGGCCGCTCACGGCACCGTGACGCGCCACTACCGCGAACACCAAAAGGGAAACCCCACCTCGACCAACCCCATCGCGTCCATTTTCGCGTGGACCAGAGGGCTCATGCACCGCGGAAAGCTTGATAGCAACGACAAGCTCATTGAGTTTGCGCACACCCTGGAAGACGTTGTCATCAAGACTGTGGAAGCCGGTTCGATGACGAAGGACTTGGCTTTGTTGGTGGGTCCGGATCAAGAGTGGCTCACCACCGAGGACTTCCTAGCCGCTTTGGACACCAACCTCACGAAGCGCCTGAGCTAGTAGCGATAATACCCCTGGGGGTATATACTCCTAAGGTAAAACTTCGAATCAAGGAGGACCATCGTGTGTAGCCCAGCGCGTTGTAACCGATGCAGCAAAGCCACCTGGACTGGCTGTGGAGAGCACATTGACGAGGCCCTATCTGGCTACACGCCAGAAGAACTCTGTCAGTGCGCCTAGGACCAAGTACCTAAGATCACGGAAAGCCCGCCCTTGTGGCGGGCTTTCTTCATCTAAAGATGATGGTGCGGGCTCCATCGAGCAGAATGCGGTGCTCGGCATACCACCGCACTGCTTGGGTGAGAGTTCGAGATTCTTCATCTTGCCCGATAGCGATCAGAGATTCGGGGGATTGGGCGTGGTCCACCCGCACCACGTTTTGTTCAATGATGGGGCCTTCATCAAGTTCTGTGGTCACAAAGTGGGCCGTGGCGCCGATGAGTTTCACACCGCGCTGATGGGCCTGGCGATAGGGGTCGGCACCTTTGAAGCCGGGCAGGAACGAGTGGTGGATGTTAATAATCCGACCTTCTAGCGCGGCACACACTCGCGGGCTCAGAATCTGCATGTATCGGGCCAACACGACAAGTTCGATGTCGTGTGTGGTGACGAGCTCGAGAAGTGTTTCTTCGAATGCTTCGCGGTCTGTGGGAGCTGAGATTGCTTGGGAGACAAAGGGCACTCCATAGAACTCGGCGAGAGGCTCGAGCGCGTCGTGGTTGGACATGACTAAGGGGATAGTCACATTGAGGTGTCCATCCCTCTGTCGCACCAACAAGTCGCTCACGCAGTGTCCAGCGCGCGAGGCTAATACCAAGGTGCGCAGCGGTCGATCCACGGTGTGGATTTCAGCAGTCATCGCATAGTGCTTGATCACCGGGGCAAGCTCCCGATCGAATTCTTCATAGCTGGCAGGTGTTTCCACCTGAAGGCGCATAAAGAAGCGGCCGGTGTCGTCACTCGAGAATTGTTGCGATTCGGTGATGTTTCCCCGGGCCGTGACGATGGCGCCACTAATAGCGTGCACGATGCCGGGTTGGTCATCACAGACCAGGGTCACGATGAAATGAGACGATGCGCTATCCACCCCCCTAGCTTAGGCAGTGCTTGAGGGTCGCCCAGGCTTTTCTCCCTGCTTTGGATAGACTTGCTTCACGCAACTGGCGCAAGTGATGGAGCACCATCGGGGAGCGAAGATAAGCGTGTGGGCCGGGCGCCTGGGCCACCACAAGAACCTCACCATTACGTCACTAGAGGGAGAATCCCGTGAACCCCACCACCCCATTTACCCAACCACTGGCCAGCGTTGACCCTGAAATCCAGGCAGTCTTGGACCAGGAGTTGAATCGTCAGCGCACCACGCTGGAGATGATTGCCAGCGAAAACTTTGTTCCCCACGCTGTTCTCGAAGCTCAAGGCAGTGTCCTGACCAACAAATACGCCGAGGGATATCCCGGAAAGCGCTATTACGGCGGCTGCGAGTTTGTGGATATCGCTGAGAACCTCGCGATAGATCGTGCCAAGAAGCTTTTCGGTGCCGCGTATGCCAACGTTCAGCCCCATTCGGGGGCAAGTGCCAGTGCTGCTGTGTTGCACGCGTTGGCCCAACCCGGTGACACCATTTTGGGTTTGGAACTCGCTCACGGTGGACACCTCACCCACGGTATGCGGTTGAACTTCTCGGGCAAGGTCTATAACGCGACGGCCTATGGTGTGGATCCCGAGACGTTCCTCATCGACATGGACCGGGTGCGCGATGCTGCTCTGGAGCACAAGCCCACCGTGTTGATTGCGGGCTGGTCTGCTTATTCTCGACACCTCGATTTCGCAGCGTTTAGATCCATTGCTGATGAGGTGGGCGCCGCCCTCTGGGTAGATATGGCCCACTTCGCTGGTTTGGTGGCAGCAGGTTTGCACCCGTCCCCGGTTCCTCACGCAGACGTGGTGTCCACGACTGTTCACAAGACCCTCGGTGGTCCACGCTCGGGCCTTATCTTGAGCCGGGATGAATCCTTGGCCAAGAAACTCAATTCTGCTGTGTTCCCCGGCCAACAGGGTGGACCGTTGATGCACGTGATCGCTGCAAAAGCGGTGGCGTTCAAAATGGCCATGGAGCCAGAATTCAAGGACCGCCAAGAGCGCACCATTCGTGGCGCCCAGGCGTTGACCGAGCGCTTAATGGCCGAGGATTCCAGGGCTGCGGGAGTAGATGCGTTGACCGGAGGCACGGATGTGCACCTGGCACTGGTGGACCTGCGAAATTCTCCCCTGGATGGGCAACAGGCCGAAGACCTGCTCCACACGGTGGGCATCACGGTCAATCGCAACGCGGTTCCCTTTGACCCACGGCCACCGATGGTCACCTCGGGTGTGCGCATTGGAACTCCCGCGCTGGCCACCAGAGGATTCGGCGACACCGAATTTATCGAAGTTGCCGACATCATTGCTCAAACACTCATTCCCAACCCGGATGTCGCAAGCCTGCAAGCTCGAGTGGCGGCGTTGACTACGGCATGGCCGCTCTATCCCGAACTGGGATAAGGGGCCTCGGTAGTGACCGCGCAGATTTTAGATGGAATCGCCACTGCGGCGCAGATAAAGGCTGAGGTTGCCCAGCGTGTGAGCGCCCTGAAAGCATCGGGAGTTCATCCGGGCTTGGGCACGCTGCTTGTGGGGGATGACCCGGGATCGCAGTGGTATGTCGCTGGTAAACACCGTGATTGTGCGGAAGTGGGAATTGAATCTCACCGCATTGAATTGGGAGCATCAGCTAGCCAAGAAGAAGTGCTCGCTGCGGTGGATTCGTTTAACCAAAACCCTGCGGTGACGGGATATATCGTTCAACTTCCCTTACCGGCGGGCATTGACACTGATGCGGTACTCGAGGCCATTGATCCGATCAAGGATGCCGATGGGCTCCACCCGGTCAACCTGGGCCGATTAGTCAACCGAGTCAGTGGTGAGGTTGATTTTCCGCTGCCCTGCACGCCCCAGGGAATTGTGGAGTTGGTGCGACGCAACGGACTTTCTTTTGAATCACAGCACGTGGTGGTCATCGGTCGTGGCGTGACCGTAGGACGCCCGATTGGAGCGCTGCTGACCAGGCGAGGCATTGATGCCACGGTGACCCTGACTCACACTAAAACTCGCGACCTTGCCGCGCACGTGGCAATGGCTGACATTGTGGTGGCTGCTGCTGGTGCACGGGGCGTTGTGACAGCCCAGATGGTGAAACCCGGGGCCATCGTGCTGGATGTGGGGGTGAGCCGTCACGAAGTGGACGGCAAATCTGTTGTCGTGGGGGATGTTGCCCCGGAGGTGTCCAAGGTCGCTGGCTATGTCTCTCCCAATCCCGGGGGAGTAGGGCCGATGACTCGAGCGATGCTGTTGAGTAATGTGGTCGATATTGCATACAGGGAGCTAGGCCACCATGGCTAAATTATATTTTCGCTACGGAGCGATGAATTCGGGTAAATCTACTGCGCTATTGCAGGCTGCCTATAACTATGAGGAACGCGGGCAGACAGTCATGCTCGCTAAACCCATGGTCGACACCAAAGGCGATCGCAGCATCATCTCGCGGCTGGGTGTGGCTCGCGAGGTGGACGTGATTATTGAACCTGCCACCAACGTGGTGGATTTGGTCGACCGTGAGGCCCAGAGGGTGCTGGCAGAAACGGGCAGCCCGGTGGCCTGTGTGTTGGTCGACGAATCGCAGTTTCTCTCACCCCGGCAAGTCGATGACTTGTTTGTTGTGGCAATTCGCCGAGGAATACCGGTCTTGGCCTATGGGATTCGCACAGACTTTCAAACCGTGGCGTTCCCGGGGTCTCGCAGGTTATTAGAGATCGCTCATTCCCTCGAAGAGCTCAAAACGATTTGTCGCTGCGGCAGCAAGGCTATTTTCAACGGCCGGAAGATCGATGGCACCTTTGTCTTTGATGGCGCCCAGGTTGCTATTGACGGCGTCGATGTCACCTATGAATCACTGTGTGGCAAGTGCTACTTGGATGAGAGCGGCGGGTGCTTAGCTAGTGGCTATCCACCCCCCGCAGAACTCGGTGACCCATTAGGGCCAGACCCAGATTTCAGTTAGCTCGCCACCTCGGCGAAGCCACACTCGATGGTCGGGGTGACAGGAATTGAACCTGCGACCTCGTCGTCCCGAACGACGCGCGCTACCAAGCTGCGCCACACCCCGTGATGTATCTCACTCTGCACTGCAAGGCTCAAGCGTAGTCGATGTCATCGCCCACCAGCGTGACGAGAACTGCCTCAGGGGGGCAGAAAATCCGAATAGGCGCATAGATGCTGGTACCTAATCCGGCGGAGACTTCGAGGTAACTTGACCGAGAAGCGTGGCGCCAGATGCTCAGTCCTGAAGCCTGGGCATTGGGCAGATCACAGTTTGTGGTCAGCGCATGGCCGCCGGGTAAACACACCTGGCCGCCGTGAGTGTGTCCGGCGAAAATTGCTTCACACCCATTGGTCACGAAAGCATCCAATACCCGCCGATACGGAGCGTGGGTCACCCCCACGGTGGTAATCGAGCGATGTGCCTTTGCCTGCAGCGCATCGTCTTGTTCCTGCAGGGTCTCGACCAGGCGCGGCAGTTGACCCAACTCGTCTTCGCCGTGATGGGCATCACCGATTCCCACAAAATCGAGTGTGGAGTTCTTCAGCTGCATCCGGGTGGCAGCGTTATTAATATCGCTCCATCCCAGCGTGTCGGTATACAGCGAGAACAAGCCATCGAAGTCAAGAACTTCCCCGGGTTCCCCACTGGATTGGGAGGGCCCCAGAAGGTATCCCAGAGGGTTTTTCCACCGAGGGGCTACTCGGTCGTTCGATCCGTGGGTGATCACCCCGGGAATTCCTGCCAGAGGCAGTAATGCTTCTGCCAGCGCGGAAAGCCCATCGCGGTGGCCCAGGAAATCGCCGGTGCCAATGATGAGATCTGGTTCCAATTCGGCCAGTTCACGCACCCAGGCGATCGTGCTGGAGTGCCAGGGCGCCATGTGAAGGTCGCTGAGGTGTAGAACCTTGATGGGGTCACTCCCCGCACCTAGAATCGGCATCACTTCGCTGCGCAGGCAAAAATTGGTCCGCTCGATCAAGGCCCCCCAGGCCGCCACACCAGTGGCGAGGGCTCCCAGACCCGCTAGTGTTGCGCCGACTTTAGAGGTCATTAGTCCAACACGGGCGCATCCGAGGCGACCGGGTCTACTCCACAGGCGACTTGAATTTGAAGACCGACGTAATCCCAGACTTGGGCTCCCGCTCCAGGGCTGTGACTGATCACTGTTCCGCTTCCGGGATCGCCATTAACGCTTCCCTCGCCACAGCTCAATATACGCGCCCCAGTCATCGCCTGAGCATCCAAGGTGGCATTAGCTGAGGCCACGGACAGCCCGACTAAGTTCGGCATAATCGCGTTTCCGACGATTTCACCACCAGCTCCACCGGAGGTGACCCGCACGGTCATGCCTCGTGCCAAGTAGGTTCCTGCCACGGGCTCATAGATGGCTACGCGGCCTACCTCAGCGCCGACGGTCACTTCGAGTTTGAGGCCGAGGCTTTCCAAGAGAATGGTTGCTTCATCAATGGTAAGACCGAAGATGTCGGGCAATTCGATACCGCTGCCTCGCAACAGGCGATCGGGAGCTGCGGGGAAGGATTCACCACCGTACTGCTCGTTGGCATCTTGCATGATGACGCGCCAAATATCGTGCCGGAGAACGGTGCCGTTGCGGTAGTTACTCAGTCGGTAGTCACCGACGATGTTTCCCACCCACACGGCAGTGGCAACGTTCGTGCTGGAGCCCACCATCCAGGTCTGCACCTGCGAGTCCGTGGTCCCGGTCTTTCCAATCACGGGGACATTTCCGCCGGGGTTGGATCGAGACCCTGTTCCTCCGGTAATAACTGAGCGCATCGGAGCAGCTGCTGCGGCTGCCACATCGGGGGTAATGCCCTGGCGACACTTCGAGCTTTGGCCATCAATAGTGGCGCCCTCGGCGTCCACAAAACGGTCAATGATGATGGGCTCACACACCACACCGCCGTTGGCAATGCCGGCAAAAGCGCCCGCCATCGTCAGTGGAGCAATTTCGTTGGTTCCCAGCACTGCGGAGGGGTTTGTTTGCAAAATCCCATCATCTGCGCGGTGGACGAGGAGAGACTCTGCCGCCGCTCGGATTTCACACTGGTCAAGTTGTTCCGCCATCGAGGCGTAGGCGGAGTTGATTGAGCGAACGGTCGATTCGAAGACCGTGGCAGCGGGAAGCAAGAGGTCTGCCGAGTTTCTAAATTCCCAAATTCCCGCCCAGGGTCCACCACCATCACCACAGGTGTCCAGAAACACTGCTTGCTCCAATTCCATGCGGGAGGCATCAATCACTTCATTGAGTCCATAGCCACGCTGCAACCAGGCAATCAGAGCAAAAACCTTGTAGGTCGAACCGACCTGGAAACCACTGGAGCCGCCATATCGACGATCCGTGCTGAAGTTCACAGCAGTGGTGGAGATACCTCCACCCTCTTCGGAGTCATCAAAGATTTTGTTCTGGGCCATCGTCAAAACGCGGCCTGTTCCGACCTCCACGCTGGTGGTGGCAGAACCCATGTCAAAAACTTCTTCGTCACTAGGGACTAACTCCCACACACGATCCTGGGCGGTGGTTTGGAGAGACAGATTCATGGTGGTGTACACATCAAGACCACCACGACGCCAGCGTTGGGTGCGCTCTTCTTCGGTTGCCCCTAGGGAGTCAAAGTTTTCGACGTTTTTGATCACGTAGTCACAGAAGAATCGGGTGTATTCATTCGCCGCTAAACACCCAGCGGTCGGGGGAGAGATGGTGACGAACGAGGAATCCACGGGGGTAGCGATTGCTCGGTCGTATTGAGCCTGGGTAAGGTAGTCCTCGGCGAGCATCGCGGCCAGGATGATGTCGCGTCGCTCTTGGTTTGCTGCGTAGTTTTCCGGATTAGAAAGGTTTCTAGTGGTGGGGTACTGCACAATGGCCAACAAACTGGCGGCTTCAGCAGGCGAGAGGGACTTAGCTGGCTTGCCAAAATACTGTTGAGAAGCAGCTTGAACGCCGTAGGTGTTTCCTCCGAAGCCAGTGATGTTGAGATAGGCCTCAAGGATTTCCTCCTTGGTGTACTGCTTTTCCACACCAATCGCGAGTTTCATTTCGTTGAGCTTGCGCTGGAAACTCGTTTCGATAGCCACGGCGTAGGCCGCCTGGCGCTCTTCCGCCGTGGGTAGATATTGTGAGCGCTGAATATAGGTGTTCTTCACTAGCTGCATCGTCAGCGTCGAGGCGCCACTTTCAATGCCTCCCGAGAAAACGTTGCCCAGTGCTGCTCGGACGATCGAGTTGATATCGACACCGGTGTGGTCATAGAAGCGACGGTCCTCACCGGCGACCGCTGCTGCTACCAAATAGGGCGACATGTCCTCGAGTGCTATTTCCTCGCGGTCTTGCCAGTAGACCTCAGCAAAGGCGGTGTAGCCATCGGCTGGGTCCTGAGTGTTTTGTGCCCACAGGGTGTTCTTCTGCGCCTGATCTCCCATTTCAATAAATTCAGGCAAGGCATCGAAAACACCAATAGCGCTGGTCGCTCCTACACTGGTGACGGCGAGGGCAGGGGAAATCATCGCGGTCACCATGACACCTGCCAGAGCACCAAACCCGGCAATCCCAGCCAGAGCCTGGAGGATGCCCGAGGGTCGACGCTTATTTTCTGACATAGTCTCCAGGGTACGCGATGGTTCCCTATGATTGCGTTGGAAACGAGGGGGGAATCATGACGACGTGGGAATACATCACAACACCGCTGATTATTCACAACACCACCGCCATCTTGAATAACTGGGGCGATAAAGGGTGGGAACTAGTCCAAATCGTGACCGGCCCTGAGGGCGGTCTCGTCGCGTATTTCAAACGACCGAAAGAAGAAAACTAAATGGGACACATTGATGCACGCCTGAGCGAATTGGGCATTACCCTTCCTGGCGTAGCCACACCTGTCGCTGCCTATGTGCCAGCCATGACCAGCGGCAACCTGCTCTTCACCGCCGGTCAATTGCCCTTTGTGGATGGCGCTTTGATGGCGACGGGAAAAGTCGGTGGCGAGGTGTCGGTAACTCAGGCGGCAGACATGGCCAAAATCTGTGCCCTCAACGCCTTGGCTGCTGCCAAGAGTGTGCTCGGGTCCTTAGACAGGGTCACCCGTGTAGTCAAGGTCAACGGATTTGTGGCCTCGACGCCCGACTTCATTGCCCAGCCCCAAGTTCTCAATGGTGCTTCAGAGTTCCTTGGTGAAGTATTTGGCGATATCGGAGCGCACGCCAGAGCAGCCGTCGGTGTGGCCGTACTACCTCTGGATGCTCCTGTTGAGGTCGAGTTGATCCTGGAGTTCTCCGCCTCCTAGGCGGCCATTCGTTATTCGCCCACAGAGTCGCTGATGGTGCGAATAACAGACGTGTCCATCAAGGTGGTCGTGTCTCCCACGTCTCGCCCTTCGGCGATATCGCGCAGCAACCGGCGCATGATTTTGCCCGAGCGAGTCTTGGGTAACTCGGCGACGACAAAAACTGTCTTGGGTTTTGCGATCGCACCGATTTGTTCGCCCACCCACGCGCGCAACTGCGAAGACACCTCGTCGTCACTCAGCGTTCCTGCAAAGCGTGACTTGAGAATGACAAACGCTACGACGGCTTGACCGGTGGTGTCATCTGCTGCGCCCACGACGGCTGCCTCGGCAGTCATCGGGTGGGCCACCAGGGCAGACTCGATTTCCATGGTGGAGAGTCGGTGGCCCGAAATATTCATCACATCATCGACGCGACCGAGCAGCCACACATCATTGTCTTGATCGAGGTGTGCTCCATCGCCGGCAAAATACCGATCGCCAAAGAGCGACCAGTAGGTTTCTTGGAATCTCTCGGGGTCGCCCCAAATGCCGCGCAGCATGGAGGGCCAGGGTTCAGTCACCACCAGTAGTCCGCCAGCGTCCGATCCCACGTGCGCACCATCTTCGGTCAACACATCAATACTGATTCCTGGCAGCGGAACCTGAGCGCTTCCTGGCTTAGTGGACGTCACTCCGGGAAGTGCGGAAATCATGATGGCTCCCGTTTCGGTTTGCCACCAGGTGTCCACAATCGGAGTGAGATTGTTTCCGATCACTTCTCGGTACCACATCCACGCTTCGGGGTTAATGGGCTCTCCCACGGTGCCGAGCAGGCGAAGGCTGGAGAGATCAAACTTTTGCGGGATTTCTCGGCCAAGTTTCATAAAAGTACGAATCGCTGTGGGGGCCGTATAGAAAATACTGACCTTGTATTTTTCGATAATTTCCCACCAACGGCCAGGATGAGGCGTATCGGGGGTGCCCTCATAAATCACCTGGGTAGCGCCATTGGCTAAGGGCCCATAGACGACATAGCTGTGACCGGTAATCCATCCAATATCGGCGGTGCACCAATACACGTCTGATTCCGGGTGCAGATCAAAGACATTCTTGTGGGTGAAGCTAGCTTGGGTGAGATATCCACCGGAGGTGTGCAGAATACCCTTGGGCTTCCCCGTCGTTCCGGAAGTGTAGAGAATGAACAGAGGGTTTTCTGCTTCAAACGCTTCGGCCTTGTGATCATCCGACATCGGCGCCATTTCTTCATGCCACCAGAGGTCCCGACCAGACACCCAGTCCACGTCATTGCCACCACGCTGCACGACCAAGACCGTGGACACAGAGGTCTTTCCCTCGGAGAGTGCTTGATCTACCGCCGCTTTGAGGGGAAAGACTGAGCCTTTGCGGTGGCCGCCATCAGCGGTAATCACCATTGACGCATCGGCGTCATCAATACGTGCTCGAAGGCTTTCTGCACTAAAACCGCCAAAGACCACGGAGTGAATCGCTCCCAAGCGCGCCACGGCGAGCATGGCAATGACTGCTTCGGGAATGAGGGGCATATAGATAATGACCCGATCGCCCTTACCCACACCCACGCTGGTCAGCAGGTTGGCCGCCTTTTTAACCTCAGAGGTCAACTCGGCATAGGTGATGTCTCGGGAGTCGCCGGGCTCCCCTTCGAAATGCAACGCCACACGATCTCCCAGGCCCGCTGCAACATGGCGATCAAGACAGTTATAGGAGACATTCAGGGTGCCATCATCAAACCACTTGGCAAAAGGTGGGTTGGACCAATCTAAAACCTGAGTGAAGGGGCGATGCCAGTGCAGGAGTTCCCGCGATTGCTTCGCCCAGAAACCTAAGCGATCAGC
>Ga0115566_10003423_pt1 | contig 12813 bp, 17 predicted proteins | sample COGITO_mtgs_1204_3_FD_87173 | JGI IMG/M metagenome (GOLD analysis project Ga0115566, IMG submission 87173) | Pelagic marine microbial communities from North Sea - COGITO_mtgs_120405 | ecosystem: Environmental > Aquatic > Marine > Epipelagic | place: Germany:Helgoland, sampling site Kabeltonne...
CCGGGGACGTGATTGGTGTCCCAGGGATTGCTGGTGACGCCAAAGGCGCTGTTCTCGGTGCTTGAGCCCATGGCGTATTCGTCCATGTTCGCCCGGCCGAAGGGGATGAAGCCTTGGGCCTTCAGGCGCTCGACGACTGTAGCATCGTAGGTGGCGTTGTAGGGCGCGAGCAGCTTCGACGCGCAGCGGCAAGGCTCACCGGCTACGGAGATGTTATCCTTAATGCCAATTGGGACGCCGTCGAACGCAGAGAGTTGCTCATTCTTGCCACGGCGGGCGTCTGCGGACTCCGCAGCGGAGAGTACGGCCTCGCGGTCTAGAGAGACGAACCCGTTGATTGCCGAGTCGGTTGCGGCGCTGCGGTCAAGTAATTCAGTGACGTAGGCGACTGCGGATTGGCCGCCGGCCAGAGCTGACGCGGCGCTGGCGAGGGTAGGGGGCTGAGTTGGGACGCTCATCAGGCACCTCCTTCAGTGAGAACCTGTGGCACGCGCACCAAGTCGCCTTGGTGGACAGCCGGGGCGTTGGCCAGCATCGCGGCCTGGTCCATGCAATTTGGGGGCGTGTCATCGCTGCGCATTACGTTGGTCACGCGCGTCGCGTGGGCGGTCGGTTCAACGCCATCAATGTCGACTTCCTGAAGAAGGTCGATGTAGCCTACGATTGCGCCCAGTTCATCGTGGAGGCGAGATCTTTCGTCCTCAGTCAGCGCGATGCGAGCGAGGGTCGCGATCTTATCCACATCTATATCATGCGGTTGGGGGTCACTCATGGTCAAAGCCTGTCCAGCGTCAGTTTTCTCATTCACGGTGCAAACCTTCGCTTTTGCCGCGCGTCTTTCTATGTGACCGGTGGCAACTGCTTGCAGGTCTGTTCGCAATGATTAGTGTGTGCCTATTCCACAGTTTCTATTTGGAGGCGGGTGTTGCGCGTATTGTTGTTTATTGCTCTATTGGGGCCGTGTGGGCTATCTGCTGAGGAGGCCGGCCTTGAAGGGCGCCGTCTGATGATTGAGGTGACGGCATATTGCAGCTGTCAGAAGTGCTGCGGTTGGCAGCGAAACTGGCTGGGGCAGCCGATTTTTAGCTCGGGCAGGAACAAGGGCAAGCGGAAGCTGATCGGGCAGACTGCCAGTGGCCATCAGGCGCGGCGCGGGACGTTGGCTGCAGATACCGAATATTATGCGTTCGGGACGCGCCTCTTCATTCCGGGCTATGGTTACGGCGTGGTGCATGACAGGGGAGGGGCTATCATTGGGCCCCAAAGGCTGGATCTATTCATGCATAGCCATGCAGCTGCGACGAAGTGGGGACGGCAGTGGGTGGAGGCGATTGTGCTCGGTGAGAGCGTCGCTCAGGCAGGGGCAGATAGTCCCCGGACGGCCACTGGGAACCAGTAGTCCCTAGACCCGAATGTTCTCGATTTTGGAAAAGATGAAAACAGCGTTTGCAAGGTTCTGAATCGTTAGTACCTTCCTCTCCTCACGCGCCAAGGCGGGGTGGTAGTTCAGTTGGTTAGAATGCCAGACTGTCACTCTGGAGGTCGCGGGTTCGAGTCCCGTCCATCCCGCCAGTGCGTGTTTTTTTGGCGCTGAAAGCCAGTAAATTCAGGGCGGATCTGTGACACTCCATCTGGCTGAATTTCAAGAAACCGGTCAAACGCCCCCGACGGGCGTTGATTTATTCACAAGTCGAGGCACATTTCGCGCAACCGCAATGCCGGACGGGGACATGCCTGATTCAGTTGATATTAACGAAGTCGCAGCGCACGCCGTAAAACTCGGTGAACTTGGCATCTTGGAACTCCTCCTTGAGGATACGCCAACGCTGATCCATGCTCGCTTCGTTCATAGGGATACTTTGCTATCGCTGGCCGCGCAGAATGGCCGGGCAGCGATCTGTCACACTCTACTCGCGCTCGAAGCAGACGTAGAGGCTGTTGATATCAGTGGCGAGAACTCGCTGCATTGGGCTAGCAGGAACGGCCACCACCAGATCGCGAAGATGCTGTTGGATGCAGGGCTGGGCCCGAACGTTACTAATTTGAGTGGCTGGTCCGCGTTGCATTACGCCTGCTGTAATGGCCACACCGAGGTGGTTGAAGTGCTGCTGGCAAGTGGCGCAGATCCGACCCTCGTCACTCTTGATGGCGAGAATGCTACATTTATGGCTGCCAAGAACACCCACAAGGATGTGCTCGAATTACTGATGTCCGGCGGTCGTCCCGGTGACGAGTTAGATGCGCTCTACGGTGACAAGACGGTGGTGGTCTGACTCCTTTGCGCATACCAATTCGCTGATGGAGCTATTCCTTCATGTTCTGCAGATTCTGCAACAGACCGCGACCTTCCTGCTGGAGGTCGCCATTCTGGCGGGGCCCATTTACCTCTTGCTGCGATTTTTTCGCGGAACCAGAGCGCTTCCGGTTATCATCGGGATTGTGATCTGCGGGGGAACGTTGTTCCTCCTGTCACAGCAACTGAACTTGAGTGTGATCGCGTGGTTGCTGACGAAGATCCCCCCGCTGTTGGCCGTGGCGCTTGTCGTCGTGTTTCAACCAGAGCTTCGGAGGCTGTTCGCCGAAGTGGGGGTAAACCCACAGCGCTTCTTTCAACACGAGAATACCCAGACGGAGTCGGAGACGATCGATATTTTGATCGATGCCACAGAGCGGATGGCCCAAAGTAATCTGGGGGCATTGATCGCGGTAGAGCGAAACATCGGCATGCGCAGCTACTCCGAGTCAGGTGAGCGTCTGAACGCACGCCTGTCGGTGGAACTGCTGATGGCGATATTTGCCAGCCGGGCACCGCTTCACGATGGCGCAGTCATCGTGAAGAATGGGTTGATCCTGTCGGCGGGTTGCTTTTTTCCCTTGACGGAGTCGCCACAGAAGCGCAGTTTCGGGACCCGTCACCGGGCGGCGATTGGGGTCACTGAGGAGACCGACGCTATCGTTTTGGTCGTGTCTGAAGAACACGGCTGGGTCAGTCTTATTCATAAGGGCGTGTTGGTTGAAAATATCGACCGTGACCGGCTGCGTCGGCACCTGACGCGCTATCTGATCCGCGATCGCGACAAGTTTGCGGCAAGTCGCCGCGGTAAGCGGGAGGAGGCCACAGATGTTTCGCAGACTTCTTAGCGATGATTGGCCGCGCAAGCTCGTGGCGGTCATATTTGCGGTAGCTTGCTGGTTGGTAGTGAATCAGCATATTTCGGTAGAGCGCACCTTTCACGATGTACCTGTTCGGGTCACCACGCCGGACGGTTTGGCCTTGGTGACGGATATGCCGGCCGTTTGGATTACCGTGCGCGGTGCGAATCAAGACGTGTCCGCGCTCTCTCCGACAGATTTGTATGTAGAATATTACGTGGGCGATGATGCTACCGATGGTACGCACATCATGGCTTTGCGCGCCAAGCATGTTCCGCTTGAACGTGGTGTTCGGGTATCGGAGATCAAGCCATCGAAGATTCCACTCACCCTCGATTCCGTGATCGAGAAAGAAGTGCCGGTTTCGAACAGCCACCGACATTTGTTCGAGTCTGTGCCCGACCGGATGGGGCTGAGAACGATCAATATTGTTCCTGAAACGGTCACTGTCACGGGCCCATCCCGGCACGTAAATGCAATCCATGTGGTGCAGATAGACAAGCCGATCCGTCTGGATTCCAATCCACCAATGAACCTCGAAGTGGACAGTTTGCTGCGCAAATACCCCAACGTCTCACTGAGCAACACCACGGTTAATCTTTACTTCGAGTTCTACAACCGGACCGGAACGCGTGTCTTCCAAGATCTTCCGGTGCACGTTCTGCCACCGGTTCCTAAGGGCTTGAGTGCATCTCTGGTACAGGCTGCGATCACGTCGCTTTCCATCTATGGCCCGAGAAACGTGCTGGATATTCTGACTGACGAGTCATTTCGTCTGTTCGTGGATCTTGGGGCCATCTCTTCACCGGGAACCTACGAACGGCCGGTGAAGATCTGGATCACTGCCAGGGATTGCTACGTGGACCGCATCACACCGGTAAGCTTGCCGCTTCGAGTCGAATTCACAGAATAAGTTTGGCTGCGCGCCAGCGCCAGCGGCTATGGCGTGGCCTTAGATGACGGCAGCTTCCTGCGCGATTCTTCTTCACCTTCGCCGAACGTCCAAGGTCAGCACGGAGCGGAGCGACGTTGCCTGCACCGTCTTGTTCGACTTTAAGGTGTGTCTCTTTCGTTATGGTGCGAACTAGAAAGGGATGTGTTTCTAGTGTTTTCTTCAATGGCAATAAAAACCTTAATTCCTTCGGCGATTGCAAGATTCGTGACGACCCCGACGAGGCCGCCCAGTATCCCCCAAATAATAAGGGTGCCCCCCCCTCTCTTAATTGTCGCTATGCCAAATATTGCTATGATCAAGGCAACGGCGCCCGTAACATAAGCGAAAATTCGGTAAATCAGCGATAGTGTTTGTAGTGCAGGATACCGGGATGTCGATTTGGGACTAGACTCGGCGACAACTTCTGCCGATTTAGACAGTGTTTGTTGTGTCGTTCGACGGTGTCGACCTTCAGCGAGCATTAAGCCATTCTCTCGCTGCATCACAGTCCAACTGCGCCCCGAGCATTCAAGGTAATCGAAAGGAGCAACATCGCGAGTCTGGGCGAATGTTCTGAAGGCGGAGTCTATGTCATCGAATGTTTCGATTTTGAAGTTACCAATTTTCTCGTTGGTAGGCTTGAAGACAAATACTTTCACGATGGTGTGTCTCTTATGTCGAACGCGGTGCTTGCCGGTAGGCCATCAGGCCGTATCGGGTGCGGAGAGATTGGGCCACTCGACCGGAAAGTTAAGCTACTGCTATCCCAATGGTGGTGATCGCAAGGTAGGGCTGCTTGCGGCGCTTTGCCAGCATTGGAGTTCCTTTTTTCTTTTGCACTGGCGAATCGTGCTGTGTGGCGTGGAATCCGGCGAAACGGAGGCGAGCTCTGCTGAGGAGCAACTCGCCGAGGGATAGTCGGAGCAGTAGCGACGCAATGTCGACACCGCGGGAGAGTCGACAGACTCCCCCACCTTCGCAAGGTAGCAACATTGAAGAGCTGCCGCCATGCCTGGAAAACCTTGGGGTTTGGGGCGAAGCCCCATTGTGGCCGCAGGCCGCAGCGAGCCAGCCCATACTGCAAGCTGCGTCATGAACATTTCACGCGATGGCCGTTTGCGTCTTTGTCCGAGCCACGGTACACCTCGCCTGGACACCAATGCGACAGATTCAGATGAGGGCGCTTGGTATTGTAGTGGACCATGAATTTGGCGATCCCCACCTGCACTTCGTGCCCATCTGCAGAGGCAAAGAGGTAGACTTCCTCGTACTTGATTGTGCGAAAGAAGCGCTCCACCATGACATTGTCAATCCAGCGCCGGCGGCCGTTCATGCTCATCTTGACTCCATGGCCTTCAACTGCTTTGGACCACTCCTCCGAGCTATACTGTCTGCCTTGATCGGTATCGAGTATCGAAGGCAGCTCTCCTGCCACTTGAATAGCCCGATGCACTCGACGAGCGCTTCGCGGAGAAGCAGGGCGCGAATTTTGCGTACTCCGTGTGTAGGGTGTTCAAGATAGAGCCTATCCATGAAGTTCATGATCGTCAGGTCTTCTGCACTGGCGGCTTTGCCAGGGCTGCAATAGTAGCTTGAGCGATTGACGGCCAATAGCTCGCACTGCCGACGACGACTTAGCTTGTCATCACCGCAGATCATAGCTCGTCGCTCAGCGGGATCTGCAGCTCTTTGCATTTTTTTCGCAGCCAGTCGAACTCCAGCGTAGGCTGCCCAATCTTGGCGTGGTGATTCTTACGCATCTTGTCCACCGTCTCCTCGGTCGAACTCTACCGCGGACCTTCGAAGATGGTGTTTGCCTTATCGACCAGGTCGCGTTTCCACTGCAAGACCTGCGTTGGATGGACTTCGTAGAGGGCTGCGATTTCACTGGTGGTTTGCAGGCCCTTGAGGGCCTCCATAGCCACTTTAGCCTTGAATGCCGCGTTATGGCGGCGACGATTTTTCTTCGACATCTTGGTGCTCCTTGTTCAAGTTGACGGGAAGCATAGCCTTACTTAGCAGGTGGTCCAAAATTCGGTCACCACCTCTGCTGGGGCTGTAGTCGCTTCCCGGAATGCGAAGGAGCGCGCTCATCGCGGCCTTTTTTAGCGCTATTCTCGCAGGTGTCCCTGCCCAATTGCGATCCACTTGTAACTGGTCAACTCGCGCGGCCCTACCGGGCCTCGGGCGTGTAGTTTGTCAGTGCTGATCCCTAAGACCGCCCCCAGGCCATAGTCTCCGCCGCCGGACAGCCGCGTCGAGGCGTTTACCAGGACAGACGCGGAGTCAACGAGCCGGCAAAAATAGCGACTCCGTTCGAGGTTCTGGGTGACGATGGCGTCGGTATGGCCCGAGCCGCAGGTGTTGATATGCTCGATGGCAGCATCGATCCCGGGCACGACGCGTACGGCCAGCATCGGCGCAAGGTATTCGGCAGCCCAGTCCGTTTCATCCGCGGTTTCGCAGGCAATGATTTGGCGGGTACGGGGGCAGCCGCGCAGCGTTACGCCAGCGGCGGCTAAGGCGGTGGCCAGTGCCGGTAGCAGGCGGCTCGCTGCGGCTTCATCGACGAGCAGCGTCTCGAGCGCATTGCACACTTCGACGCGCTGGCACTTGGAGTTTATGGTCAGCGCCACGGCGGTGGCTTCGGGCGCATCCGCGGCCAAGTAAAGGTGGCACACCCCGTCATAGTGCTTGATCACCGGGATGCGGCTCTCGCGGCTTACCGTTTCTACCAGAGACCTGCCCCCTCGGGGGATGAGCACGTCCAGATAGCGGTCTTGGCGCAGCAGGGCGTGGACGGCTTCGCGATCGGCGGAGCCAAGGATGCGGATCGCAGCTTCTGGCAGTCCGCAACGGGTCGCGCCACGACGCATGGCCTCCGCGAGCACGAGGTTGGTGCGTAGCGCCTCCGAGCCACCGCGAAGCAGGACCGCATTGCCACTGCGTACGCAGACCGCGGCAGCATCGGTGGTGACGTTCGGGCGGGATTCATAAATGATGCCGATGGCCCCCAGCGAAACCCGCACGCGGCGAACTTCGAGGCCGTTGGGGCGCGTTGTGCCTTCGATCACTTCGCCGAGTGGATCCGGCAGTTGTGCCACTGCGCGCAAGCGTCTGAGAATGTAGGAGAAGACTTTGTCGTCGACCTGTAGCCGTTGGCGCAGGGGTGGGCTGAGGGAGCCAGCTTCGGCCAGATCTGCAGCATTGGCAGCGGCGACCTCTGTACGCGCGGCTGCCAACTCGTCGGCCATTGCGTTCAGCGCTGCGCTGCGTTGCTCTCCGGGCAGTGCCGCCAACTTCCGTCCGGCGGCAGATACGTCCCGGGCACACGCTTCCACTTCCTGGTAGAGCGCAGTCTGGGAGGCGCCCGCTCCTTCGATTCCATTCATGCTATACTCCTGTCGGTCGAGTTGGGCCCGGTGTTGAAGAGAGGCGACAATACCCTCTCGCAGATGTGTCCGCTAGGTCAGGTTGCGGCTGAGTTATGAGTGGAATCGCATGGAAGTAGCTGACTCGATATCCGGTTGACGCGGGCACTCGGCAAAGAGGGCTACTCTTGGCCGCTATTAAGTTATCGGGGCAAAATGCCTAGCCCTCACGAGCTGGCGGCGAAGAATCGACTTCCAACTTTGAGGATAGCGGCTACAGTGTGTTTTCGGCATGGAACTGAGGCTTGTTTATGACTCGTGCTTTCGTTATCGCAGCAATCCCGCTCCTGTGCCTGTGGGCGCACGCCGAGACATCCGCCTGGGCCGTGTCGGATCCACACGCAAATAAGATTTTTCTGCTGGGCACCAGCCACGTGCTGCGGGCGAGTGATTACCCGCTGCCGGGGGCGTTTGATTCGGCCTATGAGGCAGCGGAGACCATCGTGCTCGAAGCACCGATGGATGCGATGAAGCAGCCTGATATTCAGATGAAGCTGTTGCAGGCAACGCTGCTTCAGGGAACGACGGTGCAGGATGCACTCACGGCCGAGTCGTATCGTCAGCTGAAGGCATACTGTCACGGCAAGGGCATTCCGCTCATGGCTTTGCAACAACTCAAGCCCGGCATGCTGTGCATGACGCTAACGATCATGGAGATGCAGGCGCTTGGCCTTTCACTTGAGGGCGTGGACGCCCACTATCTCGCACAGGCAAAAGCCGACAATAAACAGGTAGAAGCCCTTGAAAGCATTGAGTTTGCGATTGGTATGATTGCGGATTTTGGGGAAGGGGAGGAGGATGAACTGGTTCAGAGTACCGTGGAGGATCTGGCCACCCTGAAGGAAGAGTTCCCGAAGGTCATCGCCGCCTGGCGAAAGGGAGACCTCAAGGCGCTGGACGAGTTATTGATGGTTGATATGCGTAAGAAGTTTCCTAAGCTCTATAAGCGGCTGTTGACTGAGCGAAATAGCGCCTGGCTCCCGAAACTCGAGGCATACCTGGAGTCGCCTGCGGTGGAAGCTGTTTTCGTGGGGGTAGGGCATATGGTTGGAGAGGCTGGCTTGCTTGCCATGCTGAGGGCCAAGGGGTACACCGTTAGACCATTTACTGCTGAGACTCAAGAGGACTAGACCATGTTGAAGCGATTGATAATCGGCCTGGCGCCGTTGGCTATTCTTGTGGCAATTCCGCTGATGTTGCAGCCGGCTGACGTGCAGAAGCAGACTGAGGCAGAGCGCATTATCGTGCTGACTCCGCACAACGAAGCCATTCGCTTCGAGTTCGGACACGCCTTCTCTGAACATTGTAAAGAGAAGCATGGGCGGACGGTGGAGATTGATTGGCGCGCCCCCGGCGGCACTTCCGAGATTGTGCGGTTTATCGATGATCAATACGTAAGCGCCTTTCGTCGCTATTGGCTCGACCAGGGGCGGGAATGGACACGAGAGGTGCACAAGTCGTTCGATGATCGTCGGTTCAATGAGGAGACGGCCACCTCGCTGGAGCGTCAGGCCCACAGCGAGTTTTTGGCTTCTGAGATCGGGATTGGGATCGACCTGTTCTTCGGGGGAGGGGAGTACTATATGCGTCAGCAGGCGGCGAAGGGTCACGGCGTGGATGCTGGCTTATTGGAGAAGCATCCCGAATGGTTCAGCGAAGACGCCATTCCGGCATCTTTCAGCGGCGAGCATTTCTATGATCCGAAGGGGCGCTACTACGGCACTTGCTTGTCGGCCTTTGGCATTTGTTATAATCCGGAGCGGCTCAAACTGTTGCCCGCGCTGCCGCCGACATCTTGGGAAGATATTGGACATCCAAACTACTATCGCAACGTCGGTGTGGCCGATCCGACTAAGTCCGGCTCGATCACCAAGTGCTTCGAGATGCTGGTGCAGCAGCAGATGGCCGAAGAACTCGCGCTCTTGCCTGCCAATGCCAGCGAAGAGGACCGCATGGCGGCGTTGTCGGCTGGCTGGGACAATGGCTTTAATCTGATCAAGAGAATTGGCGGAAATGCTCGCTACATCACGGATTCGGCAGGGAAGATTCCGCGCGATGTCAGTAGTGGGGCCGCCGCAGCCGGAATGTGCATCGACTTTTATGGCCGTTCGCAGGCAGACTGGAGCGAGTACCAGTCTGGCGGCGAGGGCTCGCGGATTCAATACGTCACGCCGCGTGGCGGGTCATCAATTTCCGTGGATCCTGTGCTGCTGTTGCGCGGCGCGCCCAATCGTGAGTTGGCGATCATGTTCATGGAGTTTGTGCTGTCGCAGGAAGGCCAGCGGCTGTGGAACTATCGCCCCGGCGAGCCTGGCGGGCCGCAGAAGTATGCCTTGCGCAGGCTACCGATTCGGCGCGATGTCTATACCGACGCCGACCGTGCCCACATGAGTGATGGCGACCAGAAACCGTTCGCGGACGCAGCGGGCTTCAGCTACGACGGGAGCCTCACCGGACCATATTTCGGCATGATCCGTACCATGATCAAGATCATCATCATTGATACGCGCGAGGATCTAATCTCCGCCTGGGGAGCGATAGCCGAAGCTGGTGGCCCGGAAGATGTACCCGACGCCATGAACGCCTTCAATGCCCTGCCGTTTTCCTATCAGGAAGCCGCGGAGTTCGCGGACCTGTTGCGCAACGGCACGCCGGAGGAGAGCCTGGCATTGCAGGGCCGCTGGGGCGCATTCTTTCGGGAAAACTTTACAGCGGCGGAGATGATGGTCGATTCTAACTTTGCACGGACACGGTAAGTAGTGATACTTTTCGCGAGCGACAACCACTACGGGGCTTATCCTGGGCGCAATCTGTATGAAGAGATTCAGGCCAGCTACGACATAGAGTTTCGGGAAGATGATTGGAGCTGCTTCGAAACTACACTCAGCGAGCGCTACGAGTTGATTGTGTTGAACATGATCGCAGCGACCTGCGAGGTACCGCAGCCATCGGAGTGTGCGGGCCGGGAGCTTCGCAACTATCTGCTGGCTGGCGGGAGCCTACTACTGCTTCACGGTGCCAGCGCTGCATTCTGGCACGAGGCTTGGTGGCGTGAAATCGTGGGCCTGCGTTGGGTGCGGCCGGGGGATCCTGATGCTGTCCCGAAGTCATCACACCCAAGGCGTCCGTATGAGGTCACCGTTTCTCGGTCACGGCATCCGCTTTGCAAGAAGCTAAAGCCAGTGAGTTTGCCCACAGACGAGATTTATATCCATCTCGAGCAGACCTGTCCGATCTATTCGTTGATGGAGACGACCACGGATGAGGGGACCTTCGTGCAGGCCTATGAGTCCACTACGCCATGGGGAGGCCGCATACTCGCGTATCTTCCCGGGCACTTGCCGGAAGTCGTGCGTGCGCCTGACATGGTGCACAATGTCAGAGTCCTGTTGGATGATCTACTGGGGGCCTGACGCCAGTGCGAATGGCGCCTGAGCGCAAACAGGGACCTCCCGAAGGGAAGAGCCCGACCAAGGGGATCCGGAGCGAAACGCAAATTTCCAATTTCCAAATCAAGACTGTCGAGACGTATTCACAGTCTTGGACGTTGGAGATTCGTTGGCTTCGCCTGCCTTTGGCTGTTGGATATTCTCCAAGACGGGCCGTGACTTAGTGCGTCGTCGACGGGGAAGGGAAATTAGAGAGGATTAACAGGAGATAGAGAGAGCCTGCCTATCGGTCCCGAATCTTCTGCTTCTCTTTTTCGCAGCGCTGTGTCGCTGAAGCGAGTTCCACCGCGAGATCTGCCTGAATCTGATCTAGTTCTTTGACGGTCGTGGCCTTCTTGCGCTGCTCGTCCGCGTAGAGACGCGCTTCCGCTTCCTTGGCCTTGTAGCGACTGGCTATCTCTGCGATCTGTTCTTTTTGGGCGTCGCTGATTGGAGAGGGAGTTTCCTCGCCGCCAAAACGCTCCATCGCAAGCTCGTATGCGCTCTTCATAGCTACTGCCCTATCTACTGGATTTCGGCGGAAAGTCGAAGCGACGTTCGAACAACTCGTACAGGCTGTCAGCCATCGCTGTCTCGTCTGGACCGTCAACATGGATGGTGACTTCCAGTCCCTGCGTCAGGCCAAGACCGATCAGGCCAATGACGCTCCGCAGGTCGGTCGCGCCATGGTCTGACGTGATCTCCAGAGAGCCGGTGTAGTCCTTGGTCGCTTGGAGGATGAGCGCAGACGGCCGGCAGTGAATGCCGTTTGCGTTGCGAATGATCGCGGTGCGCTCAGTCATCGGCCAGCGACGCTTATTCCTGCCCGGCCTCTTTCGCCGGAGCAGGTACGGCAGCGGCCGGAGCTCCAGCGGCAGGAGCCGCTTCTACGGGGACCGATTCAGCTGGAATCTCGGCAGTCTCGGCAGTCTCGGCGACTGGAGGCTTCGGGGATGAGCCTTCGGACGCAGCGATTGGAACCTTCGCGGTCGAACCCTCTGGCGCGGATGCCGTATCGCTGGCCTTCGTTGCTTCTTCTGTAGCGGCTGCGCTGGTGGCAGCTGCGCTGGTTGAGTCGGTCGTCACTTCGCTAATTCCGGGCGGCGTAATGCTCGCGCCGTCAATGTCGTTCGTGTTGCCTGCGCCAGCGATCCGAGTCAGGATCAGCGTATTCACGAGGAAAACGATGCAGGCCCATTTCGTAACCCTAACCAGCAGCTCATCGGCTCCTGCTCCAAGAGTGTCTTCCATGGCTCCGCCACCGGTAATGCCGCCAAGGCCACCGCCAGATTTGCTGCGTTGAAGAAGGACGATCACGATAATAAATACAGCTATGACCCCCTCGAAGAGGTAGAGGAGACTATAGAAAAATTCGGTCATTGTAAATACTCCGATGGGATGCTCGCGTACGTGGCGCGAAAAGCCCGATACTGTAGCAGCGAAAAAGTCAGATGCAACGCGTGCCGCGCCCGAACTTGCGCACAGCTGAGAGAAGTGTGTTCCCGTTCTTCCTGACTCCAGAAAAAACAAAGCAACCACTCCGCATTGGACGTGATTGCTTGGAGAAATGGTGGAGCATATCGGATATTACATGCTCCACCATTTCCATCGCCACTGGGCGAGAATCCCTGCAAAACAGGAGGGCACAATATAACCCCTGTGTACCAGACTGTGTACCAAGAATACTAATCTAAACCAATTCTCTCATCGATCACCGTAACCACACCTCGAAGAACACCACAAAGCCACCCAAGCCAGCCGCCGCTAGTGAATTTGAGCTGGAAGTTGAGTATGTAGACTTCGACGAGTTTCTGATGGGTTTCTAAAAGCGCCCCGTCAGGAAGACGGTATCTCAATGCTCAAATTC
>Ga0115566_10003426_pt1 | contig 12802 bp, 11 predicted proteins | sample COGITO_mtgs_1204_3_FD_87173 | JGI IMG/M metagenome (GOLD analysis project Ga0115566, IMG submission 87173) | Pelagic marine microbial communities from North Sea - COGITO_mtgs_120405 | ecosystem: Environmental > Aquatic > Marine > Epipelagic | place: Germany:Helgoland, sampling site Kabeltonne...
TCTTTGTTCTCAAGTCGTTTTGCTCCAACACCAAATTCCCTCTCGATCAACTGGTTCGTCTTATCGAAATGGTCAAAGTGCTCCTGATCTTGGTAAACGAATAGAAGCCCGCGATGCTCCCATTCACAATCGATATTTTCATCTGCAACGATTTGATCATATAGCTTGAACGACGATTGCAGCAAAGCGTGTTTGACTTTTGCAGACGCCATCATGTCCTTGTGGTTACAACGTCGCCAAAACTTGTACAGCCATCCCCACAGTGAAATATCCGCTCGCGGTTTGATGTAGAACGGTGACTTATTGCTCATCATCGTTTTTAGTGCGCTGCCCACAATTCCAGGAACCGCGATCGGCAAAACATGACTTGGCGAGACATATCCGCAATTTCCTGCCGAACAAGCAGCACCAAATTTGTCCTTGTCGATGATCGTAACCCGCAGGCCCGCTTTGTTTAAAAAATAGGCGGTGCAAGCGCCGATAATCCCGCCGCCAATGATGCAAACATGTTCAGTATTTGTCGCCATATGATTTCTTAAAGTTCAATTCCCAATCGAAATGGATCGTTCGGATTCAAGATTAACTTTGTCTCCGCATGCACGTGAGCCGTTCCACGAATCGTCGGACGCACCCTACCATCGCCCAATTCCTCAATTGTCGCATCAAAAACAGAGCCGATGATACTCTCCTGTCGAAAAACCGCTCCCGGCTGCAACTTTCCATCAGCATACAAACACGCAACCTTGGCACTCGTTCCCGTTCCACAAGGCGAACGATCAAACTCCGCACCGGGGCAAAGTACAAAATTCTTGCTATCGGCTGATGGATCGACTGGCGGACCAAAAATCTCAATATGGTCTATCAGTCCTTCATTTTCACCACGAATTTTATTTTCATCCAAGTACCTCCGAATTGCCTTTGCAAATCCCGATAGCTGCGAAATGTTATCTTGAACGACCGACAACGAATGCTCTTTTACGAGAAAGAACCAGTTTCCGCCCCAAGCAATATCGCCCACAACGAGACGTCCATCCGGCAATTCAAAACTCACACCCGATTTGTAACGATAACTTGGGACATTGGTAACACTAACCGATAGATCGTCATGCAACGTCGCTTCGACAACGCCAACCGTTGTTTCCAATCGGTGGACACCGGGTTCAATCTTACCGGTATGATGCAGCGTCAATATCAGACCAATCGTCCCGTGACCGCACATGCCCAAGTAACCGACATTATTGAAAAAGATCACCGCAGCGGTACACGACCGATCGTCGGGCTCACATAACAGCGCCCCAATCAGCACGTCGGTACCACGAGGTTCACGAATAAGCGATAAGCGAAAATCATCGTGCTGATTTCGAAATCGTTCGACTCGGTCCAAAAGCGGACCTGAACCTAAATCCGGCCCACCGGCGACTACCACGCGTGTCGGCTCACCACCGGTGTGAGAGTCGATAATATGAATTTCGTCTGAATGCATCGGTTTATTAAGACACTGACAGGAGTTTATTCTGGGGTTTTAGAGGTTTCAAACACACATTCGCCGTCGCAATACACCACGGGTATCACAATCTAGATAGACTTTACACCCGCTGCAGACTATAAAAAAGCTTGCGGGAGTCGACTCTATTTTGGGATCGGCACAGCTTTTGGAACAGGTGGCCAATGAGTCTTTTTGATTTTGATCGACGGCAATGTTTACAGGTAGGTGCCCTGTCGCTTTTCGCGAATGGATTGCTTCGATCGAACGCCCAGGCAACGAAATCGGATCCCGAGAATCAAAAGACGGGACGAAACAACGACTCGCAAAACAGCTGCATCTTTATCATGCTTCAGGGCGGAGCCAGTCACATTGATTTGTGGGACCCCAAACCGCTCGCTTCGCGGGAAATTCGCGGGCCGTTTGAAACAATCAGTACCAATGCGGAGGGCATTCAATTCGGGGAACTTCTTTCTGATTCCGCGAAAATTGCAAGCGAACTAGCGGTCATACGTAGTGTCAAACACAACTTTAACAATCATATCGCCGGTACCTACATCACATTGACCGGTTCAGAGAAGCAACAAAACCGTGATCGCGAGGCCCACAGTGATGATTTCCCCGGGCCTGGCGCAATTTTAAACTACACCGAAAATGGAACGCCGAAAGTCCCGCGTAGTATTTCGCTTCCGACTTGGTTGAGCATCCCAGGCCCATCCAATCGGATGCCAGGACAATATGGCGGATTCTTGGGTTCGGTTTACGATCCGTTTCTGATTAAAGGCGATCCAAATCAAAAAAACTACAATCCACTTTCATTGGTGATGAATAAGGACATGAATTCCAGCCGAATCGGCTCACGACTCAGCCTTTCACAGCAGCTCGACTCGTCAGCACGATTAATCGAGGAAGCGATTCGCAGGCGACAAGATTCGTTGTTTCAAAGTGCATACGACTTGGTAACCGATGGTCGCGTTCGAAAGGCACTTCAAATCGATGAAGAATCAAAAGAGGTCCGTGATCGCTATGGTCGGAACAAATACGGACAAAGCTTTCTAATGGCGCGGCGACTTGTGGAAGCCGGAGTTCAGTTCATTTCCTTCAATGCCTTCAATCAGGAATGGGACACACACGGAAATCTTCAAAACCGATACAAACAAATCGTTCCGATTATGGATCGTGGTTTTGCGGCGTTGGTGTCCGATCTCAAAGACCGTGGGATGCTCGATAAAACAATGGTGATCAATACCGGTGAATTCGGGCGCACACCTGTCATCAATAATGGTGGAGGACGAGACCATTGGCCAAATGTTTATTCCTCCGTAATCGCTGGTGGAAACGTCAAGCGAGGATTCGTCTACGGCAAAAGTGATAACAAGGGTTCGGAGGTCGCTGAAAACGGTGTTTCGCCAGCTGATATCCTGGCCACGATGTGGCGTCATCTGGGCATTGACCCCAAGACTGAGATCTTTGATCGAGTCCAGCGTCCTTTTCCGATTTCATCGGGCCGCGTCTTGAATGAAATTCTGGCCTAACTGCTGTTAGATCAACATTCGATTCAATGAATTGAAGCCATGGACTGACGTCTCATGGCTTTAGATTGCCATGCCTGCGGCATTCATCTCGCGAACAGGTCAATGACTTCAACGTCAGACCACAATTTCTCGGCAGGAAAACCTTCTTAAACCATGAACCATGTGATTTTCTTCACTACAAATGGTACTGAAAAGGTTGGAGATCAAATACATAAACAAATCAACAAGGTTTCTTGATGGCTATGGCAAGTCGAAGCGTGCCTACTACTAACATAATCACGGCCTCTGCCGGTTAGCGGCTCTCCCTTTTGTTTTGCAGACTGGGTGAGCCCAAACTCATAAAGCATGAATTCGAATCGGTCTCGGCAGCCGTGAACCAAAAACTGAGGCGCCCAGCACCAGACAACTCTGCACCAGACAACTCTGCACCAGACCACTCTGCACCAGACCACCCTGCACCGCCCTCACGAACCGATCGCCCCTTTTCACTTCAGCGAATCAACAGTCGTCCAGTCTCTATCCGTTAATAAAATCAAACGGTTTTGTTGATAAGTATCCGAAGGCTTCCAACCAGTAAATCGCGAGAGCCAATTATTGAGGACGCCAATCCATTTTAATTTTGAGGAGGGACGATGCACGGTGACACAAACATCACCGTCCAAAACTAGACATTTGCCCCAATGGTGATCTTGCATTATGACGTTGTCGATCTCTATCACCTGAACGTCAAATCGAAAACCGTTGATCCCTGAAACATCCAAAATTAACTGGTTGTTTTGCCACGTCGCACATCTCAAATAACACGGGTTATCCCACGGCCGACCTTTCAATTCATCCAAGTTCTCGACCCAATACAGCAATCGATTTTGTGCGACATCACACCAACGCATGACCAATCGAGAAGCATCTACAGATAACATTAAAACGTCAGTTTCACTTGAATTGAAAATCCCAGAACCGTATCACCATTCATCGTCTGGAGTATGCAAAGCGTAAACAGAGCCCTGATCCACTTGGCAGTTACCGTTTGAATCTACCAAAATGTACCTAAAGAATCTCACATTTTGAGATTCCTATTGTCACCACCCTAGCGGTTCATAGATCCCTGGTGACGCATCGATGCCGGACACCAATCGATCTGGCACCCTGCCCTCGTTTCGTGCCCTGCCAGTTTGATGATGACTCGATTAAAATAACGCCGGTTGAGAATGATCGCGCCGGTGAGTTTCTCATCTCAATGAATCCATTGGTCGCACCCATTGCGACCATCATCAATCGTTTAGTCAAAGCATCAAACTTTTCACGTGGCAAAACAACACGATCTATTTCTGAAGGATTGGTTGAAATCGCGAGAACGACTAGACAAATTAAATTCTGATAACGGTACGATTTTCTCGGCAGACTCATTAGATGAACTTTTACTTGTTTGTTTCTGCCTTCGGCTATTCTCGGTGTCGTTCGCAGACTTCGATTCCCGATGCAAAATCTCAGCCGAACGAAATCCGCTGTTTGGTGATTTCATGGAGTGGAGCCAGGATTTTGGCGAATTCAGTTCAGGCGGTTCATTTCCAATTAAAATCGGCGACCTAGGGGAAAACGATCCAAGCTCTGTTTTGATGAAATTGACCGCGATAACGTCGGGCCAAAAAACAAACGGCGTTTTCTACACGCCCAACCCTATGGCACGGTTCGTTTCAATCAAGGCGCTACAAACGCTTAAAAAATCAGCACTGGATCACAAGTCCATTTCCGTTTTGGAACCCTCAATCGGAAGTGGTGTTTTCGTCCGGGAACTGTTGCCTTTGATTGAAAAGAAAAAGACGTTCGGAGGCTTGAATCACCTTCAGAAGGTCCAGATTATCGGCATCGACCTGTCGCCCGCCGCGATTCTGGTCACGGAGTTCCTCCTTGCAAATTTTGACTGCCAATTGGAATCTAAATTGCGGATTTCACTTTTTGCCGGCAATACGCTCAGTTCCGAGTTGCATCCAATCTATCAAGAGTTCGAATCGTGGCGACTCTCCAATGACAACACCAGCAAGCAAAAGAGCGGCGGACGAAGTGACGCCAATACCTCACTGCAAATAAAAACATTGTTCCAAAAAGCGGTTCGAGAGAAAAAATTCGATCTGGTGATTGGCAATCCACCCTTTTCCGCGTTGACTGGTCGAACCGATCAATGGTCAAGCGATTTGCTTCATGGAAAATTGCCAGACGACGCCGGTTCGATTAGCTACTTCGAAGTAGAGGGTCAAAAACTGGCGGAGAAAAAAACCTGGTTGCACGATGACTATGTCAAGTTTCTTCGCTACGCCCATTGGCAAATTGATCGTAACAAATCAGGGTGCGTCGCGTTCGTCTTGAATTCAGGGTTCATCAACAATTTGACTTTTCGCGGTTTGCGTTTTCAACTGGCCAAGTCCTTCGATCAAATCGAAGTCATCGATTTCGGAGGCGATCAGCGTAACCGCAACGACCGCAGTGACGAAAACCTATTCGGAATTGAGACCGGGATTGCTGTACTAATTCTGGGAAAGACGTTGCAAAGCAATCGACCTGATCGGCCTGATTCGAAACGAAAGGCTGATGATCCAACAGGCGACACTTCCAATCGTCGGATCGCCCAACAAGTTCAGTTTTACAATGTCCACGGAATCGCTCGCGATAAATTCGATTGGTGTGAAAGATACGCTTCGTCTCCAAGCGACTTCCAACAAAAACGCTCGTCAAAATTTCAATCGATCAATTTGGTTGGGCCCAAATATCGATTCGACCAATCGCCTTCCAAAGTCGAATTGACATACGAGAAGGGCTGGTGTGTCACCGAAATTGTCTCAAACCATTGGTCGGCACCAGTTACAGCTCGCGATCACTTGATCATTGATGAATCGCGCGAACGCCTTGTGAAACGGATCGAGTCTTTCTTAGATCCAAACAAATCAGACGACGAAATTCGAAAATCCTTTTTTCCAACTGCCAGGTCGAACCGATACCCACACGGTGACACCAGAGGATGGTCACTATCGAAGGCACGAGAAAGACTACGGCAACTCGATTGGAAAAACCACATCATTACGTGTGCCTATCGACCATTTGATCAACGATTTGTCCTTTGGATGTCGGACATGATTGACTGGCCAAGATCGAAATTTTATCAACAGTTTTCAATCCCAGACAATTTTTGTTTCATCACTCGGCGACAGGCGCCGCTGGGCCGAACCTACGATTATTTTTGGATGGCCAGCCAGGTTCCGGTCGATGGAATTATCCGCAGCGACAATCGTGGTAACGAATACTGCTTTCCAAAACAAATCTTGAACGAATCCGGCGACGCCAAGCTAAATTTGAGCGGGGATTTCCGGAATTTGCTACGAGATCGATTGCAATTGCCTGACGAAGACCACAGCTCGGTATTCGATTTTCTATACGGACAGGCATTTAGCCGGTCCTATCGTAATTTTTTCGAAAACGAATTGCCTCAATCATTTCCAAGGTTTTTTATTCCAAATTATGCCGATGGTAAAGGAAAAATCATCTTCGATGAGATAACGAAACTCGGCAAGCGTCTTCGTATTCTGCATACCCAGGGACTTACCAATTGTCAGGCCGATCGTGCTGCGGAAAATGGAGACACGAAACGGCCCGCAATCAAGGATAACGACCTCGTTTTCTCATGCGGAAAGCGACTGAAGCTCAGCGAAAAAGTCTGGCAGTATCGCGTTGGAACACATGATGTGTGTAAGAAGTTCATAGCGAATTATTGGAAAATCACCCCCAGCCACTCGCTCATTGGCAAACTCGAACAAATTGCAGATCGAATCGAAGAGAGTATCGCGATAGAAAACAATATCGAATCCACCATTGATGCCAGCGGTGGATTTCAATTATTGTTTCTTGGAGGCCAACGTTGATTGGCAGCCCAGCGAAGCGGAAGTTTCTTTTGAACGCAAGCGACCGAATACAAGTAACCGACTTCAAGCAAAAGGTAATTCGGAAAAATCCTAACGATGCTCACACACCTTAAAGCGTTGATGCTATTGGAAAAATGCCGTGGCGATGAAATCTGGCCGGTCGATTTGTGCCGCCAAGAAGGCGTGCCGGAAAACTGGATCGCCGAGCTAGCCGACGCGACGGAATCCGGTTTCCAAACTGACCTGGAAACGCTTTACGTGGAAGACAAAACAGTGAACCAATTTTACGGAATCCAGGATCTCCGACTGGCGTATCGCTTAGGTGAATTCCTGGGCGTTGACACAAGCCAAATCAAATTCCAGGCATTCGGACGAATCGCTCAGGTCAATGCAATCCGGGAAGCAATCGAAGAAGACTAACTCCGACGAAATCTGCAAACACATTGCGTACCCAATCTTTTGATTGCCTTCTGCCTGAGAACAATGAATCAAGCTCACTCCAAATCCGCCAATTCTTTTGCATAGCCACCGGAAAGAATCGGAAATCGGAACCACGTTTTCGGGTCAAGGCTTTCGTCATCTAGATGGAATGAGGGCGCATAGCGTTCTCGCTTCCATTGATTGCGACACCATAGCTGAAAGAACGTTTTGACCCACTGGATATTTTGATCACGATTGGCAAATGTAAATTCATGACACATCAAGTCAACGATTTCCCGAGGCATGAGCTTATCTCGAATTGCTGCCCGCTCAATAAAATCCAAAACAGAGTACGGCATCAAGTCGTCCTCATCAGTCTGCTTACTCGCTTGTGGACGCAACTCAGCGGTCGGCTGCTGCTCATTTACAGATTTTAAAAATGGAAATGCTCCGACGCCATCCGGCCCGTTTTTTTCCAGCCAAATCAGCCAATGTCTCAGAAACGCCTTATCAATGCCGGCAATCGGAGCCAACCCGCCACTGGTGTCGCCATCCATCGTTGCGTACCCAACTGCCGCTTCACTTCGATTGCTGGTCGACAACAACAACGCGTTGCGAATATTGGCGAACATCCAAATGCTGGGGGATCGTGTTCGTGCCTGAATATTTTGCAGTGCAATATCATCGGTTGCCCAACTCAAGTCACGTCCAATCGCATTCGAAACAATCGTTTTATAGCCTTCGACCAGAGCGTCAACATCCAGTTCATAGTGCTGGGTAAAGTTCCCCTCAGAAACCTCTAAAGCGGCGTTTCGAGTGACATCCGAGCTGTTTTGTGTCGACTGATATGCCGTGCAAATCAGCTCTGAAGCAAGCGACTCAAGTGAATTCGCAGTTTCGATTCCTCTCAGGTATGACAGTCGCGACTGAACATTTTCTATGCCGATATCATCAATCGAAAGCTGCAACATGAATCGACTTAGACACGTCACTGCTGCGGAGTCGGCGCCGCCGCTTAACGAAATCACTACACCTCGGGAACGACTCTTTCGGACATAGTCAAACAAACCCAACGAAATCGCGCGAGTGAATTCCTCTTCTTTTAAATGATCGCTGTCCTCCCAGTCCAGTTCAGAAGACGTGGAAGATGTTTTAATTACGTTTGGTTGACTCGGAATCGTGTCGTTCGAACGGCTCTTCGACTTGATTCCCCAATTAAAATCGCATTCAATCACCCCGTCATTCGACTGATTTCCCTTAATTTCCCCTGACGACACCGTTGGCAGATCAATAGTACCGTCTGTAATTTCAATATCCGAATAGGAGAACCGTCGGCCTATTTCTAAAAACCTGCCACTGGATGCAATATAGGTATCCCCTTCATAAATCGCACGACCGGCTTCATTACCGAGCAAGTTCGCATAGACGTAACCGATATCATAAGCTTCGATCGCGTCACGTATCAGCTGTTTCCGAATTTCGTTTTTGGAGAACGCAAAGTGACTGGCACTTGGATTCAATATCAGATTCACATTACGCTGGGCCAACCGATGAACAGGCCGATCCTGCACCCAAGCATCCTCGCAAATCTCGAATCCGATCCTGCATCCACCGATTTCAAAAACCAAGTCACCGATGGGGACAACTCGATCAAGAAACGGAAACGTTTCAACTCGCCCCGGCTGCCAAGCTCGAAACCAGCGTGGCTCGTAATGCAAACCATCGCGAGCCAGGTTTTGTTTTGGCACGATGCCAAGAATCTCTTGGTTGGCTAACAACGCACAGACATTGTAGATTTGCCCATCGAATTCCAATGGAAAACCAACAGACACCACAAGGTCGCGAACGTCTTCAGACAATTCGGCAACGACGTTGAGCGTATCTTCTCGAAAACCGGGCGAAAGAAAAACATCCTCGCATCCATAACCGGTTACACAAAGCTCAGGCAAACATAACAGCTTACAATCCCGATCGGTCGCCATGCGAATTGCCGCTTTGATTCGACTGACGTTCCCCTCGATATCTAGCGCTGTTTGATTGAGTGCTGCAGCGGCAACGTGAATTTGAGATCGATTCATTAGTCAGCTTAAATAGGCGAAAAAACCCGAACGTAAATTAAGGTGGCTGATGTCAAAAAAGATCAGACATCATCACCGCCAAACGCATCAATCAGGTGTTCAATTTCGGGTCGATGTGCGCCCTCCAACCACGTTACCGACACGATATCAAAACGAGCTCTCTGGTCATTCAAATCTTCCCGTTTCAAATAAGCTTCGGCAAGGTGCAGCAGTTTTTTTCGTTTGGCGAGATCTACGGCCTCCCAAGGCTCGCCTTTTTTTTTGGATCGTCGCGTTTTGACCTCGACAAAAACAACCACCCTACCGTCAACCGCGACAAGATCAATCTCGCCCACAGACGTTGTTACGTTGGTTTCTACAACTTTGTAACGTTTCTTCCGCAAATAACCTGCAGCCGCTCTTTCGCCTAATTCCCCAAGCTTTTGACTTTCATTCGCCAATTCACGGTTCGGTGCGAATAATCGAAGGATTTGGAACAAACGATTCAACATTGCGTTTCGAATGATGATCTGAATTGCTTACACGAAAACAGCCCGGCAAAAACCGGGCTGTTTCTATTTCCAATTACGAAGATGCGAACTCAATCAGAGATCAGACCAACGCCAAAAATTCCGCATCGTTCCACATCATCGGGTTTCGGACAAAGCCAACCCTAGTTCGTACGACGACGTTCTTTTAAACGAACGGCCTTACCAACACGATCTCGCAAGAAGTAAAGTTTCGCCCGTCGAACAACGCTCGACCGCTTCACAACGACCTTGGCAATTTTGGGAGAATTCAATGGGAACTTACGCTCAACACCCTCTCCTGCCACAATTCGTCGGACCGTGAACATGGCTTGATTACCGCGACCGCTTCGAGCGATGACGGTGCCGGTGAATACCTGAACTCGCTCTTTCTCGCCTTCGAGAATTCGGCAATGCACGTCGATGGTGTCACCAATATCAAATTTGTGATCACCAATCGGATCAGGCAGATCCTTTTTCTTGTCCTTGACTGCTTCAGCTTGTTTTTCACGCAGCTCTGCAAGGTTCAGCTGCTCTATTTTTTCGATTAATTGTTGGCTCATTTTTTATTCCTAGGCTCAATGTCCTTGTCAGAAGACTCAACGCTTGGAAGCAAATCTGCGCGTCGTTCCTTCGTCCGTTTTAAACTTTCCTGCTCCCGCCACTCCCGAATCTTTCCATGATTACCCGAAAGCAAGATTTCTGGAACGGAAAAACCGCGATACTCACGAGGTCGTGTGTATTGCGAAAACTCAAGCATCCGGTTTCCTGATGAAAAGGAGTCCTGAATGCTGCTATTCTCATCACCCAGAACGCCTGGGACCATGCGAATCAGTGTATCAATTAAAACCATGGCCGCGACTTCGCCGCCATTTAAAACAAAATCTCCAATGGATATCTCTTCTGGCTGAAGAATATCAACGACCCGCTGGTCAAAACCCTCGTATCGCCCACAAAGGAAAATAAAATCCTCGTTATCCGAAAGCGACTCAACCTTACGCTGCGTCAACTTTTCACCCTGCGGCGTTAACAAAATTGTTCTTGCCAAAGGCCGTTCGGATCGAATTGACTCAACACATTCAACAACCGGCTCGACCATCAAAACCATGCCGGGACCACCGCCGTAAGGGCGATCGTCAACGTTTTTGTGTTTTTCTTTTGACCAATCTCGCAGGTCATGAAGCCGGACGTCAATCAATCCCGCTTCAATTGATTTGTTCAGTATGCTTTGACTCAAGTATCCCGGGAACATCTCCGGAAACAAAGTCACCACATCGAATCGCATTGGAAAACTACTCTGCTGGCTTTGCTTCTGACGACTCAGAAGTAGCAGCATCAGTTGTTTCGGCGGCTTCAGTTGATTCTGCCGGGGTTGCTTCAGCAGCCGGTGCTTCTGCAGCGGTTGCTTCTGCAGCGGTTGCTTCTGCACCTTCCGCGGCTTCCGGAGCTGCTTCTTCCTCGGTTTTCAATTCAACCTTGGTCGTTTCAGCTTCTTTAACCGCGGCAGCAATTGACGATGCTCGTTTGCTCCCTAACTTTTCAAGCGCAGCTTGTTGAGCCGCAAGATGGCTACCACCGGTACCATACTTCTTGATCAACGTGCCGACTTTTGGCGATGCCTGAGCACCGACACCCAGCCAATAATCAATCCGTTCGCCCTTCAAGATCGCTCGAGCGTCGGTTTCTTTCACCATTGGATCGTAAGTGCCTAGAATTTCGATCTCGCGACCATCGCGGCGAGTCCTCGTATCCATTGCACATACGCGAAAAAACGGACGATGCGTTCGCCCCAGTTTCTTCAATCGAATTTTTACTGCCACAATTTTTCCTTAAGTATTAACGTATTATTCTATTTTTAATCTTTTTTGTCGACGTTGTCACGTGGACGTTTTTTCACATCTTTACAGTTTCAATTTTTTTTCTTCAAGATGTCGCCTACCGGCTTGGGGCATTTTATTCCCAAAACCAATAACAAAGCATTCTTATCGTCATCTTCAATTGGAATCGACGTTTTCTTATCGTCGTCCTACTTACTACTTCGTTTTTCGTCCCGTTTCTCTTTCAGACGCTTCTTTCGGTCTTTTTCCCTCAGTTTCTTTGCCTTTTTCTTTTCAGCCGCAGACAACCTCGCTCCAGTTCCCTTTTTCTCCCGAGGCCCCATTTTGCCACCGGACATCGCCTGCTCTTTCATTTTATTGAGCATTTCCATCTTATCGTTTGCCGAGCCACCCGCCATTCCGGTCAACATCGGTTTCATTTGCTCAAATTGCTTAATTAATTCGTTGACTTGCTGCGGCGCGACACCGGCACCGGTGGCAATCCGAGAGCGACGGCTTTGATCAATGACTTTTGGCGTTTTTCGCTCTTTAGCCGTCATTGAATCGATAATTCCAACCATTCGCCGGATTTCTCCGGTGTGGTCTTCATTCCCCATTAATTCCCGCATCTGCCCCATTCCAGGAATCAGACTCATCATCTTCATCATGATGCCTGGATTGGCAAATTTCTGCATGTGGTTTCGAAAATCGTTGAGGTCAAAATCACCCTTGGCCAACTGTTGTTCGAGCTTTTCCTGCTCCTCTTTCGAAACCAATTCCTGTGCCGCTTCCACGGCGGCGACCATATCTCCCATTCCAAGGATACGGCTGGACATACCTTCTGGACGGAACGGCTCGAGCGATTCCAGCTGCTCTCCCGTACCAATAAATTTGATCGGAACGCCGGTCACGTTCTTAACTGAAAGCAAGGCACCGCCACGGGCGTCGCCATCCAGCTTCGTCATGATGACGCCATCAAGCTCCAGGGCATCATTAAACGCCGAAGCACTATTGACTGCATCTTGGCCCGTCATCCCGTCAACGACAAGAAA
>Ga0115566_10003427_pt1 | contig 12800 bp, 13 predicted proteins | sample COGITO_mtgs_1204_3_FD_87173 | JGI IMG/M metagenome (GOLD analysis project Ga0115566, IMG submission 87173) | Pelagic marine microbial communities from North Sea - COGITO_mtgs_120405 | ecosystem: Environmental > Aquatic > Marine > Epipelagic | place: Germany:Helgoland, sampling site Kabeltonne...
AAGAGGTTGAGCTGCGCGCCGGGGACCGGGTCGTGTTGCGCACACCTGTGGCAGAGCTGATGGTTTTGCAGGAAAACGTTGACGTTCGGCTGGTCGACAAGCTGAGCTCGGTCGAGACGTCGACGGTGGAGGTTCTGATTTCTCCGGGCTGTCGGATGATTGGGCGCTCGCTGGGTGAGATGCGTCTGCGGCGCCGGTATGGTGTCTATCCGCTTGCGGTGCATCGGCGAAATCAGAACATCGGGCGTGCGTTGGACGAATTGGTGGTGCGCGTTGGTGACACGCTGCTGTTAGAGGGCGCCCCGGCGGATATTCAACGGCTGGCCAGCGATATGCGGCTAGTTGATATTTCCAAACCCACGGGTCGCGCCTTTCGTCGCCGTCATGCGCCGATAGCGCTTCTGGCGCTGATCGGCATCGTTGGTCTGGCGGCGTTCGGAGTCGCTCCGATTTTCCTGCTGGCGATCCTCGCCGTGGCTTTGGTGCTCATCGCGCGCTGCATTGATGCGGATGAGGCATTCGCAATGGTCGATGGCCGTTTGCTGTCGCTGATCTTCGCGATGCTGGCGATTGGGGCGGCGTTGGAGCACACCGGAGCGGTGTCGCTGATTGCCAATGCCATTGCTCCGGCGCTGGGCAATCTGCCGCCGTTCCTGATCGTCTGGGCAATATATCTGCTGACCAGCGTGTTGACCGAGTTGGTCAGTAACAATGCGGTCGCGGTGGTTGTCACGCCGATTGCAATCGGGCTGGCGGCGGCGCTGGGTATCGATGCCCGCCCGTTGGTTGTGGCAGTGATGGTGGCCGCTTCGGCGAGTTTTGCCACTCCGATCGGCTATCAGACGAACATGTTGGTCTATGGCCCCGGCGGTTACCGCTTTACCGATTTCATGCGGGTTGGTATCCCGCTGAACCTGACTGTCGGGCTCCTTGCCTCGGCGGTGATCCCAATGCTCTGGCCGCTATAGATGACCCGTTTCTTGACCCTGACCGTCCTTGGATTGCTGGCTGCCTGCACAGTTGCACCGCCGGATCGCGGACCGGATGACATACCCGCGGTCGGTGCGCGCCCGGTTACCGCAATTCTATATAAGCAGGCACTGAACGTTATCTACGACGACGGCGCGCTGTGCGCGGCGGACCGCCCGATAGCCAAGTCAATCTGGGGCAGCACCCTAATGGGATGCCCGCATGCGCACAGTTTCACAATTGAAGAACGTGCCCCGCTTGGCGCCGTTCGTCTGCCATTACAGGCGGGCGTGGGCGGTGCTGGCGCGAAGGTCAGCCTGTCGGTGGTGGTCGCCGACGGTAGCATTGTGGCGTTTAACGCCCCATGAAAGCAGGATTGGTTGCAAGCGTGTTGCTGGCACTATCTGCCTGCACTTCGAGTTTCGCACCGGCTAATGTGACGCAGGTAGCACTACCGCCGGGTATCGCACCCGAGAGGTTGTGGATGAACGCCGATGGATTCCGAGTGAAGCTGAACGACGGGACGACCTGCCACGGAGACCGCCCCTCCGCGCAAGCTCTGGTCGCCGACGACCGCCCCGGCTGGTCGGGGCAACTGGTGCGTTGCCGATACCTGATCGACTATCACCTCGTGAAACGCGACTTGTTCGGGCTCGATGCGCTGGACCGGGTGCTGACGACGGGAAATATCCTGTTTGGCACGTTCAGAAATGGTCCGAACTGGAACCTTTGCCTCATCGACGTGCCGGATGAAGCGGGAATGCCGGTGACACGCTGTGCGGCACAGGCGATCAAGGAAGGCTAGATCAGCGGGGCCTATAGCGGCCAGAACACCAGAATCGCCGGGATCGAGACAGCGACGATAAGAATTTCCAGCGGCAGACCCATGCGCCAGTAGTCTCCGAAATCATAGCCGCCGGGCCCGAGGATCAGCGTGTTGTTCTTGTGCCCGATGGGCGTGAGGAACGCGCAGGATGCTGCAACCGCGACAGCCATCAGGAACGGGTCCGGATCAACACCCAGGGTCTGAGCCATCTGAATGCCGACTGGTGCCGCGACAATTGTGGTGGCGGTGTTGTTGAGCACATCGGACAGGGTCATCGTGACCACCATCAACACGGTCAGGACGGCCCAGGCGGGCATGCCATCGGTCAACGTGGTCAGCCAGCCTGCAATCAGCTCGGTCCCTCCGGATGTTTGCAGCGCCGCACCCAACGGGATCATCGAGCCGAGCAGGACAACGACAGACCATTCGATATGGGTGTAGACCTCTTTGATCGGCACAATCTTTGCCAATACGAAGGCGACGACAACCAACCCAAGCGCAACGGGTAAATAGAGCAGGCCAAATGCGGCGGCGGCGACGGCGGCGGCAAAAATGCCTATGGCCAGCCAGACTTTTTCATTGGCAGTTACTGCAAGACCGCGATCTGCCAACGGCATGACCCCCAGCCAGTCGATCACATCGTCGGCCGTTTCGGAGGGTGCGAGGAGCAGCAGGATGTCGCCCGCTTGAATTTCGGTTCCGCGCACCTGTTTGGTAATCGACAATCCCCGACGCGCAATGCCCATCAGGACTGTGCGTCGCCGCCAACCAAGTCCGATCATTTTCGCGCTGCGCCCCTCAATCTGCGCACCTTCCGGAACCACGGCTTCGATCAGGGTCAACCCTGCAGAATCGGCACGCAACAGATCTTCGTGACCGGCCTCGGTGAAATCGAGGCTCAGGGCGCTGCGGAATTCATCCAGTGCGTCCGGACGTGCTTCGAGGACCAATGCGTCGCCCGCTTCGATGGCCACCGCGCGCGCTGCGCCGTAACGCCGCTTGCCTTTGCGGATCAACCCGATGATCGCGACGTCGTTTTTTTCGGCTGCATCGCCAAGGTCGGCAATTCGTTGGCCAATTAGGTCGGATTCTTCGGGTACCGTCAGTTCGGCGATGTAATCGCGCATTTCGTCCAGTTGACCCGCACCACCTTCGGCCGCGCGCGGAATCAGTCGCCAGCCGATCAGGGCGACGAATGCGAGGCCCGCTATGGCGGCAACACTGCCAACGGGGGCGAAATCGAACATCCGGAATGGCTCTCCCAGCGCATCCTCGCGGATAGTGGCGATGATGATGTTGGGCGGTGTGCCGATCAGCGTGACCATGCCGCCAAGGATCGTCGCGAAACTAAGTGGCATCAGGCTAAGTCCCGGTGCGCGGCCAGCCTTGCGCGCGGTCTGCACGTCAACGGGCATCAGCAAGGCGAGGGCGGCAACGTTGTTCATGAATGCAGACAGAATGCCGCCGACCGCGCCCATGATGGCAATATGCGCGCCAAGGCTGCGTGTGGCATCGACCAAAGTGCGCGTGATCAGGTAAACCGCGCCGGATCTCACCAGCCCAGCGGAAACGACCAGAACCAGCGCTACGACGATGGTAGCCGGATGCCCGAAGCCCGCAAACGCGTCCTTGGTTGGGACAACCCCCAGAACAACTCCGGCCATCAGGGTGGCGAAAGCCACGAGGTCGTAACGGAAGCGGCCCCACAGAAGCATGCCGAATACGGCGGCGAACAAAGTGAAGAGGATGATTTGATCTGTCGTCATGGCCTCTGTCTAACTTAGGCGAGAGGGGATGCGAAAGGCTTCTGTCACGGGATCGCCCCATCCCGCTTGCCCCACCCAACGCGGCTGACGTATAGGCGGTTTCAAACCGATATGAACGAATGGAGGCCAAGATGGCAGGCCACTCAAAATGGGCGAATATCCAGCACCGTAAGGGGCGGCAGGACGCAGCCCGCTCGAAGCTGTTTTCCAAGCTGGCCAAGGAGATTACCGTGGCCGCCAAAATGGGAGACCCGGACCCGGACAAGAACCCGCGCCTGCGGCTGGCCGTGAAAGAGGCGAAATCGGTCTCGGTTCCCAAGGACGTCATTGATCGGGCGATAAAAAAGGCCATCGGCGGGGACGCCGAGAATTACGACGAAATCCGCTATGAAGGTTATGGCCCCAATGGTGTGGCGGTGATCGTCGAGGCGATGACCGACAACAAGAACCGCACTGCGTCCACGGTGCGTTCGACGTTTTCCAAGAATGGCGGCAATCTGGGTGAGACCGGGTCGGTCGGGTTCATGTTCGAACGCAAGGGGCAGGTCACCTATCCGGCGGATGTGGGTGACGAAGACGCGGTAATGATGGCGGCGATTGAAGCCGGGGCCGAGGATGCCGAAAGCAGCGACGACGGGCACGTAATCTGGTGCGCGGATACAGATCTCAACGACGTCTCTAACGCACTGGAGGCCGAGCTAGGCGAAAGCGAAAGCACCAAGCTGGTTTGGCGGCCCACCACCACGACCGAGCTGGATCTGGACGGCATGCAAAAGCTGATGAAGCTGATCGACGCGCTGGAAGACGATGATGATATCCAGACCGTCACGGCAAACTTCGAGGTTTCCGACGAGGTGATGGAGCAGCTGTGATCGTCGCAATGGATGGGTCGCGCCGGTGACAGCGTTTATTGCAGGCTTTTTCCTCAGCTTCTCATTGATCCTCGCCATCGGCGCGCAGAATGCCTTTGTTTTGCGCCAGGGCCTGCGACGTAGCCACGTGTTCACCGTCTGCCTGACTTGCGCCGTGTCTGACGCGATCCTGATCGCTGCCGGGGTGGCCGGAATGGGATGGATTGCATCCTCGGTGCCATGGTTGCCACCGCTGCTGAAATGGGGCGGGGCGGCGTTCTTGATAGTCTACGGTGCGCTTGCTCTGCGGTCTGCGCTGCGTGGTGGCGGGGCGTTGGACCCGTCTATGCAAGGTGCCGAGCGCTTGTGGCCGGTTCTGGTTACATGCCTCGCGCTGACCTGGCTGAACCCGCATGTGTATCTCGACACGCTGGTGCTGATCGGGTCGGTCTCGGCGGCCTATCCCGGCGCGGCGTTGGCGTTCGGTACCGGAGCGGTGATGGCCAGTTTCGCCTTTTTCTTCGGTCTCGGATACGGGGCTGTTGCCCTGCGCCCACTGTTCGCGCGTCCCGCCGCCTGGCGGGTACTGGACGCGGGTGTCGGGCTGACAATGTGGGCCATCGCGGCAAGCCTGATCATGTCGCATTAGGTCCCCTTGTCGCCCCGATGCAATCGTGACCTAACGGTGCGATGGCCCCAAAAGCATCCCCGCATCTGATCGGCATTTTCTGGATGCTGCTGACGGGTGCTTTCTTTGTTGGCGTGACGGTCGTCGTGAAACATCTGGGCAGCGACCTGCCTGCCGCCGAGTCGGCGTTTCTGCGTTATGCCATCGGGCTGATCTTCATTGTGCCGTTGCTGCCGGCGATGCTGAAGCACCGACCGGACCGCACCGCGCTGAGCCTGTTCGGGTTGCGCGGGCTGGTCCATTCTCTGGGCGTGATCCTGTGGTTCTATTCGATGTCGCGAATCCCTTTGGCCGAGGTGACCGCGATGAATTACCTCGCGCCAGTCTACGTGATGATCGGGGCGGCGCTGTTTCTGGGAGATAAGCTATCGCTGCGCCGGATGATGGCCGTTGGAATCGCTCTGATCGGAACGCTGATCATCCTGCGCCCCGGTTTCCGCGAGGTTTCGGAAGGGCATATTGCAATGCTCGGGACCGGGTTTCTGCTGGGCTCGTCCTATCTGATTGCCAAAAAGCTTACCGATCAAGTGAGTGCGGGGGTGTTGGTCGGCTGGTTGTCGATCACAGTGACGATCGGTCTGGCCCCGTTTGCCTGGGCAGTCTGGGTGGCACCGACCGGGCGAGAGCTTTTGTGGATTTCACTCGTCGCACTTTTTGCCACAAGCGGGCACTACACGATGGGCATGGCATTCCGGGCCGCCCCGATCAGTGTCACTCAGCCGGTGACATTTTTGCAGATAGTCTGGGCCACTGTGATTGGCACGCTGGTCTTCGGCGAGGCGGCTGATGGCTTTGTGATATTCGGCTCCGCGCTGATTGTCGCCGCTGTCAGCTATACCAGTTGGCGCGAGGCAGTTGCGCGGCGCGCCGTTGCAGCGCCCTGACCCGTCGTTTTGCTGATTGACCGGTTTCAAGCCCACGCGCTAGCGTCTGCCGGTTGGAATCCTTCGGAACAAAGCTGATGCTGATCCCCCGCCCTATACCCTGCTGTTATCATCGCGGTGTGCGATGAGCCGCCCGAACATTCTGATCTTCATGGTCGACCAGTTGAATGGGACGTTGTTTCCTGACGGTCCTGCGGACTGGCTGCATACGCCGAACTTTAAGGCGCTGGCGGAACGCTCGGTGCGATTTGCGAACAGTTATACGGCGTCGCCTTTGTGTGCGCCGGGGCGTGCGTCGTTCATGTCCGGGCGGCTACCGTCGCGCACCGGGGTCTATGACAACGCCGCCGAGTTCCCGTCCGACACCCCGACCTTCGCGCATCATCTGCGTGCTGCCGGATGGCAGACCTGCTTGTCCGGCAAAATGCATTTTGTTGGACCGGATCAGTTGCATGGGTTCGAGCAGCGCCTGACGACTGATGTTTATCCTGCCGACTTTGGTTGGACCCCGGACTGGCGCAAACCTGGTGAGCGGATCGACTGGTGGTATCACAACATGGGCTCCGTCACCGGGGCAGGGGTCGCCGAGATTTCCAACCAGTTGGAATACGACGATGAGGTAGCCCATCACGCCGTGCAGAAGGTGTATGATCTGTCGCGCGGAGGCGATGAGCGTCCCTGGCACCTGACGGTCAGCTTTACGCATCCGCACGACCCGTATGTCGCGCGCCGCAAGTATTGGGACCTTTATGAGGATTGCGACCACTTGCTGCCGGAGGTTGGGGCAATCCCCTATGATGATCTCGACCCGCATTCGCAGCGGATTTTCGATGCGAACGACTGGCGCTCGTTCGATATTTCCGAGGAAGACATCCGGCGGTCCCGTCGCGCCTATTTCGCCAACATCAGCTATCTGGATGACAAGATCGGTGAGGTGATGGCCGCGCTGGAAGCCACCCGGCAAGAGGCGGTGATCCTTTTTGTCAGTGATCACGGCGACATGCTGGGCGAGCGGGGTCTGTGGTTCAAGATGAGCTTCTTTGAAGGGTCGTCGCGGGTGCCGCTGATGATCTCGGCTCCGGGTCTGAAGGCTGGGCGTATCGACACTCCGGTGAGTACGCTGGATGTCTGCCCGACGCTCTGTGATCTGGCTGGGATCGATGTGGATCAGGTCGCGCCCTGGACTGATGGAGTCAGCCTGTTATCGGTTGCAGCGGGAGGGCCACGCGACCCGGTGCCAATGGAATATGCGGCTGAGGCGTCGATTGCGCCGATGGTGGCGCTGCGGGATGGCAAGTGGAAATACAGCGCCTGCCCTGCCGACCCGGAGCAGCTGTTCGACCTTGAGGCAGACCCGGCAGAAATGACCAATCTGGTGGGTGATCCGGAGGCCGCCGACATATTGATCCGCCTTCGCTCGATGACCTCTGACCGCTGGGATTATGCCGAATTTGATGCACAGGTTCGCGACAGTCAGGCGCGACGTTTGGTGGTCTACGAGGCGCTGCGTCAGGGCGGCTACTACCCTTGGGATTATCAGCCCCTGCAAAAGGCATCGGAGCGTTACATGCGTAATCACATGGACCTCAACGTGCTTGAAGACAGCCAACGTTTTCCGAGGGGAGAATAAGATGGCGCTGACGGTCTATGGCCGGGCTACGTCCTCGAACGTGCAGGCTGTGATGTGGGGGGCGGCAGAGCTTGGGCTGTCACCCGAACGCATCGACATTGGATTTAATTTTGGCGGAACCGATACGCCGGAATTCCGGGCAATGTCGCCACACGGGCTGGTGCCGGTGCTGAAGGACGGGGATCTGGTTATTTGGGAAAGCTGCGCGATCCTGCGTTATCTGGCGGCTGAATACGGTGATGGTGGCGTGTTCTGGCCTGCGGACCCGGCAGCGCGTGCGCAAGTCGATATGTGGGCCGAGTGGAGCAAGACGACACTGGTACCGCTGGTTCTGGGTCAGATTTTCTGGCCTCTGGTTCGACTGCCCGCCCAAGACCGCGATCAAAAGGCACTAAAGGCATCGGTCGCCAAATTTGCCGCGCAGATGGAGATTCTGGCCGCGCAGACGACGGGCGATTTTTTTCTGGGCAACACTCTGACGCTGGCAGATATCTTGGTTGGCCACATTCTGTTCCGATGGTTTTCAATGGATATCGACCGCCCGCAAAACACGGTGGTCGAGGCTTATTACGACCGCCTCACCAAACTCCCCGCTTATGCCACTCACGTCATGGTCGACTACTCGATCCTGAAACACCCGGAAGCCTGACGTGGAAGCGGATTTCGTCATTGTCGGCGCTGGGTCTGCTGGATGCGCCATGGCCTATCGCCTGTCCGAGGCGGGCAGCTCGGTCATTGTCATCGAACATGGCGGCAGCGATGCGGGTCCATTCATCCAGATGCCCGGCGCGCTCAGCTATCCGATGTCGATGCCGATGTATGACTGGGGCTATTCATCCGAGCCAGAGGCGAACCTCGACAATCGCCGTCTGGCGGCACCCCGTGGAAAAGTGGTCGGCGGGTCCAGTTCGATCAATGGCATGGTTTATGTGCGCGGCCACGCGAAGGACTATGACGGCTGGGCCGACAGCGGTGCGCAAGGCTGGGGATATGCCGACGTGCTGCCCTATTTCAAACGGATGGAGCATTGGCACCCCAGTGGACACGGCGGCGACCGGGGCTGGCGCGGTCGAAGCGGCCCGCTGCACGTCACGCGCGGCTCTCGCAACAACCCTCTGACCAAAGCCTTCGTTCAGGCCGGGGTTGAGGCGGGTTATGCCGCGACGGACGACTACAACGGCCAACAGCAGGAAGGCTTCGGCCCGATGGACGCGACGGTCTGGCGCGGCCGTCGCTGGTCTGCCGCCAACGCCTATCTCAAGCCAGCCTTGAAACGGGAGAGCTGTACGTTGGTACGTGCTCTCGCTCAGAAAGTCGTGATTGAAGACGGTCGCGCCACGGGGGTGGAGGTCGTCCGCAAGGGGGCGACCGAAGTGATCCGTGCGCGGCGCGAGGTGGTGCTTGCAGCATCGGCCTTCAACTCTCCCAAGCTGCTCATGCTGTCGGGGATTGGACCAGGCGCGCATCTGGCAGAGCACGGGATCGACGTGGTGGCGGACCGGCCAGGTGTGGGCGGCAACCTGCAGGACCATCTGGAAATCTACCTGCAAATGGAATCGATCAAGCCGGTATCGCTGTATTCCTACTGGTGGCTACTGGGGAAAGCCTGGGTCGGCGCGCAGTGGCTGTTTCTGGGGCGCGGTCTGGGAGCGTCTAACCAGTTTGAAAGCGCGGGGTTCATCCGCTCGGCGGCAGGCGTTGAGTACCCCGACATCCAGTATCACTTCCTGCCTATCGCGGTGCGCTACGATGGCACTTCGGCTGTTAAGGGGCATGGGTTTCAGGCGCATGTGGGGCCGATGCGGTCTAAAAGTCGGGGCCGGGTGTCGTTGGCGTCGGCGAATCCGGTTACGGCGCCGAAGATCGAATTCAACTATATGAGCCAACCCGAAGACTGGGACGACTTCCGAAAATGCGTACGCCTGACACGCGAGATTTTCGCCCAGCCCGCCTTTGCGCCCTTTGCTGGCGCAGAGATTCAGCCGGGGCCAGAGGTCGATACAGACGCGCAGATCGACGGTTTCATTCGTGAGCATGCCGAAAGCGCTTATCACCCCTGCGGCACCTGCCGGATGGGCAGCGCCGACGACCCCGAAGCCGTCGTCGATCCCGAGGGGCGCGTAATTGGCGTCAAGGGGCTGCGTGTTGCGGATAGCTCGATATTTCCCGCGATCACGAATGGCAATTTGAATGGACCGTCGATCATGGTTGGCGAGAAGATGTCGGATCATCTGCTGGGCCGCACGCCTCTGCCCGCCGAGAACGCAGAACCGTGGGCGCATCCGAATTGGCAGACGGCGCAGCGGTAGGTATGGGCAACATTGAAACCTAGTTAGATGCAAGCGCGAGCCGGACGAGCGCCGGGGTGCGGGGGCAGACATGCGCTCGTCCGGCGCCCTGCGGGCTTGATTTCGGGCGATATTAATTCTGCTGCTCTGTCCGCCCCACGCCGATATCAAACCTCTCTACTCGGCCCTAGCGGTCTGCAAAATCAAACGTTAAGCATGCCAGATGAGCGACCTTGAAACCCGCACCGGCCTGCCACCTGACCTGCTGGTCCTGCGCGACACCCTGCCGCGCGCCGACTGGGAGGCACACCCGAATTTCACTGCCATGACCCGGTTCTGGCTGGACCGTCACCTGATGTTCCGCAGTGTTCTGCAAAAGCTGCGTGAAGGCAGCCATGCCTACCTGGATGGCAACGTGGACCTTATGAACCATGCACGGGAAACTCAGCATTACGCCGGGTTCCTGCTGAATCAGTTGCATGTCCATCACAACATCGAAGATCACCATTATTTCCCGCAGCTTCAGGCGCTCGACAAGCGGTTAGAACATGGGTTCGAGATGCTGGATTCCGATCACGACGCGTTGGGCACCCACATTCATAGCCTCGCTGACACGGCAAACCATTTCCTGCAACGCCTCGATCAATCCGATGTGCGCGACGCCGTCGGAAAGCTCGACGGCGCGCTTGGCGAATTCGAGCAGTTCCTTGACCGCCATTTATGTGATGAGGAAGACTTGGTCGTGTCGGTGATCCTGACCTACGCGCCTGATATGGGCTGACGTGGCACGGATGTTTCAACTCTAAATTAACTATTTAGCGAATTCGGTCCTTCCATTTCACCCGAATCGACCCGATGTAGAGGGGCATGGTTCGATTTGTCCTAGGTATTGTGTGTGCCCTCGCACTGGTAACGGGTATCGGTTCTGGCGAACAGCCGCCTGATGCCAAGGTCATCAGCGGCCCGATTGACGTGGTTGATGGCGACACGATCGACATTGGCAGAACTCGTATCCGCCTGTTTGGCATCGACGCGGTAGAACAAGATCAGTCCTGCAGAACCAAACAGGGTTTTGACTGGGCGTGCGGTGCGTCGGTTTCCCGGCAGGCGCGCGATCAGCTTCAGGGGCGGTTTGCAGAGTGCGAACCGACCGGAGATCAAACCTACGGACGGGTGGTCGCCGTTTGTCGGATCGATGGCGTTGACCTCCAACAGACATTGGTGCGCCAAGGGTTGGCGTTTGCGTATCGGCGCTTCTCTCACGACTACGTCGCAGACGAAGGCGCTGCGGCCGCCAAATTTCTCGGACTTTGGGCCAGCGACGTACAGCGCCCCGCAGAGTTTCGAGCCGAGCGCTCCGCTTTTGGCGACGCCGATCCGTCCTGCCCGATTAAGGGAAACATCTCGGCAAGCGGCAATATTTATCATCTGCCGGGCTCGACCCACTATGCAAAAACGCGGATCAGCGGTGCGCGGGGTGAACGCTGGTTTTGTTCGGTAGCCGAGGCGGAACAGGCAGGCTGGAGGGCCGCGCAGGGTTAGCTTTTGGCTTCGACGTGATCCTGAAACCGTTCGAAAAACTGATCGGCCATCTTCTTGGCAAACCCGTCAATCAACCGGCTTCCAAGTTGAGCGATCTTGCCGCCGACCTTGCCGTCGACATCGTAAATCAACTCGGTTCCCTCAGACGTTTCTTCAAGACGCACAGTCGCGCCGCCCTTAGCGAAACCGGCGACACCACCCTTGCCCTCGCCTGCAATGCGGTAACTTTCCGGCGGAACCATATCACTCAACTCCACCCGGCCCTTGAACGTCGCGCTGACCGGGCCGACCTTTTGTTTGACCACAGCCTCGAACCCGTCCTCGGGTGAGCCGGTCAATTCCTGACAGCCCGGTATACAGGCGGCCAAAGTCTCGGCGTTGTTAAGGTGTTCCCAAACCGTTGCACGGTCTGCGTTAATCGTCCGGCTGCCCTTGAGTTCCATCACATCTGCCCTTTTGAACTGTCGTTGGGCTTAGAGCCTGTCGAGGAAGCGGTAAAGCGCCTCCTGCGCCGCAGGGGTCCACAATTCGTGGTGGCGCCCGTCAGTTATGGCGACCATGCGCTTGTCGATAGACCCGGCGCGTTCCAGCAATTCCTGCCCTTGGACAAATGGCACCAGCCGATCTTCAGTCCCGTGCAAAATAAGTAGCGGTTCAGTTACATCGCCGATCAACGCGCGGCTGTTCCAAACCTGGGTGAACATCGCCTCCAGCCCAACCTCGCGTGGGAACTGGGCCGTGACAATCTCGGGGAACGTCGTGAAAGGGGCCTCCAGCACAACTCCGCTGACCTGTTCCGCCGCCGCCAGCTTGATCGCCAGCGCCGAACCGAGGCTTTCGCCGTACAATACAACCGGGGCGCCAGGCGCGATCTGTGCCAGCCGGGCGTTCAACGCAGCGGCGTCGCCGGTCAGCAGGTGCTCGTCCGGACTGCCGCCTGACCCGCTCGATCCGCGGTAGGCAAGTGCTACAACGCCAAAGCCCATACTGGAGAATTCCTGAAACCGACCCGCTCGTGCGGCCAGTGTTCCTGCGTTGCCGGGTAAATACAGGATCACCGGGCGGCCTGATGCAGGCGGGTGCGTCCAGACGACCAATTCGGTTCCGTCGGTTGTTACAAACTCCAGTTCGCTGAACCCACTCAGCCCCGCATCGACGGGGGCAGTGCGCAGCGTATCGAAGGGATAGACGACCTGTGCCTCGTTACGCTCGACCAGAATGGCAATCCAACTGGTCGCTAGAAGGTTCAGAAGCGGGCCGCCTAGCATTGTGACGGACCGAAAAGGGTCGCTTCGTAGTGCATTTTGCCAGCTTAGCGTCCGCTAAGCGCGTCAGGCAAGGCTTAGCCGAACCCGA
>Ga0115566_10003432_pt1 | contig 12791 bp, 12 predicted proteins | sample COGITO_mtgs_1204_3_FD_87173 | JGI IMG/M metagenome (GOLD analysis project Ga0115566, IMG submission 87173) | Pelagic marine microbial communities from North Sea - COGITO_mtgs_120405 | ecosystem: Environmental > Aquatic > Marine > Epipelagic | place: Germany:Helgoland, sampling site Kabeltonne...
AACACGGTAGTGGTCTACGCCTCCGATCAGGGCTGGTATCTCGGAGAGCACGGTTGGTACGACAAACGATGGATGTACGAGCCATCACTCAAAACACCGTTCATCGTTCGCTGGCCGGAGCGCTATGAAGGTGGGCAGATTAATGAGTCCTTGGTATCTAACGTAGACTTCGCGCCGACCTTCCTGGACATGGCTGGGGCGCCCATTCCTTCAGACATGCAAGGTAAGTCACTGCTACCTGTATTGGAGGGCGGGACCGACCCCGACTTCCGAGATGCCTTCTACTACCAGTACTACGAATATCCCGCATCTCATTGCGTGCGAAGACATTACGGGGTTCGTACAGATCGACATAAATTGATCTACTTCTACGGCATCGACGAGTGGGAGCTTTTCGATCTTGAGGCGGATCCGAACGAAGTGAATTCCGTCTATGGCACGGCTGATTACGCTGAGATTCAAGCGAACCTCGAGATTCGCTTAGCCCAGCTGCGCGAAGAGCTACAGGTACCTGAAGACACGCGGCCCATTCCAGAGGAAGAGTGCACGAGTGATTCCGACGGGTGGATGGGTTTTGATGCAGACTAATTAATGACAGATCCAACAGCGACTGATCAACCCGGAACAGCACGTGTCCTGGGAATCCAGATAGGTATTTTCTTCCTTTTGATGGGCTTCCTGCTTCTGGGATTGCCAGCCATCATCTCCACGGTTCAGTGGCTGCTGCCCGAACCCGTAGATCCGCGCGGAGAGCTAGCTATTTACGACGAGATGGGGTGGTCGAGCACCCACTATAAGGAGTTTAACAGCCTCGAAACCCAGTATCGAGACTTCATCGGGTGGCGAAGGGCGCCGTTCGTTGGGGAAACCATCAGGATCGATGACCGGGGCGTGCGGCGTACCACAACAGCAGCGGGTCAAAAGGCAGACTCCGCTCAGACCGTACTCCTCTTAGGCGGCTCTGTCGCCTGGGGAACTGGATCTAGGGACGAAGAAACCATTGCCTCCCTCATCGCGAAGAAAACCGGCTCAGACGTCACCAATTGGGGCGAGTCAGCCTGGGTATCGCAGCAATCGACTAACCTGCTCCTCAATCTGACCACGCTTGGCGAACGTCCTGATCTGGTTCTGTCGCTCGATGGAGCTAACGAGGTCCTCCATAAATGTCGAACAGAAAACTCGGCCGTCTCTGGCGGACGGGAACAGCGATTCCGCACCGCGATCGAAGGCGCGAAGCCCCTTTCGGTCTCGCACGCATTCGAGCCCCTTCTTTTTGTAGCCACTGAGCTCAAAAGCATTTTTGGACCAGATTCGGACCCAACTACCATATATGACTGCGCCTCGAATCCGGATAAAGCGCGCCAAGTGGCAGCCAACTTAGTCACCAACTGGAAAACAGCATCCCGCATCGTGACAGAGCGGGGCGGCCGATATTTACCGATTCTCCAGCCCGTCGCCTTCTTTGGGACGACTGATACGGACTACTTACCAAGCGTCGGGCTAGACAGCCCTCTCGGGAAGCAATTCGAGGCCGTCTTTCCTGAAATCAAACGACAGTTGGCAGAAACAGAGCTAGAGTGGCTGGACCTTGCAGACGTTTTTGATGGCGAAGAACCAGTTTATGTCGATTTCTGCCACGTCATTCCAGCCGGCAACGAGTTGATAGTTGACGGGATTCTGCGCTATTTGATGGCCGTGGGTCCAGAAAAATCAGGTGGGCTTTCTTTGCAGTAAGAACACACTTCGCCTCGGAACGGCTACTGGCTGATCCGGGTATGCTTCATCTATATGCGTGATTAAACGCTCCGAAATAGGTTCGGAGCAGCGACAGAGCCATTCCATGCCCACCTACATTCTCGGCATTTCCGCCTATTATCACGACTCTGCTGCGTGCCTGGTGCGCGACGGCGTTCTTATAGCAGCAGCTCAAGAAGAGCGGTTTACGCGGGTAAAACATGATCACCGTTTCCCGCACAATGCCGTCCAGTATTGCCTGGAGGAAGCTGGCATCACCTCCGCTGACTTGGAGTACGTCGCATTTTACGATAAGCCTTGGCTGAAATTCGAGCGTCTCCTTGAGACCTATGTGGCCTTTGCGCCCGCGGGTTTGTCTTCCTTTATCAAATCGATGCCCCTCTGGCTGAAGGAAAAACTGTGGATGGAAGACGCCATCAAGAAGGATACCGGCTTTGATGGCCAAGTACTCTTCCCCGAACATCATCAGTCGCATGCGGCATCTGCCTTTTTTCCCTCGCCTTACGAACACGCTGCCGTTCTAACGCTGGATGGCGTTGGTGAATGGGCCACAACGAGTTGGGGTGTCGGCACTGGCAACTTCATCACGCCACATTCTGAAATACACTTCCCACACAGTATCGGTCTGCTGTATTCGGCCTTCACCTACTACACAGGGTTCCGGGTCAATTCGGGCGAGTATAAAGTGATGGGCCTCGCGCCATACGGCGAACCCAAGTACAAAGACCTGATTTTCGAGCATCTTGTCGATCTCAAAGAGGACGGCTCTTTTAGGATGGACATGCAGTATTTCAATTACTGCCAAGGCTTGACGATGACCTCAAAGAAGTTCGATGATGTTTTCGGCGGCCCACCGCGCCAGCCAGAGACCGAGATCTCGCAACGTGAGATGGACCTAGCCCGGTCCGTACAGGAAGCCGTCGAAGAGATGGTCATGAAAATGGCCCGCCACATCCGCAAAGAAACCGGCGAACGCTACCTCTGCTTGGCCGGAGGTGTTGCTCTGAACTGCGTGGCCAACGGCAAACTGCTTCGTGAAAACATTTTTGACGATATCTGGATTCAGCCTGCCGCGGGGGATGCCGGTGGCGCACTCGGCGCAGCCCTTTTTGCCTGGCATCAACATCTAGATAACCCGCGGACCGTAGCCGGGGCTGATGAAACCGGCAAAGGCATCGATTCGATGAGCGGCTCTTACCTCGGCCCTAAGTACACGACGGAAGAAGTCGTCTCGTGGGCCGATGAGTTTGGCGCAGTTGGCGTTGCCTTGGACGATGAAATGGCCATTGAACGAGCTGTGGACATCCTGGAAGCAGGAAACGTCGTTGGGTGGTTCCAAGGGCGCATGGAATTCGGTCCCCGTGCTCTGGGCGGCCGAAGCATCCTCGGTGATGCCCGCAACACGGACATGCAGACGACACTGAATCTGAAAATTAAATATCGGGAATCGTTCCGGCCGTTTGCGCCCTCCTGTCTTGATTCCGACGTTTCCGAACTATTTGAGCTCGATAGACCGTCACCCTACATGCTGTTAGTGGCGCCGGTCAAAGAAGATCGATGCCACCCCGTGCCGGATGATGGTCTCTTTGGCATTGAAAAACTCAAGATTCCGCGCTCTGACATTCCCGCCGTCACGCACGTCGATTATTCGGCGCGCGTGCAAACGATCGACGGGGTCAGCAATGGCCGCTATCACGACCTGCTGTCGAAATTCAAGGATCGGACGGGCTATGGTGTCCTCGTCAACACATCATTCAATGTGCGCGGTGAACCCATCGTGAGTACACCCGAGGATGCCTATCGCTGCTTCATGCGCACAGAAATGGATGCACTTGTGATGGGAAATGTGCTGTTCCTCAAAGAAGATCAGCCCGCATTCGAAGACAAGGATAACTGGCAAGAAACTTACGCACTCGACTAATGGCACTTCAAACCGACAAAAAAGTCCTTCGCAAGTTCGGCCTGGTGATGGCAGGCGCGTCGGCCGTTATTGGAGCCTACATCTATTGGAAGAATGGTTTCCAATGGTCACCGGCAGTCGATTACCTTGCCGTGATTGGCGGGTTTTTCCTGGTCACCGGCCTCATTATCCCAATCGTCCTCGCCCCCATCGAGTGGGCATGGATGAAACTCGCGCACGTCATGGGCTTCGTGATGACGCGCGTGCTTATCTCACTCGTGTACTTCCTTGCCATTACGCCGACCGGTTTGATCTTCAAACTCCTTCGAAAAGACCTGCTCGATAGGAAAATCGACAAAGCTGCCGACAGCTACTGGGTCCCTGCAGAACCCGACGGGCCATGGACCCGAGCGGACAAACCGTACTGATCTGACGAAACAAGTATGAAGGGTTTACGAGAGCCCAATTTTGGTCGATAACAGGTCCTGTGCGACATCTAATTTTACACCTGAAGGACCGATGGAGGTCAAAGCTAAGACACGAATAATGCGCCTCGCCTAATCACAAATTAGTATTGATCAGACATAAATCGGTCTGGTTTCATCCCACGTTCCGCGTGTCTACCAAGACCATCGCTCTGGATTTTATGTCTAACCAATCGTAGTCTGAATGGTCCGTCACAATGACCACGCAGTCTGCCTGTTGTAGCGATGTGTTTAGGTCAGATTCCGATATCATCGCCAGTCCAACGTCATTTATTGTAGGCACATGTGGATCGTGGTAAGCGACTTTTCCACCTTTTTCCTTCAATAGACGAATGATGTCGATTGCAGGACTTTCTCGGAAATCTGAAATGTTTTTCTTGTAGGCAACCCCTAGCACAAGCACTGAGCTGCCATTGACTGCTTTTCCTGACTCATTCAAGGCATCTTGGACCTTTTGGACCCAATAGGCGGGCATACCGGTGTTTATTTCGCTGGCTAATTCAATAAACCGTGCCGTGTAATTAAGCGTCTTTAGTTTCCAGGACAGGTAATGTGGATCGATCGGAATGCAATGTCCTCCAAGACCTGGCCCAGGGGTGAACTTCATAAACCCAAAAGGCTTTGTAGCCGCTGCATCAATGACTTCCCATGCATTAATACCGAGCTTATCACACATCAATAGAACTTCGTTCACTAGGCCAATATTGACAGCCCTAAATGTGTTCTCAAGCAACTTGACCATCTCAGCTACTTCTGGGCTAGAAACTGGCACAACGGTATCGATTGCTCTTCCGTAGATGTCTGACGCCTTCTCAAGACACGTAGGCGTTACTCCGCCAAGTACTTTCGGTGTGTTCTTGGTTGTGAAGTCTTCCCTACCAGGGTCAACTCGTTCCGGACTAAAGGCCAGGTAAAAGTCCCTTCCGACTTTAAGGCCGCTCTCCTCTAATTTTGGCAGGATCACTTCACGCGTCGTTCCTGGATACGTGGTGCTCTCGAGGATGATAGTTTGGCCTTTTCTAAGGCGAGTCGAAATCTCTTGTGTTGCCGCTACGATATACGAGATATCAGGGTCACGCGTTTTCCCCAGCGGTGTAGGCACACAAATCGAAATAGCATTGACGTCAGACAGCAAATCAAAGTCCGTGGTCCCCGAGATCAGGCCTTTTTGTACGAGAGGAGCCAACCTTGAACTTGGAATATCTTCGATGTACGAAGTCCCAGCGTTAAGGTGGTTCATCTTAGACTCAGACAAATCAAATCCGGTCACTCTTACCCCTGCCTCAGCAAACACGACTGCCAAAGGCAGCCCCACGTAACCCATTCCGATTACGCCTAGATGTGGAATTGCGTGCTGTTGAGACATGAGTTCGTACTAAATAGACTGAAATACCGAGAGAGACCGGAGGCAGTGTTGTTCAGGGAGATCAACTAGTGCATTGTGATTTTCTAGGCTCCATAATCAGGCCGGCCAACGGATGAGTAGTCAAACCCTAACTCCTTCATGCGATGTGGTTTGAAAAGGTTTCTTCCATCAAAAATTACCGGCTCATTGAGGAGCTCCCTGACCCGGTCAAAATCAGGACGTCGGAATTCGTGCCATTCGGTCAGTACGGCCAAAGCATCTGCACCTTCTAAGACTTCGTATGGTTCCGTTCCGTACCGAATTCGGTCGCCAAAAACGATGCGTGTTGTTTCCATTGCTTCAGGGTCAAAGGCAACGACATCTGCTCCTGCAGTAAGCAGCCCTTCGATAACGTAGTGGGCTGGAGATTCTCGAACATCGTCTGTGAGAGCTTTGAATGCGAGACCCCATACGGCAATGCGACGCCCCTGTAACGAACCACCAAAACGAGCAATAATTCGCTCTGCCAACTGCAGGCGTTGACGGTCATTGACTTTCAATACGGCATCTAGGATCTGGAAATCGTATCCATTTTCATCCGCGGTACGCTTCAGCGCCTGAACATCTTTAGGGAAACAGCTACCACCAAACCCGATACCTGGATAAAGAAAAAGATTCCCAATTCTACTATCGAGTCCTATCCCTTGCCTGACTTGATCCACATTGGCCCCTACTTCCTCACAGAGATTTGCCACCTCATTGATGAAGGAAATCTTAGTGGCTAGGAACGAATTCGCAGCGTACTTCGTCATTTCTGACGATCGTTCATCCATTACAAGGATTGGATTACCCTGCCTCACAAAAGGCTCATAAATGGCCTTCATGATATTGGCAGCCCGCTCAGAGCGAGTTCCGATCACAACCCGCTCTGGTTTCATGAAGTCAGCAAGAGCTACCCCCTCTCGTAAGAACTCGGGGTTGGATACGACATCGAAGTGCTCTCCTGATACGAGTCCTTTCGATTCCAGAATGGAGCGAACCGCATCTGCCGTCCCAACAGGAACGGTAGATTTATTGACAACGACATGATAGCCAGGAACGTCCATTGCGGACCAAATGTCAGCGAGATCACCGGCTGCTTTCTTCACGTAAGAGAGATCTGCTGCGCCGTCTCCTCCAGGAGGCGTTGGGAGGGCAAGAAAAAGCACATCAGCCCCCGTAGCTTTTTGAAGCTCTGTTGTGAAGGCGAGTCGCTTCTCTCGGATGTTGCGTTGTAGCAGCATCTCAAGACCTGTTTCATAGATGGTCGGGATGCCTTTGTTTAGTTGATCGACCTTTTTTTGGTCGATATCTACACAGAGAACATCAAAACCCATCTCTGCGAAGCAAGTCCCTGTCACTAGACCTACGTATCCCGTACCAATAATTGCAATATGCATAGCTTAACGTGCCAATTCTTGAATAGTCCTAAAGGTACCACGCACCAAATGCGAAATCACTTGATTTCAGCTTTCGCCGTTTGAAGATCTGACTCGACCATTTCGGTTACCATCTGATCCAGCGTGTACTCTAGCTTCCATCCTAATTGCTTCTGGGCCTTTGAGGGGTCTCCAAGCAGTTGTTCTACTTCAGCAGGTCTATAGTACCTGGGGTCGACTTCAATTAACACGTCACCCGTCTTGGCATCCTTACCGACTTCTCTCTCCCCCTCTCCCTCGAACACCAATTCAATATCGGCGGCTCTGAATGCACTATCACAGAATTCGCGCACTGAAATCATTTTCCCAGTTGCTAACACGAAGTCTTCAGGTTCATCTTGCTGGAGCATTAGCCACATGCCTCGAACGTAGTCCTTTGCATGTCCCCAATCTCTTTTTGCATCTAGGTTTCCCAGATATAGCTTTTTTTGGAGCCCTAAACTGATGCGAGAGGCAGCCATGGTGATCTTCCGAGTCACAAAAGTCTCTCCACGAATGGGACTTTCATGATTGAATAAAATCCCATTACACGCATACATGTCGTACGATTCACGATAATTGACGGTGATCCAATAGGCGTACAACTTTGCTACACCGTACGGTGATCGTGGGTAGAACGGTGTCGTCTCTTTCTGCGGTATTTCCTGGACTTTACCGAATAGCTCAGACGTTGAGGCTTGGTAGAAACGGGTTGTTTTCTCTAGTCCAAGAATGCGAATGGCCTCCAACAATCGAAGAACTCCAATCGCATCTGCATTGGCTGTGTATTCAGGCGTATCAAAACTGACCTGAACGTGGCTCATGGCTCCTAGATTATAGATCTCATCCGGCTGAATTTCCTGGACGATCCGAATCAAATTCGTCGAGTCAGTTAGGTCGCCGTAGTGAAGGTGGAAGCGCTGCTCTTCCTCATGAGGATCCTGATATAGGTGATTAATGCGCGCTGTATTGAATGAGCTCGAGCGGCGTTTAATTCCGTGTACCTCATACCCTTTCGACAGTAGTAACTCCGCCAAGTATGCGCCGTCCTGACCGGTTATTCCGGAAACCAATGCTTTTTTCATTTCAACGAGTTTTGCGTTTATATCGAGATGAATTCAAACCGGCCTACGAGCACACTATTTGGTTGTGCTAACCCGATCCAAAATCAGAACAATGGTCCCCACCATAGAAACAATAGGAAACAGGTCCCTCCATCTGAATCCTTGACGGAAAACAGCTTCCATAGTAATTACGTCACCATCTAGAAGTATTGGGTCTTCGTCTCGCACTACGATTTCATTTTTCATCCTGGTCTGAAAGATGATTTGTCTTTCAACGCCTTCTTATCGGTGAAGACGCAAATCCAGATTTCTTGTCGAACGACTGGCGCGTTCGCCAAAAAGTGGCCCACCGGAAAGTGATATCAATTCAGTTAACGTCGAATTGCGTGGTATCTCGTAAAGACCAGGGTATCTCACTGCTCCCCAAACGTGCACTTGCATGGTAACATCACCTTGTTCGGTGTAGTTATAGTACGCGGCTGTGTTGAGGCGAGATCGGTCCAACTCCGTAATTTGACCTATGGCCTGTGATGTGAGAAGAAAGCAGAATGCCCCAAGTAGTAGGTGCTTGATCATATGTGTTTCTTTATAAGTTGCTGCATGTGCTTTCAGGACTGCCTGAGTCGTTCAACCAAAGATATAGAGGTTCTGGCTTCGTCCAATCCAAATCCGTTCGAAACTAGTACGTTCCGGTACGCTTCCGTGTGCAAATCAGTGAAACCCTTCGAAAAATCAAATGGCTCACTGTCCAGCTTCAAAGATCTGTGAGATGGCCCATCTACCCCTTCGGGTAATTCGCTAGCATCAACCGAAAGATGCCAGGTCACATCCGCCTTTTCTAATTGAAACTCTCCTTTCATACTACGGGGCTTGTTATGGATAACAGTACTATGCTGCACCCCTCCAAAAACCCACATAAGCATATCGAAGAAGTGGATGCCAATATTGGTGGCCACGCCACCTGATTTGGCTGGGTCCCCTTTCCAAGAAACATCATACCACTTGCCACGCGGTGTGATATAGGTCAATTCAACTTGATGACGCCTTCCCTCAGGCTCGGAATCAATCTGCTTCTTCAGGGCAATCACAGCAGGGTGCAGCCTGAGCTGCAACACGTTCCAGATCCGCTGTCCCGTTTCCTGCTCTAATTCCTGAAGAGCATCCACATTCCATGGATTGAGCACGAGCGGCTTTTCGCAGATAGCGTCTGCCCCAATCCTGAGAGCAAAGCGGCAGTGAGCATCATGCAAGTAGTTGGGAGAACAAATACTTACATAGTGCAACCGATGCTCATCTCCCATTCGCCTCAGTTTCTCGGCGTGACGGTCAAATCGCTCGAACTCGGTAAAGAAGCTCGCGTCCGGCGCATAGGAGTCGATGATGCCAACCGAATCATTCGGATCCATCGCAGCAACCAACCGATTGCCGGTATCATTGATTGCCTTCATGTGGCGAGGAGCCACATACCCGGCTGCGCCGATAAGTCCGAAGTTCTTGGGGGAAGGCATAAACGTGTATGAATGGATTAAGTCTTGGGAACGCTCCTATCGCCCAAAATATTCCCATTTCCCGAAATATTCTGAGCTGATCGCACTTCGGCGTCTTCTTCTCATTTCCCACACTCTCCCAATAGACTCGTCACACTTCTGTGACAACTGCCCCCGGACGTCTCCGTTAATTGGGTACAGATCGAATGAGAGCCGGCAGCCGCGCACCGAGCGTAGTGCAACTCTTATTTGATCTAGGCCGTGTGCCACCCAGGAATCCACCCTGATTCCGGCACGTGGCGGCATGAACACCCACGTTCATACCACACACAACATATTCCAAGCGTTATGAAAACGATTATTCAACACATCTCAACTCGCCTCGTGGGGCTGTTCATCCTTACAGCCGTCCTGTCTGCCTGCGATACCTCGGGCTCCTTCAGCGGCGATGACGGTGCAGACAGCGCCACGTTCGAACAGACCGTCTCCTTCCTCGCTGCTGACTTGGGCCTGAATTCTACGGAAACAGCCGCCTTATCAGCCTCCTTTGCTAAGTTTGGTGATGGGTCGGCCGATGGAGACAGAGAGCCCGGCTTCCTATGGAGAGTCGCTGATAACCTTCAGGCAACGCTCACAGACGAGCAGAAAGCACGCCTCTTTGAGCGCCTCGAACAAATGCGCGATCGCGGCCAGCAAGGCCAAGGCATGCGTCCAGGACAGAACGGACAAGGCCAAAATGGTCAGCGTCGTCCCGGCATGGGTGGTCCCGGCGGACAAGGCCAAGGTGATGGTCCACGAAGCGGTTTTGCGCAACTCGATCTATCTGACGATCAGCAGGCAGCCATCAAAGACATTCGCGAAAGCTACAAGGATGACATCCAAGCCGTCGTAGCACAGCGCGAAACCCTTTCTCGCGATGAAATCAAAGAGCAGCTTGAAATGCTCCACGAATCCATCCGCGCAGAAATTGAAGCCGTCCTAACAACCGATCAGCTGCAGCAGCTCGAAGATTTGAAGGCGGAAGCAGAAGCTCGTCGTGCAGAACGCCAAGCCGAAATGGAAGCCAACCGTGAAGCCGCGAAAGTCGTTATGATTGAAGTCTTGGGCCTCACAACGGACCAGATTGCTGCTCTTGATGACCTTCGAGCATCTCGCGAAGCCGATCGTGAATCCATCCGTGAGCTAAAAGACTCAGGTGCATCGGAAGAAGATGTGAAGGCCGCTGCAGTAGCATTCCGCGCAGCAAACGAGGCAGCCCTAAACATTATCCTCGACGACACTCAGCTTGAGATCACGATGATCCATCAAGTCCTAGCCATGCGCTTGCGCAACCATAGACAGGGTGGACCCGGCCAGAAAGGCCAGGGTGGTCCTGGTGGACAAGGCGGACAGCGAGGCTTCGGTGGACCGGGTGGACAAGGTGGTCCAGGAGGCGCCGGAAGACCTGCCGTCCATGGCTAAGATGACCCGGGCTTTCCTGAATAGGCTTTCCCGTGGTTTTGGCGGGCTGCGGGTTGCCTCCTCGGTAAAGGGCGCGCTTTCTAACGAAAGCGCGCCCTTTGCCTTTTGCATTACGGACTGTGCGGCAGCAGGTTTGAAAAACCCGCTGCCGCCCCTCTAATCTTTGCTGAATGTCTCTATTTCAGCAGCACCATCCGTGTTACTCGCATTTCACCCCCAACCCGAAGACGGGCTAGGTAAACACCCGAAGGCCTACCCTCTGCAACCCATCGGAACATATGCTGACCAGGTAACAAAACACCTTCAAATAATGACGCCACCCGCTGACCAGTGGTCGAGAACACGTCAAGCGAGGCCTCCCCGACATCAGACATTTCCACCGTCAACGTCGTTACGGGATTGAACGGATTGGGATACGCAGCATACAGCATCACCGTGTTTGGAAGTTCGCTTCCTTGCTGGGAATCCGTGCTACTAGCGGCAGTGATTCTGAGAGTATATGCTGGCCCTTGCTTACCGGGATTATTGGTAAAGTCGGCTACCCGTAGGAAGTAAATTCCTGATGTAGTTGGGGTAAAGACCAGCTTTGCATTTAGCAATTCGCCCCCATCGTCGTTAAAACCAACTTGAATGCCCGTGTTGGATCCATCCGCTACGCCAGCACCGTAAAGGTGGAATATCGGATCAGCATTGCCAAGGGTTTCGAAGGTATACTCAACTCCACTAACCAGTTCGATTCGGTACCAATCCACATCCGTAAACACCGGCTCCAACTCAAACTCCTGCTCGAACGGCAGGGCATTAACTACGGTCGCACAGGCCGGAGTGTCATTCTGATCGACTGTTGAACACGTATTCGTCCCGCCTGTCGTGAATGACCACTCGAATGGCCGCCAGAGGCTCACCCCAGCGGTATTGTGAGCGTCCTCCGAAAGTGAAGCGGTATATGTTGTTCCCTCCAGTAGAGGCGCGTTCGGCGGCGAAATAAAGCGGGACAATCGGAATTTTCTCCAGATGGAGGTACTGCCAGATGTCGAGCTCCGTCCAATTTGAAATCGGGAAGACGCGAATGCTTTCGCCTTTCTTGATTCGCGTGTTGTACAGATTCCAGAGCTCTGGGCGCTGATTCTTCGGGTCCCAGCGATGCTGTGCTGATCGGAACGAGAACACGCGCTCCTTGGCGCGGGACTTTTCTTCGTCGCGCCGCGCGCCACCAAAATCTGCATCGAACCCATGCTTGTCGAGAGCCTGTTTGAGGCCCTGGGTCTTCATGATGTCCGTGTGCACGGCGGACCCATGTGAGAACGGTCCAACACCTTGTTCGACTCCGTCTTCATTGATGTGAACGATCAGATCAAAATCATATTCCTTCGCGATGTTCTCGCGGAAGTCGATCATCTCCCGAAATTTCCACGTCGTGTCGATGTGCATCAACGGGAACGGAATCTTGCTCGGGTAAAAGGCCTTGCGCGCCAAATGTAGCATCACAGAGGAATCCTTCCCGATCGAATAAAGCATCACTGGGTTTTCGAACTCGGCGGCGACTTCACGCATGATGTGAATCGCCTCCGCTTCGAGAAGCTGGAGATGGGTCAGGCGCTCTGGAGATATGCTATTTCCTCCCGTAATGCGTTAGTCTGGATGTTCAGCACTTCTCGAAAATACTCAATCGCCTTCTTGAGGCCCTCATCTCTGGCAACAGTCGGCGCCCACCCCAGAATCGTCTTCGCCCTCGTGATGTCCGGCTGGCGCACTTTTGGATCGTCTTGCGGAAGAGGATGAAGTGTCAGTTCCGAACTTGAGCCCGTCAATTGTATGATTTCCTTGGCCACATTCA
>Ga0115566_10003441_pt1 | contig 12778 bp, 9 predicted proteins | sample COGITO_mtgs_1204_3_FD_87173 | JGI IMG/M metagenome (GOLD analysis project Ga0115566, IMG submission 87173) | Pelagic marine microbial communities from North Sea - COGITO_mtgs_120405 | ecosystem: Environmental > Aquatic > Marine > Epipelagic | place: Germany:Helgoland, sampling site Kabeltonne...
ACCTTGCTCTTCTCCGCCACCGTGTCCCAAGAGATCCAGCAGGTGGCTAAGCAGTCGCTTCGGCCCGGGCACGTCTTCGTGGACTGCGTCGGCGAGGAAGAGTCGGCGACGAACCTGCAGGTGAAACAAAGCCTCCTCTCGGTTCCCCAGGTGGAACAGTTCGCCGCGCTCAAGTCCATCCTGGACACGCACTGCGCGTCCACCCCAAACTTCAAGGTGATGGTGTTCTTCACCACCGCGAGGGCCACGCAGCTCGCGGCTGAGCTCTTCCAACACATGCGCCCCGACGTGATCGAGATCCACAGCAAGCTCTCCCAGAGCCGACGCACCAAGGCTACGGAACAGTTCAGGACGGCCAGGCAGGCGGTGATGATGACCTCGGACGTCACCGCGCGAGGTATCGACTTCCCCGACGTCTCACTCGTCGTGCAGATTGGAGCGCCGTCGGACAGGGCCCAGTACATCCACAGGCTCGGACGGACCGCCCGCGCCGGTAAGAGCGGCGAGGGTATCATCCTGCTCGCGCCCGAGGAGGACTACTTCGCGAGCAAGGAAGTCAACGACCTACCCCTGACCAAGGTGCGACCGAACCACGGCGAGGCTGAAGTCACCGCCGTCAACGCGGCTATGCGGAAGGTTGACATCAAGACTAAACATCAGCACTACGCCGCCGAGCTCGGGTACCGCAAGGGCCTGCTGCGTAAGATGGGGTGGAACCCCGCGAAGCTGGTGCACGAGGCGAACGTGTTCGCGGTGGACTTCATGGGCTGCCCCGAACCCCCGCCCATGCAAAAGAGCACGGTTGGCAAGATGGGACTGAAGGGTGTTCCCGGGCTGAACATCGAAGGCGGCGGCGGCGGCGGCGGTGGCCGCGGTGGTGGTGGCCGCGGTGGCGGTGGCGGTGGCGGGAGGGGGCAGTATTCTGGGTTCGACTCCAGGGGTGGAGCTCTACCCGGAAGGGGTGGCAGGGGTGGACGCGGAGGACCTGAAAGGGGTGGGCGCGGTGGCCGGGGCGGCTCCAGGCATCATTAAGGTTAGACTTGCTGTAACGCTCGAGCAGATTGAAAATCATGCCCTCTCAGAAAAATCTCTTCACTAAATGTTGGCGCGCGCTGTGGTCGGGCTGTCGCGTCCTTTCGTGCGTCGCGCGTCCAGCAGAGTCGACATCAGCAGGAGGGTATACGCCAGCATGGCTCCCGGTGGAGATGATACCCGCGTGGCGATCGTTGGCGGTGGCGTCGCGGGGCTCGCGTGCGCGCAATCTCTCGTCGCGCACGGATTCGGGAAGCGAGTGGACATCTACGACCAGGGTTCCCGCGGGCCCGGTGGCAGGACCTCCTCGTCCAGGCCCGCGGAGATCAACGGCGAGACGATGGTGTTCGACCACGGAGCGCAGTTCTTCACCGCCACGAACGCAAAGTTCAAGGTGCGCGCCCGCTCCCACTCAACACCGCAACCCTAAAACCTCAGGAGTCGCAGATCCAGATCCGAGGTGCCCACTCGAGATGCCCACCCCCGACTCACCACTTCACCTCCACCCCGATCTACAGGCTGTTTGCGAGGAGCTCAAGGCTAAAGGGTACGTCGCGCGCTGGGACGGCGTCTTCGGCACCCTCAACGCGTTCGACGGCGTCTTCATTCCCAAGCGCCGGGTCTCCGTCGGGGGACCGCCCAGACAAGATTTCTTCAAACTGCTCACCGCGGACGAGGTGTTCGTGGGCGTACCCACGAACCAGGCGGTGTGCGAGGGTCTGCGTGCACTCGCGGGTGACGACGTGACCGCGCACTGGCACACCACCGTCACCAGCCTCGATCGCGACGACTCCGGCCCTAGCCCGTGGTCCGTATCCGGCGTGGACAAGAGGGCGCTGGACGAGGGCCAGGCGGGGTCCAAGGAGAAGAAACTGGGCGGTCGTAACGCGGCGGTGGTCGTGTGCGACGTGATGACCGCGAGGAAGGGAACCCCGGGAACGTGCGAGGTGACCGGTTTGCCCGAGAAGTGCGACGCCAAACAGGTCTGGCCCTCCTTTGCCACCAACCCCGCCCGCGTCGGTTTATTTTCGTGCATGCTCGCGTTTGACCAGTCGGCTCCCAAGCCCGACTTCGACGCGGCCGTGGTCACCGGCTCCGACGTGATCGGTCTCCTGGTCCGCGACTCCTCCAAGCCCGGGAGACTGACGCGAAAGGACGGTTTGGAGCGGTGGGTGGCCATCACCACCACCGAGTTTGCGGAGAAGACAATCGCGAAGGCTCCGCTCACCGTCGACGGCCAGTACAACCCCCAGACCGCCGAGTACTTCAGCGCCATCGAACCTACGATCGTGGAGGAGGCCAGGAGGGTTCTGGGCGTGGCGTGCGGGTACGACGACGGGGACTTCCCAGCCCCGGCTCACATGAAGTGCCAGAGGTGGGGCAACGCGTACCCGTCGGGCGCCATCGGGGAAGGGACTCTGGGCGGCGCGTGCTTCTTCGACATGGCCGCGGGCTTTGGCATGGCGGGTGACTTCATCCAGGGGCCGGGTGTGGAGGCTGCGTGGATGAGCGGGGAGGCGGCGGGTCGGGCGGCTGCGCAAAAGCTCAAGAGCAAGCTGTGACGCGACGAGCCGAGCTCGTTGTGAGCAAGCTAGAAACATTTTTTTGGATGAAAAAGCGCTCCAGCCCAGCCTGCCCGCTTGCCTCGTCACGTGTCACTAATTCCCGATTTCGATGCGGCGGCGGCATTGTGAGCGTCGCCTGCGACACTCTATCTTCACCCTATCAACACGATGGCCTCTGTCGGTGCTCTTTCCGCGCACCCCGCGCTGGGCCAGCGCGTCCGTGCGCCCACCTCCCGCGTCGCCGTCCGCCGCGCGTCCGTGGTCCGCCCCCGGATGGGTGGCTACGACGCCGGGAACGCCGCTGGTCTCGAGGGCATCACCCAGGAGAAGTACGTCCCCGGCATCCACATGCCCGAGGGTCCCAAGGATGCCCTCAACAAGTGGTCCCGCAAGATCACTCAGCCCAAGTCCCAGGGCGCGTCCCAGGTGAGCGCAACCCTCCATCCTTCATCCCGCGACTCGGATCCTTCATCCCCCGACGGTTGACGGATAAAAAGCGTCAATCGGCCCTAACCCTGAAAAAGACCGATCCGCCAGCCGAGACCAAAACCCGACCCGCATCCGACTGACGCGTCCGTTCGATCCCCTTTCAATCCCACAGGCGATGCTCTACGCCACCGGTCTCCAGCCCGAGGACATGAACAAGCCCCAGGTCGGCGTCTCCTCCGTGTGGTGGGAGGGTAACTCCTGCAACATGCACCTCATGGACCTCGCCGCGAAGGTCAAGGAGGGCATCCAGGCGGAGGACATGGTCGGTTACAGGTTCAACACCATCGGCGTGTCCGACGGTATCTCCATGGGTACTCCCGGTATGTCCTTCTCCCTCCAGTCCCGCGATCTCATCGCCGACTCCATCGAGACCGTCATGGGCGGACAGTGGTACGACGCCAACGTGTCACTCCCCGGCTGCGACAAGAACATGCCCGGGTGCATCATCGCGATGGGCCGCCTCAACCGCCCGGCCATCATGGTCTACGGCGGTACCATCAAGCCCGGTACCTCCGCCCAGGGTGAACCCCTCGATATCGTCTCCGCTTTCCAGTCCTACGGCCAGTACGTCACCGGCGCCATCGACGAGGAGACCCGCTGCGACATCGTCCGCAAGTCCTGCCCCGGCGCGGGTGCCTGCGGCGGCATGTACACCGCCAACACCATGTCCTCCGCCATCGAGGCCCTGGGTATGTCCCTCCCGTACTCCTCCTCCATCCCCGCCGAGGATCCCCTCAAGATGGACGAGTGCTTCATGGCCGGCAAGGCGATCAAGCACCTCCTCGAGATTGACCTCAAGCCCCGCGACATCATGACCCGCGCCGCGTTTGAAAACGCCATGACCATCGTCATCGCGCTCGGCGGCTCCACCAACGCGGTGCTCCACCTCATCGCCATGGCCCACTCCGTCGGCATCGAGCTCACCCTCGACGACTGGCAGGCCGTCTCCGACAAGGTTCCCTTCATCGCCGACCTCAAGCCCTCCGGCAAGTACGTCATGGAGGACGTTCACAAGATTGGCGGTACCCCCGGCGTGCTCAAGGTTAGTCGCGTTCCCGACTCTCTCCCCGACCCGACCCCGACCCCGTCCCCAATCACGCATCGTCCCCGTCCGGCTGAGGAAGTGAAGATATTCATGGATTCCCCTTCTTGAGGGCTGCGCCACTGCAGATCAATCCTTAACGTACCAATAATAACTGATCCTCGCGAACAAGCCGGACGGACCCGCCGTTTCCCCGGCTCTCTCTTTGCTTTTTCACCCCGAAGCTTTTCGCTGACCGACGACCCTCTTCTTATTCCTTCGCAACAGTACCTCATGTCCAAGGGTCTCATCGACGGCAGCTGCATGACCTGCACCGGCAAGACCATGGCTGAGAACCTCGCGTCCTGCCCCGACCTCTCCGAGGGCCAGGAGGTTATCATGCCCATCGAGAAGCCCATCAAGGAGACCGGCCACCTCCAGACCCTCTACGGCAACATCGCCCCCGAGGGATCCGTGGCCAAGATCACCGGCAAGGAGGGTCTCTACTTCAAGGGTTTCGCCAAGTGCTACGACTCCGAGGAGCTCATGCTCGCCGCCCTCTCCGAGGACCCCGAGTCCTTCAAGGGTTCCGTCATCGTCATCAAGTACGAGGGACCCAAGGGTGGCCCCGGCATGCCCGAGATGCTCACCCCGACCTCCGCCATCATGGGCGCGGGTCTCGGTAACGACTGCGCCCTCATCACCGACGGACGCTTCTCCGGTGGATCCCACGGGTTCGTGATTGGCCACGTCACCCCCGAGGCGCAGGTTGGCGGACCCATCGGCCTCATCGAGGATGGCGACATCATCGAGATCGACGCCGAGAAGAGGACGATGAACGCGGTCGAGGTGACTGAGGAGATTTTCGCGGAGCGCAGGAAGAAATGGGAGGCGCCCCCCCTGGAGGCCACCTCCGGCACCCTCTACAAGTACATCAAGCTCGTCGGATCCGCCTCCCAGGGCTGCATCACCGACCTCTGAGCGTCTTAGTTCCCCAGTGATCGGTTATTTTAGAGGGTGTTAATCTGATCTCATTATAGTTTCATACCGGCGCCCTTCGCTAGATCGTCCATCTCCTCCCCGCTGAGCCCGAACGTGTACACCTGATAGTGGTGGTTCAAGGTCCGTTGCCCGTGCAGCGAGTGCTTACCACCCCCGAGAGCCCCGTTCCCCGGTGACTTGGCGCCGAACACCACCCTCCGAACCCTCGAGTGCGTCAGCGCCATGGCGCACATGACGCACGGTTCCCTCACCAGGTAGACGTCGTACCCCGTGCACAGGTACGGCCGTCCGAGCGTCTCCGTCATCTCGCTCGCGCTCAGAGTCTCCCCGCGGCGTCGCTTCTCTCCAACCTCGGGCTCTGACGGCTCTGACGGCTCTGACGGCGCCGCGGCTATGTTTTTCTCATCCTCCCCCGCCGGGTACGTACGCGCGTCGAGTTCCGCCGCGCAGTTTATCGCCACCAGCGCCGCGTGATGCAGCGGATGGCCGACCAGTAAGCGACCTCCCTCGTTGCGTCTCCAATTGGTCGAACGGTCCCCCCCACCCGCCACGACCGTTCCCTCGGCGGGATCGACGATGAGCGCGGCGTTGTCCGTCCTCGCCCCGTACGCGGTGGTGATTACCCGACGCATCCACCGCTTCATCTCCGCGATCTCCTCCGTCGACGGCGCCTCCAGGGGCACCGCCAGGTGGCTGTTCGGTTTCTGCCACACGATGGGCCAAATTTCATTCCACTCCTCCCACTGCTCCCTGGTCCGCGGCGCGTGCCCCGGCACCGCCGCCCGCTCCGGCGTCATCGCGTATCGGTCCACTAGGTCTCTCACCGGCGCCGGCCATGCTCCGTCCGGGGCCACGTCGGAGCACTCGCACAGCAGCACCCGCAGTGACGCATCGTCGCCCTCGCGTTTCTGCACGCGCTTGACGTGCATCAGCGCACTCAGTGGGGCCTTGGCGGATACCTCCTTGAGCACGGCGTTGCATTGTTTCTTGTCGATCGACGCGACCCACACGTCTACGAGCTCGAGCACCGGGGCTGGCGTTCCCGGAACAAACGCCGGGTCCGGTAGCTTCAGATTCGGGATTCCGTCAGTCCATGTGTCCGAGTCATCCATTTGGATCGTCGGACCCGGACCGCGGCACGAACCTCCGGCGCAGGTCGGTGTGGGGCTCCTCGGGCTAAAAGTTGCTTACGCCTGATGATTTCTCAGGGGTGGTCGCGACGCGGCGGGCAAAGGTAAGAGTGTACGCACGGTGTTTGCGGCGTTTATTAGATCAAATCAAATCAAATCAAATCAATCGGCGGCGGGGTTAGCATGGGTCCAACACGAATCCTGCGTTGAACGCTCACTTCACAGGCTTCTTGGCGGCGGTGAAGTACATCACGGTGTAGATTCCCTTCTTGCCTCCAGCCACGAGCCCGTCGGCACCCTTCTTCAGGAACCCGCTCACGCCCATGCTCCCCTTGGGCGCGATCCCCACGGTCTCGAGCAACAGCACGAGGTAGTGGGTGATGTTGCGCCCCCACGAGGTGGTCTTGAACGACCAGAAGTCCCTCCACGGCCTCCACGAGCGGTCCGGGTCGATGGGCTCGTACCAGGGCACATCCGCCGTCTTGACCAGATCCGCCTCCTCCGTCACCTCGAACCCAGCCTTCTTGAGCGCCGCCAGCACCTCCGACGTGTGCCGCGCGGTGGGAAGCCCGTTGCCGATGAGAATCTCCTGGCGAATCTTGCGGTGTTCCTCGTCCTTAGGGTCGTACTCGTCCGTCAGGCACCACTCGTACGACGCAAAAACTCCGCCGGGTTTGAGAACGCGGAAGATCTCAGAGTAGCACCCGACGGCGTCGGGGGCGTGGCAGGTGGCCTCGATCTGGTACACGGCGTCGTAGGTGGCGTCGGAGACGGGGATGTTCATGAAGTCAGCCTTGATGAAGTCGCAGTCGTCGTGGCGGCCGGTCTTGCGGTTCATCTCCTCGCCGCGGGTGATCTGAAAGGCGTTGTTGTTGAGGCCGGTGACGGATGCGCCGGTGAAGGCGGCGATCTCGCGGAGGGGACCGCCGATGCCGCACCCGACGTCGAGGACCTTCTTGCCGGGGCCCACGTTGAGCTTGGAGGCGAGGAAGTGCTCGTGCCTGATGATGGACTCGCGCAGGCTCTCCCACTTGTACCTGTGCGCGAAATGGAAGGATTCGCCCCAGCCGTACTCGTAGAAGGAGGTGGCGAGGTCGTAGTACTTGTTCACGACGTCGGTGTAGTTACCGGTGCGCTTGGAGTCGTCCTCCTCCTTGAAGTAATCCTCGTAGTCCTTGGTGACCTTGCCGGTCTCCCTGAGATTAGAAAGAAGGGGAACGAACGCGGGTCAGTCGTCGGATCGTCGCGCGAGATCTGCGCGAGACAGGTGCCATCGTGCTCACTTCAAATTCGGGATAACGCGGGACGCGGGGAGGCTCCCCGCACGTCGCACGGGAGGCAATGTGGTTCAAACGGGGTGGTGGACGCACTTGGAATCGAGGTTACCGGCCATGTGGCCGAGGTTGAGCCCCGAAGATTTGGACGCCATGGCTCGTGTGCGGCCGGCGGTTCACGCACGTGTCTGTGGGCCGACGACCTGATCGGCCGAAGTTTTTGTGAGCCACCAGATTTGCTGATCGTGCGTTGACCCGTGACTCGTCATTCTTGGTCTAGTGCTCCCGGTCAACGAGCATCGGTCAGCCGACCGAAAAGTCCGACCGAAGAATTTCAAAAAAAACACATCGCGCCCGGAAACACGAAGCAACGACACAAGTGAAGGGCGCCCTACGGCACCTTCCGCGCGCTCGGAAGCAGGGTTCGGCGACGAGAACCGCTCTTTCGGCGTATCGTCACCTCGTCCGTCGCGCGGGAGACTTTCCGCGCGCGAACGCGACCCACAAGCGGCGCCTCGAGGTCTAGGCACTCCGCCCTTTTTTTTCCGCCCGCCTGGGCACCCCGTCGTCGTTCGGGCAAGATGGCGCGCTCGAGGTCGATGTCCAAAGAGGCGCCGTCCACCGCGGTCGCCGTCCGCGGCGGCATGATCTCCCGCATCGAGTGCGACAACTTCAAGTCGTACAAGGGCCACCAGGTCATCGGCCCGTTCAAGCAGTTCACGTCCATCATCGGACCCAACGGGAGCGGCAAGTCCAACCTCATGGACGCCATCTCCTTCGTCCTCGGTGTCCAGTCCGCGCAGCTTCGAGGCACGGTGCTCAGGGATCTGGTGTACGCCTTCGACCTGGCGGACAGGGAGGAGAGCAGGACCGCGTTCGTCAAACTCATCTACGAGGCTGAGGACGGCGCCGAGATCTGCTTCTCCAGGCACATCGACGCGAGCGGCACCGGCCAGTACAAGATCGACGGCAAGGCGTGCACCGCGGAGGCGTACTCGGAGCGCCTGAAGGAGCACGGCATCTTGATCAAGGCTAGGAACTTTTTGGTGTTCCAGGGCGACATCGAGAGCGTGGCGAGCAAGTCCCCGAAGGATCTCACCGCGCTCATCGAGCAGGTCTCGGGCTCGGCGGATCTCAAGAAGGACTACGAGGACGCGCTCAAGCTCCGCAAGGAGTGCGAGGAGGAGCAGCTCGCGAGCCTGCAGAGGCGCAAGGCCACCACCACTTTGCGCAAGCAGATGAAGGAGCAGAAGGAGGAGGCTGAGAAGCACATCCGCATGCAGGAGGAGCTCACCAAGCTCAGGACCGAGCACGTCATGTTCAAACTGTACCACATCGACCACGAGGCTGAGAGGCACACGGAGGAGATCGAGGAGGCCAAGGAGGCCCTCAAGGAACACGAGGATCGCCTCGACGCCCTCAAGAAGGAGGAGGAGGAGAAGCGCCAGTCAAAGGCCCAACACTCCAAGCGCGTCATGATGCTCGAGAGGAAAATCGCAAAGGCCAAGGAGGACGCCGACCGGAGGAACCCCGCCGCGGTGAAGAACCGCGAGGAGACGCTGAGGGCTAAGAAGAAGCTCGAGCTGGCACAGAAGATGCTCGACAGGCACTCCGCCGACGCCGAGCAGAGCGAGGCTGACATCGCCAGGCTCGAGAAGGACCTCGGGAACGTCGCCGCCGCGGAGGAGATCTTCGAGAACGACTTCCAGGCGGAGCTCAAGAAGGGCGACAGGAAGCAGCTGGGCGCCGCGCAGGTGGAGGAGTACAACAGGAAGAAGGAAGAGGCGGGCGCCAAGACGTTCAAGCTGAGGCAGGAGCGCGACGGTCTCGCCGCCGCGGCACAGGCTGACGAGGACGTTCGCAAGCGACTCGAGGCCAAGCGGGACGAGCTCACCCAGCGCCTCGACTTCCTCAATGAGCAGAAGGACGGGGAGGCGCGACGGATGGCTGACCTGGAGAAGGGCCGCGACGAGGCCAAGGCTGAGCTCAACGAGGCCAGGACCAAGGACAAGGGCCTGGCGGACGAGAAGCGCAAGTCCCGGGCCAAGCAGGAGCACCTCAGCAACAAGATCGAGGAGCTCAGCGGGAAACTCCGTGAGGCCAAGGCTGATCGCAAGGAGTCGGAGCGCGAGGTTCGCGCGCAGGAGGCGGTCGTCGCCATGCGCAGGCTCCTCCCGGGCGTCCACGGCAGGGTCACCGACTTGCTGAAGGTGACCCAGCGCAAGTACAACCTCGCGGTGATCACCGTCCTCGGCAGGGACGCGGATGCCATCGTCGTCGATGACGCCGCCGTCGCCAAGGAGTGCGTGCAGTACCTCAAGGAGCAGCGAGTCGCCCCCATGACCTTCCTGCCCCTCAACGGTGTCAAGGTTAACGAGCCCGACGAGGGTCTCAGGCACCTCGGCGGCTCCGCCAAGCTTGCCGTGGACGTGTGCAACTTTGACGCCAAGTTCAAGATTGCCATGATCTACGCCCTGGGCAGCGACACCATCGTCTGCGATACCCACGAGGAGGCCAAGCGTCTCACCTTCGGCGGCGAGCGCAGGTTCAAGGTTGTCTCCCTCGACGGTACCATGATCAGGAAGAGCGGTGAGATGACCGGCGGTACCAGCGGCTCTCTGGAGGCGAAGGCTTCCCGCTTTGACGCCGAGGAGGTTGCCACCCTTCGCGCCGACCGCCAGGCTGCCGAAGAGTCCCTCACCAAGCTCAAGCCCGTCGCCACGTTCGCCATGGAGGAGCAGGAGGCCCAGGCGAGGATGACCCGCCTGGAGAGGGACCTCCAGTACGCCGCCGCTGACATCAAGATGTGCGCGGATAAGATTGACAAGCTCTCCAAGGACGCCGAGGTGATGGGGCGCGAGGTGGCGTCCACCGAGCCCGAGCTCGAGAAGGCCACCGCCGCGCTGGAGACATCGGTCAAGGCTGCGAGGGTCCTCGAGAAGAAGATCCACGCCATCGAGGATGAGGTCTACGCCGAGTTTTCCAAATCCGTCGGGGTCAAGAACATCCGCGAGTACGAGGAGAACAACCTCGCGACCCTGCAGAGAGGCGCCGAGGAGCGGGCCAAGTTTGCGCAGCAGAAGGCGAAGCTCACGGAGCAGCTCAACTACGAGCGGTCCCGCGACGTCGCCGGGCCCCGCGCCAAGGCTGAGTCCGACATCTCCAGGCACAAGGAGGACCTCACGCGGCTGTCGTCCGAGGCGGAGAAGGCCAAGGCTGAGGCCGACGCCGCCAGGAAGGAGACCGAGGGGTTGGAGAACGACGCCACGGCGGCGAAGGAGGAAATGCGCGCGGTGGAGGCTGAGATCAACGAGCTCAGGTCGCGGAACAAGGGTGCCAACACCGACGAGGCTAAGCTGCAGCGCGTCGTGTCCAACAAGTCGTCCCAGGTTGAGGCGCTCCGGGAGACGCGAGCGGATATCATCGCGGCGGCCAGGATGGAGCGACTCAAGCTGCCCCGCGCGGACGACGACGAGGAGGACGAGGACATCCTCGCGCTCCCCGCGCCGGTCCCCACCCTGGGTGACGGTAACGAGGAGGAGGCCGAGGAGGCTGAGGCCATGGAGGTTGACGCCGAGACCACCGGCGGTTGGCGCGCGGCGGCGTTCAGGGTCAAGCTCAACTACGAGGATCTCCCCGACCGTCTCAAGAACGCCCCGAGGCCCAGCGACAGGGAGCGACTGGACCACGAGCTCAGGGACGCCACGGAGGAGAAGGCGGCGGATCTCGCGCGGCTCGAGCCCAACATGAAGGCGATCGAGCAGTACGAGGGTCTCAAGGAGAAGGAGGCTGAGCACGTCGAGGCGCTGGACGAGTCGCGCAAAAAGACCAAGGACGCGGCTGACGCCTTCGAGCGCATCATGCACGAGAGGGAGAGCACGTTCATGGCCGCCTTCGAACACATCCAGGGGGCGATCGACAGGGTGTACAAGGAGCTCACCTCGTCCAACATTCACCCCATGGGAGGCACCGCGTACCTCAACCTGGAGGACAGCCAGGAGCCGTACAACTCGGGGGTGAGGTTCAGCGCCATGCCCCCGACGAAGCGGTTCAGGGACATGGAGCAGCTCAGCGGCGGTGAGAAGACCATGGCGGCGCTGGCGCTGCTCTTCGCCATCCACTCCTACAGGTCCTCCCCATTCTTCATCCTGGACGAGGTTGACGCGGCGCTGGACAAGGTCAACGTGGAAAGAATGGCGCAGTTCATCCGCAACAGGAGCCACGGCACCCACCCGGGGTCGGAGGGCAAGCCGTGCCAGTCCATCGTCATCTCCCTCAAGGATTACTTCTTCGACAAGGCTGACTCCCTCGTGGGTGTGAGCAGGGACATCGACCAGGCCTGCTCCAGGGTGCTCACCTTTGACCTGACGCCGTTCGCGGAGGAAATCGAGGAGTGAACGACGAAACAAAAAACGAAGCGGCACGGCGGCACCGACGGAACAAAAAACGAAGCGGCACGGCGGCACCGACGAAAAGTAGCACACACGATTGTAACGCAGAAACGTTTTTCCTCTCTTTTCTTAAGGTGTGGATGGCATGGATCGAACTTTGGGCGCGAGGGCCAAAAGTTCAGGGAGTGGAATCTCCTACGTTCATGGCGCGCCCGCTCTCGTCGAGGTCCGCCCGTCATCGTACGCCGCGACGGACCGTACGGACAGCTCTCGCCACTTCGTCCTTCTCAGCCCATATGATCCTCCAACCGTATGGACGAATGAGCACATCAAGCTCATCACGCTCAGGAAGGGCGGGAAAGGGGCGCCCTAGAAGACCAAGCCTTGCGCTCGAGGGCAGTCTGAATCATGAACTCTTACCGTCTCTCGAGGCTATCGCGGACGTTGTTCCGACGCTCGGCAAGCGTCAGTCTGATTCGCTGCCCGCAACGGTCGCACTCATGCACAGGTCAGCGCGAACGCGCGATCCAACACCCATCGTAGGCGTGTGAGGGGCGTGGCGAGAGTGTGAGGCGGTAAATTCATCGTTAAAACCAAACCGGTGTTGCTCGAGATGTGCAAACCAGTTGGAATTTTCAACCTGCGGGAACACAACAGCGGCGCACACGACGTTCACACGCGTGGCTTTGTGTAGGTGAGTCCCTCCGCCCGTTCGATCACGATATGATGCGTCGCTCCGAGCCGTCGCCAGAGGGCGGTCGCGTCTGGTGCCGCCATCGTGTGGGCGGTTGAAAAAAAAAAAAAAAAACAGGGGGCGCCCAAAACAGATGGCCATCATATCCCCCACCTACCCTCGGGCCGACGCGCGTGGGCG
>Ga0115566_10003450_pt1 | contig 12751 bp, 9 predicted proteins | sample COGITO_mtgs_1204_3_FD_87173 | JGI IMG/M metagenome (GOLD analysis project Ga0115566, IMG submission 87173) | Pelagic marine microbial communities from North Sea - COGITO_mtgs_120405 | ecosystem: Environmental > Aquatic > Marine > Epipelagic | place: Germany:Helgoland, sampling site Kabeltonne...
TAGAACTTCAACTTTTTCGCAATCCCTTTTTCAACACCATCTTGATGTAACATAATGGCTATGGTTTTTGCAACAAAATATGCTTCAGAAACATAAATATATCCTTCTGCATCATTTCTTTCTGCTCCCCAAGAATTTTTCACAATGAAATACAACTTACCATTTTGATCGGTACAGGTTCCTGTAATATGCATTAGGTGATCATCAGTTGTAGAGTAATTGTCATATAATTCTTGTCTCTCTTCCTGAGAAACCATTTTTTCTTCACTTGGCTCATCAAAAATCACCTTTTTTCTTTCTTTATCCATGACCGCCCAATCAACATCTGGGTAAATTGCTACACCATTTTTAAATGAAAACCCACGATCACTTACATCAGCATCCCAGCCAACAGAACAACCTGCTTTTAGTGCATTTTTTGTTACTTCAAGAAAATCAGATATGGGTAAATTATAGTATGAAGAATATGTCCAATTATCAGGTATTAACAATACAGACTTTTCATAATAAGGCAAGTGAGAAAATGACATAATCTCGATATATTTATCCCAATCAATACCCGATTTATCTGCTGTTTCTTTGGCCGTCTTCCCGCCTTCAGGAATTTCACCCAAATAAGCATCTAACATATTCGTATATGCCGTCTTCCAATAGGGTGATAGCTTTCTATTCGGATTCTTCACTACTACATTTACCATTGCTTTTGCCATGGCATCCATCTCGTTATGATGTGGTTTTCCATTAGCAATAGGCTGCCCATTATAGTCTTCCTGTGAAAGCATGCCATACGTTTTGGCGACTTCCACAATATCATGCAACTGACCTCCAGGACCAAACTGTGCTTTGCCATGCATTCTCACATATCGTTCTGCCTTCATTTCATAAGCTCTTCGAACAACATACATTTCGGAAAAATTAATTGGGGCTAATCCCATTCTAATCATTTCGGATTCGAAAAAAGAAACACCTCCAAAACTCCAACAAGTTCCAGATTTATTCTGGTTTTTTACTTCGGTAGCTCCAAGCTGATTAAAACTGGTAAATATAAATCCCCCCTCTTTTTTGTTTCTAATGGTATCTTGTCCAAAGACTGAAAGCGTAATAAACACGGATAATAAAACTGCTACTTTTTTCATACTATATTTTTATTAAATACTTATTTACAACAAAACGCGCTGGAAAATATGCGGCTAAAAAGCCAATAAAAATTACAATTCCACCAACTGCACAAAAATCTAAAAATTCTAATTCAATTGGATAATATTCTGCAATAGTTCCTTCTTGTAATTTCAGCAACCCAATATGTTTTTGCGCAAGCCCCAAAAGCAACCCTAATAGCATTCCGCTTACCCCTCCAACTGCACTGATTAGCATACCTTCAGCTAAAAAAATATTCTTAATAAGGCTTTGACTCGCCCCCATTGCTTGTAACACAAAAAGGTCTTTTTTCTTATCAATTATTAAAACCGTAAGTGACCCAATTAAATTAAAAGCGGCAATTAAGAGAATAAAAGAAAGAATTAAAAATGTCACCCATTTTTCGGTTTGATTAGTCTGATACAAAACTTCATTAAGTTCATATTTAGTTTTAACTACATAATTCTCACCTAATATTTGCTGTAATTCTTTCTGAACACTCCTCTCATCTGCCCCTTGTTGCATACTAATTTCAACACTTGTAACTTTACCTTTTTGTTGAGCAACTGTTTCAACAAAATCATACGGAGCAATTGCATATTTAAAGTCAAACTCTGGATTAACAGCAAAAATTGCTGTTGGATAAATCAATTTAACCATAAAAGATTCGGCTAGTTGATTCGGTTTCGCATTTTTCTTCGCAGCATATACTTTAATTGGCTCAAAAATATGAGACAAAAAAACATCCAATTGATCTGCTACTCCATACCCTAAAACACAATAATTATTATTCCCTTCCTTTAACTTTAATTTACCATCAAATAGATTGCTATCCAATTCTGTTACTTTAAAGTACTCTTCTTCTACCCCTTTAAGCGTAACGAAATACTGGGCATCTCTATATTTCATCAATACCGTTTCTTCCAATGATTTTGAAAGGAATTCGATTGATGCTAAATCTCGGATTTTGTTTTCAGGAAAGTCTTCCCAAACAAATGTTTTACCAACTGTGGCTTCAATTCTAATGTCAGGGTCAAATGAAGTATAAAGCCCTTCTACTAATTTCTCAATTCCATTAAAAGCAGAAAGAACGACAACCAAAGCCATTGCCCCTATTCCGATTCCAAACATTGAAATACTGGAAATAAGGTTAATTATATTATGCGATTTTCTCGAATAAAAATAACGCTTAGCTATATACCAACTTACGTTCAAAGTAGTTTGATTCTATTTTTTTAAAAGATCATCAATCCGATCTGCATAATCTAAACTATCATCAATGTAAAAAGCCAAATTAGGAACTATACGAACTTGTTTCCCAATTTTCTTCCCCAACACCCCCCTAATTGAGCTCGAATGAGCCTTTATTTTCTCAAGCGCTTCAACAGCTTTACCCCCTGGGAAAACACTTAAATATACTCGCGCGAACGACAAATCAGGACTTATTCTAATGGTTGTAACAGTTATCATTTCAGAGACTCCAAAATCTCTAGAATGTTGTTGAAATATTATGCTCAAATCTCGTTTCAACAAGCTTTCAACTTTGTTTTGCCTTAAAGTACTCATAACGCAAAAGTATCCAATACTGGGTTTTAACCTATTTTCATTTCTATTAGTTAGAGAACTGGACATAGGCTGCCAAATGAATATATATTTGCGCGGTGAAAAACCTCCTGAAAATCTTAGGCTTTGCAAAGCCTTATAAGGGATATGTAATATCAAATATTGCCTTCAATTTGTTGGCTGTGGTGTTCTCTCTTTTCTCTATTACCATGCTAATTCCTTTTTTGGATTTGATTTTTCTAAAAAAAGAGGCTGAGTATCAAAAGTTTTTTGACGCTGGCCAACCTCTTATTTCGTTTTCAGCTGATAGCCTTATTGATAATTTCAATTATTACCTTTCTTCTGTTATAGTAAACGCTGAAAGTCTTCAAGATGGAAAATTTGATGCTTTAATTTTTTTATGTATTACAATTGGCCTGTTGTTTTTCTTCAAAAACCTATTTGGGTATTTGGCTTTATATAGTATGGCTAAAGTAAGAATGGGTGTATTGAAAGAACTAAGAGAAAGCACTTTTTCCAAGCTATTAAATCTCCCTTTATCTTATTATAGTGAGGAAAAAAAGGGAGACATTATTTCAAAACTAAGCAATGATGTTGTTGAAATTGAATGGTCTGTACTCTTGGGAATAGAAATGGTCTTTAGAGAGCCAGTAAGCATAGCACTTTTATTGGGTGCTATGGTTTACATGAGCCCTCAGCTTACTATTTTCGTTTTCATTTTACTACCTGTAACCGGCATAGTGATTGGCAAAGTAGGAAACAGTCTTCGAAAAACTTCTAATGAAGGGCAGGCCATGTCTGGAAACATAATGTCAACATTAGAAGAAACCTTATCGGGATTAAGAATTATTAAAGCCTTCAATGCGGAAAATAAAACTTTCTTGAAATTTCAAAATTTAAGTACTCAGTATTTTGACTTAATGGTAAGAATTTACAGAAAAAGAGATCTTGCTTCTCCCTTGAGCGAGTTTTTTGGAATTATTATATTAATAGTCATATTATGGTTTGGGGGTAAAATCGTATTAAATGGTGGAATGAGCGCATCGGTCTTTATTACGTTTACTCTAGTATTCTCACAAATTATTGCTCCGGCGAAAGGACTATCAAAAGCTTGGTATAATGTACAAAAAGGTGCTGCAAGCGCTGATCGTTTAGGCGAAATAATAAATGCAGAAGTAACTATTAAGGATTCAAAAAATGCTATTAAAGCTGAGTCTTTCAGTCAGGAGATTAACTTAAAGGATATCTGGTTTAAGTATGACAAGGATTATGTATTAAAAGGAATTAATCTTAAAATTAGAAAAGGGGAAGCTATTGCATTAGTAGGGGCTAGCGGAGGAGGCAAATCCACCTTAGCCGATTTAATCCCAAGGTTTCATGATATTGAAAAAGGTGAAATTCTAATTGACGGTAAATCAATAAAAGGCCTTACGATAAAAAGTGTAAGGGATCAACTTGGAGTTGTAACTCAGCAATCCATTTTATTTAATGACACGATTTTCAACAACATTGCCTTTGGAGTTGATAAGGTGAGTCACGAAGAAGTGGAAAACGCTGCCAAAGTTGCAAATGCCCATGATTTCATTACGGGTTTTCCAGATGGTTATCAATCCAATATAGGTGATGGTGGAAGTAAATTGTCTGGAGGGCAAAAACAACGAATAAGCATTGCTCGTGCCGTCTTAAAAAACCCACCAATATTGATTTTGGATGAGGCTACTTCAGCTTTGGATACCGAATCTGAAAAGCTAGTTCAAGATGCGCTTAATAATTTAATGAAAAATAGAACTTCTTTGGTAATTGCCCATCGATTGAGTACAATCAAAAATGCAACCAGAATTGTTGTGGTTGAAAACGGTGAAATCATTGAGTCAGGAACACACAGTGAATTACTACTAAAAGAAGGGAATTACCATAAACTCTCCCAACTTCAGGGATTCGAATAACGTTTAATCAGAAAATAACACTCTTAAAAATGAAAACGATTTACACAGTATTAATTTGCATTTTAGCCATAAATGGCTTTTCACAAATAACAATTGACAGCTCGGATTTTGCTTCTCCGGGAGACACATTTACCTCTGCAATAGGAAAAAACCCTAGCGTTATACAAGTAACAGGTGGAGCAGGTGCAACTTGGGATTTCTCAAAATTAGCAGCAGATTCACTGACAGGTGCAAAAACTCGAGCAATTGATAAAAACAATTATCCCATTGATAGTCTTTTTCCTGATGCTGGAATGAAAATCACAAGCAATTCATATGGGGAGTCTTATTTAATAAAGACTAAAGATTCTCTCTCTCTTGACGGTATAGCTAATTTAGAAATTGTTCCGGGCAATCCTGGCTTCTCATTTAATTTTAACCCAAACATTAAAATTATGCCATTCCCACTTAATTATAAAGACACTTTCAGCTCAATTAGTTATATCGATACAATAGTTGACACAGCAATAACGGCCTTAAGTTTTGTGAAAATTAAAGTTCATGCTGAATTCTATGCCTACACCATTGTTGAGGGTTATGGGAAATTAATGACATCTCAAGACACTGTGGATGTATTGAAATTGTATACCGTGGAAGCACAAAGTTTTGAAATTTATGGCAAACATTCGATTGCAGGATGGTTGACTTCGCCTTTTATAACTCAAAATGACACCGCTCACAAATACCGTTGGTTTGCCAAAGGCAAAGGTTATCAAGTGGCAGAGGCAATCGCTGATGAAAAAGATGGGACAACTATTGAAGCCTATTATTTACTTTCTAAAGATATTTTTTCCTACATCTCAAATAATGAAGACCCTTTATGTAATGGATCAAGTGATGGAAAGGTAACAGTAAAAGCAACTGGAGGATCAGGAACTTATTCTTATAAATGGAGCCACAGCGGAACGGCAAATTCAAGCAGTATTTCTAATTTATCCGCTGGACTATATTCAGCTACTGTTACAGATGTTTTATCTAAGAGGACAAGTTCCGCTAATATTTTACTGAAAGATCCTGATACACTGAGTACTATTTTAATTTCCAAGAAGGATGAAGGTCCATTGCCCAATACTGGAGAAGCTGAAATAAGTGTTACTGGCGGAACCCCTGGCTACACATACTCATGGGACAGAAGTAGTTCGACGAGTAAAATAGCAAGCGATTTGGCCGGTGGTATTCATGTAATATCTATTGTGGATAAAAATGGCTGTAAAAAAGATACATCAATTTCAATTAACTCTACAGTAGGATTAGAAGAGCTTTCAAGTTCAACTATAAATTTTTACCCAAATCCGGTTAAAGATTATCTAAAAATAGCTGGGCTAAAAGGCAAGGCTAATATTGTAATTTTAGACATTACAGGAAAAATCGTTCTGAACAAAGTAATGGAGCCTCAAAAGAACACTTTATATTTTAAGAACCTCGAAAATGGGGTTTATTTAATTCAAGTAAATGATGAAGGAGTTACTCACTCTTTCAGAATAATAAAAGAATAGTTCTAGGTATTTATTCTTTTATATCCTTGTCTAAAATCACCCCTACTTCCATAGCAAAATTGAGTGGTTCATTAGGCATGTTATGTTCAACAGTATAAGTATAGGTTCCTTTTTCATCGTATTTTTTACCTGGCTCAATTATATGTTCACTATCCCATATATCATAACCCGCTTCGCCAAGGTAAGCTCCTTTTTCATCTCTTATTATTAGCTCATGATTTGTAGTGGTCTTAACCCCACTTGGGCTAATTTCTGTAACAATAATGCGAGCAACCTGAAATTGGTACCCATTAGCATAACGAAACGAAAGAGACAAGTTGTATGGAATTGAAGTATCTTCAATGGGAACTTTAAATTCTCTTTTGTCAACTTTCAACCATTCTACATTTGGTGATAATTTTTCATGTTCCACAAAAACTCTTCCTTCAGGCTGGCAAGACACCAACAAAGCGATTCCTAATAAACCTAAAATTCTTTTTACCATTTTTCCTGTGATTTAATAATGATTATACTAAAACAAACTTAAATAATTCCAATTAAGACAGTTAACTCAACTGCTCTCCATTTTATTGTACAATACGAAATGTGTAGAAACAAAAAAGGCGATCAATGATCGCCTAAATGCTAATAATTGTGAGGGACCGAGGTTCCTCCCGCTTGTGCAAGCACAAACCCTATACGAGAGGGGGTCCCAACCAACCAATCTTAAATATTTTGACTCAATTTATACTTAATGAGGACCTTGAGTCCACTCCGCAATAGGGTGTGCGAGAGTGGAGGTCCCAACCAACCAACCGTATAAACCGAGGTTTAAATCTTTTTATTTTCAAGCCTTATTTTGGCTTTCTAAGAACGAGAATGCGAATGTACATATATTTTATTTTAATCCGAGCACTTTTTTTATTCTTTTTTTAATTCAGCCGATATTTCATTAAAAACCTCTGAAAGACTTGAGTTTAGTAACCCAATTAAAGCTGGCATTTTATCTAAATTCATTTCTTTTCCAGAAAATTCATTTAAATCTAAAATTACTTCTTTCAAAGAATCAATTCTAAAAAGCAAAATTGAAGGCTTTATCTTATGTGCATTGAATTTTACCACTTTCCAGTCTTTTGATTCAAACCCTTCGTTGAGTAACCTTAAATAATCTTGATTATTCTTTAAAAAAGTAACCAGCATTTCTTGAATAAAAACTTCATCACCTCCGCTCATTTCTCTTAAATCTGTGAGATCATATATCTTTTTCATATCCTAATTATTTCTTATTGTATTGTCTTTAAGCATTCTATATATAGTTGATTTTCCTACATCCAGTTTTTCAGCAACTGTGAGGACGTTATTGTTATACTTCCCTAAATAGTGATTTATTATATTATTTACATAATCCTTCATTGTCATCTCTTTTAACAAAAACTCAGGGGTATCTCTGGTTGATGAAAAAGATATGTCCTTCGATTGTACAACATTACTATTTGCCAATACTGCCGCCAAATGCACAACGGCCTTGAGTTCACGGACATTTCCTGGCCATGAGTAATCCAAAAGCTTCTGTTGAGCGGCATCGTTAAAACTTTTAACATCCATTCGATTCTCTTTGCAAAAATCATTTATAAAATATTTAGCAAGAATCAAAATATCCCCTCCTCTTTCTCTTAAGGGAGGCAGGGTTATGGGCAATCCCAAAACTCTATAATAAAGGTCTTCTCTAAAAGTACCTTTCCTCACCTCTTCAGCTAAATTTTTATGAGATGCTACTATTAACCGAATATTTAAATTAATTTTTTTATTTCCACCAATTCTAACTATTTCTTTTTCCTGAATTGCTCGAAGTATTTTCGACTGAAGACTTAAATCCAACTCAGCAATTTCGTCTAAAAAGAGGGTGCCTTCGTTGGCTTCTTCAAACTTCCCAATTCGTCTTGCACTTGCACCCGTAAACGCTCCTTTTTCGTGACCAAATAACTCACTCTCAACTAAGTCTTTTGGAATTGCTGCCATATTTACACTAACCATGGGTTTTCGTTTTACCTGAGAATTGTAATGCACAGCTTTTGCAACTAGCTCTTTGCCGGTTCCAGTTTCACCACAAATGGAAACTGTAATATTTGTGTCGGCGGCCTTATTCATGAGTGCGAATATTTTCTCCATAGCAGGACTACTACCTTTAAGAATAGAACGAAACTCGTACTTCGATTCAACCTCTTCCCTCAATGTTTCTAATTCATGAATTAGTGATTGGTTTTCTTTTATGTTTTTCAAGGTGTTTAAAAGTCGGTCGCGAGTCTCTTCATTTTTTTCTATGTAATCATAAACTCCTGCCCTTAGTAATTTAACAGCAGTTGAGATTTCTTCCTGCGCCGAAATAGTGACAATTTTTACATTTTTATTAATTTCTCGTATTCGTTTTATTAGAACCTCACAAGACATATCCGGCAAAGAATAATCCAAGGTAATAACTTGGTCGACCGAGCGTAAGTTTTTAATTAGATCTTTCCCTGTTTGAAAAACAACTGCTTCAAAATCTGGATTTAACTCAATGTTATGTTTTATATATTTAGCATAAACGGGGTCATCTTCAACTATCAATATTTTCATAACAAAGTCCTATTTTCGGAAACCAGTCTCAAATATAGAAAGATTCTCAATTAAGACGAGCCTAATAAACCTATAAACTCTCCATTTATTTAATTAACAAACTCTAAAATAAACCAAACGCTTTATTAAATAAATTTGTTTGTTATCTTGACAACTGTGAAACAAGTAATTATAAATATTTTGATTGTCCTATTTGGACTAATAAGTTACCAAGCTTTTTCGACCCATAATAAGGCTGGAGAGATTACGTACAGAAAAATATCTGGCAATACTTATGAAGTAACTATTACTACTTATACTGACCCAAGAAGTTCCGCTGCCGACAGATGTGAACTTCCAATTTCTTGGGGAGACGGCAGAACAGATACATTACAAAGAACAAATGGTTCTTTTGGAAATAATTGTAATCATGCCGGGCAAATACTGAGCCCTAAGGTTCAACTCAATGAATATGTTGGCCGTCACACTTATTCTGGAAATGGAGAGTTCGTCATATCCATGGAAGACCCAAACAGAATTGAAGGAATTCATAATGTGCCAAATTCTGTTGGAATACCATTTTTTATTAAAACGACATTAATTATCCATCCAAATTTAGGTTCAAACAGCTCTCCTAAACTTACCTTTCCACCTTTGGACGAAGCTTGCCTTTGTAAGCCATTTTACCATAATCCAGGTGCTATTGACCCTGATGGGGATAGCCTTTCTTATTCACTTTCGGTTTGTTATGGCGCAGATGGCAAAGAAATTCCGGGATACTCTTTACCCATTGCACCCTGTGGCAAAAAAGTATTTAGCCTAAATGAAAAAACAGGAACGCTTACCTGGGATGCACCAGGTCTTAGCGGAACATATAACGTTTGTATTTCAATAATTGAATGGCGTAAGAGGAAGTTCGTATCAGGTCCGCCAATTTGGGATACTTTAGGTAAGGTACTTCGGGATATGCAAATAGAGGTTTCACCTTGTCGAAATAACCCACCAGAGTTTCTACCACTTTTAGATCAATGTGTTATTGCAGGTGACACCATAAACCAGGTAATTACAGCTTATGATAAAGACATTAATAATAGTATAACTCTAACAGGTCAGGGTGAACCACTAAGCCTGAGAAACAGCCCAGCTACTTTTAGGCAACCTGTAATTGGGAGGGATACGGTAAAATCGACTTTTTCTTGGGCCACTCAATGTAGTCATGTTAAAATAGGAGAATACATTACCACTTTTAAGGCAAAAGATAATGACTCACCTATATCCTTGGCCAATTTTACCTCATTAAAAGTAAAAGTAATCGGCCCTAAAGTTGAGAACATGAAAATTGCCCGTGGTAGAAACGCTATGCTAATTTCATGGGATCCATCTTTTTGCGGAAATGTTTCTGGTTATGACATTTACAGGAAAATAGATTCGACCAATTGGAATCCATCAAAATGTCAAACGGGTATACCCAACTCAATAGGGTTTTCAAAAATTGGTAGTACATCCGGACATTTACAAACTGACTTTAAAGATGACAATTTTGGAGTTGGACTTTTTCACGGCTTGATATATTGTTACCGAGTAGTAGCAGTATTCTCTGATGGTTCTCAGAGTATTTCATCCGAAGAAGTTTGCGATAAACTGATCTTTAACACACCCATATTGACAAGGAATTCAGTAAATATAACAGATACAAAAATTGGTACTGACAGCCTCGCTTTCGCTAAACCCACTGTTATCGATTTTGGTTTTTTCACCCCACCTTATAGCTATAAGGTTTATTCTGTGGTGTCAGGGAATAGTTCACTTATTTATACTTCACCCAGTTTTAATTCATGGAATACAATTGATACTTCCATCTTGATAGAAAATCTAAACACTGATGAAGTTCAGCATAGTAATAAAATTGAGCTCATCAGTGGAGTTGATCAAATTGGGGAATCTAGAATAGCATCTACGACTTATCTTAAAATCTATCCTGACGACAAACGACTTCATTTAGCATGGCAACAAAACGTTCAATGGTCAAATTTTGAGTATATCATTTTTAAAGAAATAAATTCGGTCTTTACAGCTATTGACACTGTTAATACCGAATCATTTATTGACTCCAACCTTGTTAATTTAAAGGAATATAGGTATTACGTTAAAGGGAGGGGTAAATACTCAATTGAAGAGTTACCTGATACATTAATCAATAACTCCCAAATTGCAATAGGAATACCCAAGGACACCATTCCACCTTGTTCTCCTGCAAAACCAACTATTAAGAGTGAATGTGAGTTGTACCGAAATAAACTCTCTTGGATTAACCCAAATGACTCTTGCTTTTACAAAGATGCTGTGCGCTATAATTTATATTTTACACCGTTCGTTGGTGGAGAATATCGTGTAATTAAAGAATTTTTTGATATAAATGACACTACTATTCTATTCGAAAATTTAGAGTCTGTAGCTGGTTGCTATGGTCTGACTGCAATTGACACATTTGAAAATGAAAGTGAAATTGGAGAAAGAGTCTGTGTAGACAATTGCCCTCTTTATGAATTACCGAACGTGTTTACTCCCGGAGGAGATGGGTACAATGATTTATTTCATCCTATTTACCCTTATCGTTATGTCAAAGACATTGACATTACCATTATAAACAGATGGGGTCAGGTCATGTTTAAAACTACAGACCCAGACATTTTATGGGATGGTAAACGCATGGACACACAAAAAAATGTTGTTTCTGGTGTTTATTTTTATGTATGCACTGTTAATGAAATAAGGCTTTCAGGAATTATTCCTAGAGAATTAAAAGGCCAAATAACTGTAATTAACGAAATAGACGGCTCACCAAAAGAATAATTATGTTTACTGGAATAATTGAAGATGTTGGAGAAATAACAGACCTCTATGCTGAAAATACAAATCTCACACTCACCATTAATTCTAAATTATCTGCTTCGCTTAAAATAGACCAAAGCGTTGCCCATAATGGAGTCTGTTTGACGGTTATTTCTTGTGATAAGTATAGTTACAAAGTTACTGCTATAAAAGAAACACTTTTAAAGTCGAATTTAGGGTCTCTAAAAACAAATGATAAAGTAAACCTTGAGAGATGCCTTCAATATGGCGGTAGAATTGACGGTCACATTGTTCAAGGTCATGTTGACCAACAAGGAAAAGTTGATAGTATAAAAAATGAAAACGGGAGTTGGTTAATCACAATTTCATTTGATTCAGACAGTGCTCATTTAATTGTGGACAAAGGTTCTGTGACGGTTAATGGAGTGAGTTTAACAGTAGTAAACCCTTCTGAAGATAAATTCTCAATTGCTGTAATACCATTCACTTATGAGAATACCATGTTCTCTACACTTAAAGAAAATGACAAAGTCAATTTAGAGTTTGATATCTTAGGGAAGTATATAGGCTCCTATATGAAAAAAATTCAATCTTAAAGCGGAATATTCCCGTGTTTTTTCTTTGGCAATGTATCCACCTTATTCTTTAGCATGGCAAAAGCCCTAATTAGCTTTTCACGAGTTTTAGAGGGATCGATCACCTCATCCACATAACCCCGTGCAGCTGCATTATATGGGTTAGCAAAAAGCTCAGCATATTCTGCTTCTTTTTCTTTCCATTTTTCTTCTGGGTTATCTGCACTTTTAATTTCCTTCCTAAATATTATTTCGGCAGCTCCCTTTGCTCCCATTACCGCAATTTCTGCAGATGGCCATGCATAATTCATATCTGCCCCAATATGTTTTGAATTCATGACGTCATAAGCACCACCGTATGCCTTTCTTGTGATTACCGTAATTCTAGGCACGGTAGCTTCGCTAAAAGCATATAGCAACTTGGCGCCGTTTGTAATAATTGCATTCCATTCTTGATCTGTTCCCGGCAAAAAACCTGGTACATCTTCAAATACAAGTAGTGGAATATTGAAACTATCACAAAACCTAACAAAACGTCCTGCTTTCTTACTAGAATGAATATCCAATA
>Ga0115566_10003460_pt1 | contig 12731 bp, 9 predicted proteins | sample COGITO_mtgs_1204_3_FD_87173 | JGI IMG/M metagenome (GOLD analysis project Ga0115566, IMG submission 87173) | Pelagic marine microbial communities from North Sea - COGITO_mtgs_120405 | ecosystem: Environmental > Aquatic > Marine > Epipelagic | place: Germany:Helgoland, sampling site Kabeltonne...
AGTTATGTAAAGCCGCTCAGTGATTTGCTGCAATTGGTTAACGTTCAAAGTAACGCCGACTTAATGATTGAAGATATTTGTATCGACAGTCGCAAGGTTACTCCCGGCAGTCTGTTTTTGGCCTACCCTGGTGTAGCTAATGATGGCCGAGATTTTATTCGTGCGGCCCTAGAAAACGGCGCAGTAGCGGTTGTTTATGAGTCTTTAGGCTATGACGATTTAAGCGGACTTTCTATTCCAGCTTTTGGCGTGCCTGGCCTGCAACGAAAAATTGGCTTATTGGCGAGTGCTTTCTTTGATCACCCAAGCGAGTCATTGCAAGTGTTTGGTGTGACGGGTACTAACGGTAAAACAACCTGTGCCTATCTTCTGGCGCAAGCGTTTGAATTGATGGGTATGAAGAGTGCCTTTATCGGCACTATTGGCATTGGGCCAGTGAGCGACATCAAACCTGCTACGCACACTACGCCAGACCCAATTTCATTACAGCGCACGCTCGCCGAAATGGTTGAGCAAGAAATAACTCAGGTCTGCATGGAAGTGTCGTCTCACGCACTTCATCAATCTAGAGTTGCTGGTTTGAACTTTTACTGTGTGTTGTTTACTAACCTCACGCAAGACCACTTGGATTACCATTCCAGTATGGACGATTATGGCGCAGCGAAAGCCAAGTTGTTTACTGAATTTGAAAGTACGTTAGCGGTGATTAACGCTGATGATGATTTTGGTAAAAGCTTAATCAACCGCAGCGTCGCTGAATTTATAGTGAGCTACGGAGAAACATCCGGCGACTTGTACCCAGAAGACGTGGTGCTTTCTACTGACGGTATCGAATTTGCCCTACAGGGCGATGGTATCGACTTTGAACTCTTAAGCCCTATGGTTGGCAAAGTCAATGTGCCCAATTTACTGTTGGTGTCGGCCACTTTATTGGCTCTCAGTACGCCTGTTGAGCAGGTGCAGAGTGTGTTTAAGCAGCTTAAAGCAGCCCCTGGACGGATGGAGCTTTTTACAGCTGCCGATATGCCGCAACTGGTTGTTGATTACGCTCATACGCCCGACGCATTAAGCAAGGCGCTAGATTCTGTTCGCCATCATTGCGAAGGTGACCTATGGTGCGTTTTCGGTTGTGGTGGCGATCGCGACCGCGCTAAACGAGCGGTTATGGGTCAGGCAGCTGAAGCAGCGGCACAGCGCGTCATCATCACCAACGACAACCCACGTTCTGAAGATCCTCAAGCAATTGCTGACGAAATATTGGCGGGCTTTGCCAAACCAGATTCGGCTTTGGTTGAATTAAACCGAGCAGCTGCTATCAAAATGGCATTTGAAAAAGCACAGCCGAACGACTGGATATTAGTTGCGGGTAAAGGTCACGAAACAACTCAAACCGTGGGTGATCGTGTTCTGGAATTCTCAGATCGGGATTACGCAGCGGAGTTGGTTTCAAATGTGGCAGCTAATGAAGGAGGTAACGCATGATGCGATTACTTTCTGTGTGTGCAGCCTTGAACGGACAATTGTACTCCGCGAATGGCGACGCTATTGATCCAGCAGCTCAAAAGGGCGGCGACATTAATCCTGTGTTGAATGGCGTGAGCATTGATACGCGTAAGCCTATGAATGACGCCTTGTTCGTGGCTTTGAAAGGTCCAAGCTTTGATGCTCACGATTATCTTGATCAAGCTTTACATCAGGGCGCTCTGGCCGTCATTACCGGGCGCTATGTGGCTGTTGATTGCCCTCAGGTAGTGGTGGCAGACACTTATGCTGCTTTAACTGCCTTAGCCGCTTGGTGGCGAGCACAGTGCGACCCTATGATGATTGCCGTAACGGGTTCGGTGGGTAAAACGTCGGTTAAAGAGATGCTGGCCTCAATCCTAGAGCAGCAAGCACCAACTCTAAGTACGTTGGGAAACCTGAATAACGAGATCGGTGTCCCATTAACATTGTTGCGATTGCGCGATGAGCACCGTTTTGCGGTTGTTGAAATGGGCATGAATCAAGCCGGTGAAATTAGTCGATTGACTCGTCTGGGCAGGCCTGGGGTGGCTTTAGTCAACAATGCTGGAGAAGCGCATTTAGAGGGCTTAGGTTCTTTAGAGGCGATCGCAGCAGCCAAAGGCGAAATCTTTCAAGGTCTAAGTTCTGACGGCGTGGCAGTTATCAACGCAGACGACAAATTTGCAGGCTACTGGAAAACTCTAGTTGCCGATAAGCGGGTGCTGACGTTTGGCTTAGATACGCCAGCTGATGTGAGTGCTAGTTATATTCAAAAAGACGATCAGCAACAAGTCACCTTATCTTTGGCGAAGACAACCGTAGAGTTTAGTTTGTCCGGTCGTGGCCGTCATAACGTTCTGAACGCTTTAGCCGCTGCAACGACAGCGTTCGCTGCAGGCGCAACGTCAGTGAATATTGCTAAAGGCCTTGCGGCGTATCAAGCAGTAGGTGGCCGCCTCAAGGCACATGTCATGGCTTCGACCACTGTTTTTGACGATACGTACAACGCAAACCCGGTTTCCACGAAGGCCGCTCTCAACGTAGTTGCGGATTTTGATTCTGCGATTGCCATTCTGGGTGACATGGGTGAACTGGGCGTTGCTAGCTCAGATTTGCATCACGAAGTTGGTCAGTTTGCCGCAGAGCAAAAAATCGCAAGCCTATGGTGTTGTGGGCAGTTTGCTCACGACTACATTAGTGGCTTTGAGTCAGCTGACGGCCAAGATGGCAAGGCATTTGCTAGCCAAGAAGGCTTGCTTGATTTTGTAGAAACACAAAGCGAGCGTTTGCAGCTCGCAAAGGCGATTTTAGTTAAAGGGTCTAGATCGGCCAAAATGGAAAATATTTCGGCTGCACTGCTCAAACACTTTGAGCTAAATGCTAGCCAACCTAACCAACTTTCTGGAGACGCTGCATGTTAGTCCAACTATTCGCCTGGCTAGCCGAAACTCACAGCGGCTTTAACGTATTTCAATACATTACGCTGCGAGCGATCTGTGCCGTAATAACAGCTCTGATCATGTCGTTGGTGTTTGGGCCGTTCATGATTCGCCGATTGAGTTTTCATCAAATTGGCCAAACAGTGCGTCAGGACGGACCGCCAACCCATTTCGATAAAGTTGGAACGCCAACCATGGGCGGCCTGCTTATTTTGGTGTCGGTCATTTTCTCAACATTGTTGTGGGCGGATCTAGATAACCGCTTTGTACAAGTAACTCTATTCACTTGTTTTTTCTTTGGGGTGATTGGATGGTGGGACGACTACCAAAAGCTGATCAACAAAGACCCGCGTGGTATGGGATCACGAAACAAGTTTTTGTCTCAAAGCGTGGTGGCTTTGGTGACTGCAGTCTGGCTATATCAGACTGCGGCTACCCCGGTGGAAACAACACTGATCATTCCGTTCTTTAAAGACATCGCTATTCCGCTGGGCATTATGTTTGTGCCGCTGGTTTACTTTGTGATTGTTGGAACGAGTAACGCCGTTAACCTGACTGATGGCCTTGACGGTTTGGCTATCGTGCCAACCGCAATGGTGGCAGCAGGCCTAGGTATTTTTTGTTACTTATCAGGACACGCGGTGTTCTCTGATTACTTGGCAATTCCGAAGATTCAAGGCGCGGGCGAGGTTGTTGTTTTCTGCTCCGCCATGGTGGGAGCAGGCCTTGGCTTTCTTTGGTTTAACACTTACCCAGCGCAAGTGTTTATGGGCGACATTGGTTCGCTTTCGTTGGGTGCATCACTGGGCGTAATTGCGGTGATCGCCCGACAAGAATTAGTGCTGTTCATTATGGGCGGTATTTTTGTACTAGAGACTGTATCGGTAATTTTGCAAGTGGCGTCTTTTAAGCTAACCGGCAAACGCATTTTTCGTATGGCGCCTATTCATCATCACTTCGAACTCAAAGGCTGGCCAGAGCCGCGCGTAATCGTGCGCTTTTGGATTATAAGTTTGATCCTTGTTCTTATTGGTCTAGCAACCCTAAAGGTGCGCTAATAAAATGACTCTTTCGTCTAACCCTCAACGCCGCCTTATCGATCAGTTTGATCGAGCTGTCGTCGTGGGTCTTGGTGCGACGGGGTTCAGTGTGGTTCGATATCTGAGGTCAAAAGGCCTTGCTGTATCGGTGGTTGATTCGCGGTCTAAGCCACCAATAGCGACACAGCTATTTAAAGACTTTCCAGAAGTTAACAGCAGTTTCGGCAGCTTTGCTTCGCCGGAAGCACAAAAAATAATCGATTGTGCTGACCTTCTTATTGTGAGTCCTGGCGTCGCTCTAAGTACCCCGGAATTGCTTGAGGCCAAAAAACGTGGTGCGATTTTAGTTGGTGATATCGAGCTTTTCATTCAAGAAAATGAAGCAGACCTTATTGCGATTACAGGCTCGAACGGAAAAAGTACTGTTACAACGCTTGTTGGCGAAATGGCTGCTGCTGCAGGCAAAAAACCGTTGGTTGCAGGCAATATCGGCCTACCAGTGTTAGACGCGATTACTGACGACGTTGAATACGACCTTGCTGTTCTAGAGTTATCAAGTTTCCAATTGGAAACAACCAATACCATTGGCGCGCGCACGGCGACGATTCTCAATATAAGCGCGGACCACATGGATCGTTACGCTTCATTTGGCGACTATGTGTTGGCTAAGGCGCGTGTGCTCAAGGGCAGTAAAATCGCCGTTCTGCCCAGCCACGATAGCGGCGTTTCTCAAATTACAACGAGTAACGACATAGTGCGTTTTTCGTTACAAGAGCCGCAAGCTGAGTGCGATTTTGGATTGCACCGGACGCAGGGCAAGCGCTGGTTGTTGAGCGGCAGTAGAAAAATAATGCAGCTGCGCGACGTTCCATTAGTAGGAACACACAATATTAGTAATGTATTGGCCGCTTTTGCGCTGTTAGCCGATTTCAAACTAGACATCGCGCCTATGGTGCGCGCGGTTAAAAACTTTAAGGGTTTGTCGCATCGTATGCAAACCGTTGCTCAGACGAATGGCGTTGTATGGGTAAACGATTCTAAGGCGACCAATATTGGTGCTACTGCCTCAGCATTAAAGAGTTTGGAGCAGCCCATTATTTGGATAGCGGGTGGCGAAGGCAAAGGTGCAGATTTTAACGAGCTGGCCGAGCTAGATAGCACCCAGATTAAGCACCTAATTACGCTTGGTCGTGATGGTGATCAAATTGCAAAGGTGTTTGCAAAGCGCTTGCCGATCAATAGCGTAAAGACTCTAAATGAAGCGGTTCTTCTTGCCGCAGAGCTTGCGGTTAAGGGCGACTTGGTATTGTTGAGCCCTGCGTGCGCGAGTTTTGACATGTTTGCAAATTACGTCGAACGCGGCGAACAATTTGTTGAATGTGTCACTGCGCTTACTAGTGCTAAGTTAAGGAAGGGGGCGTAATGAGTACAGCTACTCTTCAGGCAACACGCAACGATAGCGGCGGGCAGCAAAGTCAATTAGACCCTATTTTGTTAGGTACGGTCACAGCATTGTTAATGCTTGGTTTGGTTATGGTGTATTCAGCATCTATTGCTATTGGCGACACTAGCTCAGTCAACACAGACATGTTTTGGCGGCAAGCGTTACATGTTGTCGCAGGATTAATGATTGCCTTTGTCGTAATGCATATTCCTGTTGAACTCTGGAATAAATTGAGTATGCCAATTTTGCTACTTGCAATACTGGCACTCAGTGCAGTGTTGATGGTTGGCGCAGAACTGAACGGCAGTCGCCGCTGGATTGTCTTGGGCGGGTTTTCGTTTCAGCCTGCTGAGTATGCGAAAATTGCAGTAATCGTTTACGTGGCTAGTTACTTGACTCGACGTCAAGGCGAGCTAAAAAAGTTTTCTAAAGGCATTGTTAATATTGGCTTGGTTTTGGTGGTGTTTGCGGGCTTGTTGCTGACTCAGCCGGACTTTGGAACATTTTTTGTAATTACCTGCACTGTAGGTTTAATGATGTTTCTGGGTGGTATCCGTATCTCACACACCTTGCTTTGTATCGCTGTGGCGGCCATTGCAATGTTCTTGATGATCGGTACTTCAGAATATCGAATGGACCGATTGATCAGTTTTAGAAACCCGTGGGCCGATCCGTTTGATTCTGGATTCCAGCTCATTCAAGCGTTAATTGCAGTAGGCCGAGGCGAAATATTTGGTGTTGGCTTGGGCGCAAGTATTCAAAAACTTTATTACTTACCGCACGCCAACAATGACTTCATATTTGCCGTTATTGGCGAAGAGCTAGGTCTCGTTGGGCTAGTGTTGGTCATCATGCTGTTTGCCCTTTTTATGCACCGTGCGCTGGTTATTTCAAGAGCGGCTGAGTTGGTGGGGCGCGTATATGCTGCTCGTTTAGCGCAAGGCGTAACTTTTCTGATTGTATTTCAGGCGCTGATTAATATGGGTGTCAACTTGGGCGCTTTACCTACCAAAGGTTTAACTTTGCCATTTATAAGTTATGGCGGTAGTAGCATGTTAGTAACGTGTTTTGCGCTAGGCCTATTGTTTGCTGTGGATCGGCAAACGAAGCAAAGAGCTATGGTGAGTGCACTACCAAAGAAAGCGTCAAGGAGGACGAGAGCATGAGTAAAGGAGGGCTAATGATTGTGGCCGGTGGTACTGGTGGACATGTTTTTCCGGCCTTAGCGGTGGCTAAGGAATTACAAGGTAAAGGTGTGGTTGTGCGCTGGATGGGTACTAAACGTGGCCTTGAGTCGCGGGTTGTGCCAGCGGCGGATATTCCAATCGACTGGATTACTATCGAAGGATTGCGCGGCAAAGGACGGCTCAGTCTTTTCCTTGCGCCGTTTAAACTCGTTCGAGCTATGTGGCAGGCGGGTAGATTGATTGTACGGCACAAGCCTGATCTTGTGCTTGGCATGGGCGGTTTTGTTGCAGGCCCTGGTGGTATAACAGCGCGACTTTTAGGTCGCCCTCTTGTTATCCATGAGCAAAACGCTGTTGCTGGTCTGACTAATTGTTATTTAGCAAAAGTGGCAAGTAGCGTCTTAACTGGTTTTCCAGATGTTGAGGGCCTACCCAAGAGTAGTGTTTGGGTAGGTAACCCAGTACGTGAATCCATTGGCACGACCAATTCAACAGCAAGTTCAAGTTCAAACTCAAATAACGCTTCAGAATTACGTGTTCTGGTTATTGGCGGAAGTCAAGGAGCGCATTCTTTCAACACACTTCTGCCTAGTTTGTTTGCGAAGCTGGCAACACAGTTGAACTCGGACAAACGTATAAGCCTTGATGTTTGGCATCAATCTGGGCGCAAACGCGACATCCAAGTAAAGGAAGCCTATGCCGCGAATTCTGCTGACACATCGAGCAAAGATTTCAGCTTTAAAGTATCTGAGTTTATTGAAGACATGGCGCAAGCCTTGCATTGGGCTGATGTGGTGGTTTGTCGCGCAGGCGCAATGACCATCGCTGAACTTTGTGCAGCCGCTAAGCCAAGCGTGCTAGTGCCATACCCATTTTCTGCAGGCGACCATCAAGATAAAAATGCTGACTTTTTGGTTAAAGCCGGCGCGGCAAGGTTGCTTAGTAACAAACAACTTGATAGCGACCAACTGCTCAATGTTTTTATGGAGCTAACACAGGCTCCTGAGACCTTTAAGCAAATGGCGAACAACGCACATAAGCTGCACAAGCCTAACGCCTTACAAGATGTTGTGGCCGTGTGTGAGGAGTACATTCATGCGTAAAAGAGTAAAGAATATTCATTTCGTTGGTGTTGGTGGAAGTGGCATGTCTGGTATCGCAGAAGTGCTCGTCAACTTAGACTATCGCGTTAGCGGTTCTGATATCGCGGCTGGTCCTGTTACGCGCCGCCTTGAAGAAGCCGGAGTGACCGTTAACATTGGTCATGACGTTGCGCATATCTCTAACGCCGATGTTGTTGTTGTTTCGTCAGCAATCGACCGCACTAATCCAGAAGTGGCAGGCGCTCTAACGGCTCGCATTCCGGTTATTCCGCGCGCGGAGATGCTGGGTGAGTTGATGCGTTTTCAACAGGGTATTGCGGTAGCAGGAACACACGGTAAAACTACAACAACAAGTTTGGTGTCGGCCATTCTAATTAACGGTGGATTAGATCCTACGTTCGTCGTTGGTGGACTTATTAACAGTGCGGGCGTTAACGCAAAGTTGGGGCAGGGCGAATACTTGGTTGCTGAAGCGGATGAGAGCGATGCGTCGTTCTTGAACTTAAAGCCTGAGATGGCGGTAGTCACCAATATTGATGAAGACCACATGATTACCTACGAAGGTGATTTAGCAACTCTTAAAAAGACCTTCGTTGCCTTCTTGCAAAACTTGCCGTTTTACGGTCTTGCCGTTCTGTGCATTGACGACGCCAATGTACGCTCAATTCTTAAAGACGTACACAAGCCTGTACTGACTTACGGTCTGCGTGAAGATGCAGAGATTTATGCGTACGACTTAAAGCAAACAGGTACACGCATGCAGTTTAAAGTGCGCCGTCCTAATACCAAAAAAGATATAGCGTTAGATCTGGCTTTGCCAGGTCGCCATAACGTACAAAACGCGCTTGCCGCGATCGCGATCGCCACTCACCTAGGCGTTGACGATGCTTCTATCATTCAGGGTCTAGCGGAGTTTGGTGGTATAGGCCGACGCTTTCAAATATTGGGCGATGCAATCTTTGAAGGTAAGCGTGTAATGATGGTTGATGACTACGCGCATCACCCCGTTGAAATCTCGGCGACTTTAGATGCCGCTCGAGGCAGTTGGCCCGATCGTCGCATTGTGGCGGTGTTTCAACCTCATCGTTATAGCCGCACATCTGATTTATTTGAAGACTTTATCCAGTCACTGGCTGACCAGCAAGCGTTGGTTATAAGCGAGGTTTACCCAGCGGGTGAGCAAGCAATTGCGGGCGCTACGGGTAAAGCGTTGTGCCAAGCGATTCGAGTAAGAGGCGCGAGCCAGCCAGTTTATCTAGCTGAAATAGAAGATTTAGGCAGTGTGCTTGCACCGTATGTATTAGAAGGCGATATCGTTTTGTGTATGGGCGCGGGCAGCATTGGTAAAGCAGTAAAAGACGTATATGCCGCGTATCAGGTGTCGGCTGGTTTGCCAGGTCAGACGCAACAAAAGGGTGACGCATGAACGCGACGACGATGAACCGATTCGTTAAGCATGCTCAGTGGACAACTCACGAGCCGAAGCAATTCGGCAAGGTTGCCGTGTTGATGGGCGGAATATCGGCTGAGCGCGATGTGTCACTAAAAAGTGGCATTGCTGTTCTACAAGGGTTAATCGCCGAGGGTGTTGACGCACACGGACTAGATCTTTCTCCAGCTTCCCTCGCTCAGCTTGATAAGAGCTTTGATCGAGCGTTCGTGGTTTTACACGGACGTTGGGGCGAAGACGGTGCTGTGCAAGGCTTGCTCGATTCTCTACAAATACCCTACACAGGAAGCAATGTGCTGGGTTGTGCGCTTGCGATGGATAAAGTGAGAAGCAAGCAAGTTTGGCAAGCGATTGGTTTGCCGACAGCTGATTTTCGCGTAGTGACTGAATCCAAACAGCTGATTCATGTAGCCAATGATCTTGGTTTACCGTTGTTTATGAAGCCAGCTAGAGAAGGCTCTAGTGTCGGCGTGGGCAAAGTAACCGAAGTTGCCAAGCTTGAAGAAACCTGGGCTAAAACAGCCGCCTTTGGTGACGACGTGATTGCTGAACAATTCATATCTGGCGATGAGTTAACAGTGGCGGTGTTAGAAGGCCGTGCTCTGCCGATTATTCGTATGTCTACGGCGAATGAGTTTTATGACTACGAAGCAAAGTATAATTCAAATGCAAAAACAAAACATATAATTCCAGTAAGCCTTGAAAAAAAAGACTTGCAAAAAATTACAACTATTACTCGTAAAGTACATCAGCTTATTGGATGTAAGGGTGTTACTAGATCAGATTTTAAGTTCTACAAAGGAAAATTTTATTTACTTGAAATTAACACTCAACCAGGAATGACTAAACTTTCATTGGTACCTGAAATTGCTAACTATATGGGGATAAGTTTTATACAATTAATTGAATGGATTTTAAAAGATGCATCAATTGATAGATAAAAAAAATAAGATAATTTTATATATTTTACTTTTATTCGTATTAAGCACAACGAGTGGAAAATTTATAAAAAATCAAGATAGTTACTCTACTAAAATTAATAAAATTAGCATTAAGGGGCTCTCAAACAATGATAATTTAAAAATTTATAACGAATTAAACAATCTACTTTATAAAAATATATTATTTGTTCGTAAAGAAGAGATTCAAAAAGTTTTAAAAAAGTATAATGTTATAGAAAATTATAGTATTAAAAAAATTTATCCATCAACTATCACTATACACATCAAGCCAACTAAGTTTATTGCAAGACTTTCTAGTAATGATCAATTAGTTGGAGAAAATGGTAAACTTATAGAAGATAAGGAAAATAATGATGTATTACCTTATATATTTGGAAAATTTAATTCTGAAGACTTTTTAAGTTTTAAAAAAAATATTACACAATCAAAATTTACTTTTACTAAATTTAAAATATTATATTTTTTTCCTTCAAATAGATGGGATATTTTAACTTATGATGATATCTTGATTAAGTTGCCTCAAGATAATATTTCTAAATCACTTAATCTTGCTTACAAGATTATAACAAGTAATGATTTTAAAAAAAAAAATCTCATTGATTTGAGAGTAAATAACTATTTAATTATAAAATAATGAATAACGAAAATTTTCAAACTTTTTTTGACTGTGGTTTTTCTAAAATTAGAGCTGGTACATTTAATGTAAACAACTACGATGAAGCCTTTTATGCTAATAGTGAATTTTTTACAGATCGGTCAGATTTAGAATTCAAGATTCAAAAAATTATCACTTCTCTTGAGAAAGATTCAAAAGAATATATTGATAATATTAATCTAATGTTAGATAGCCCTAAAATGCTCTCTATTGGTATTTCATTATCTAAAAAATTTAATACAGCAAGATTAAAGCAGGCAAATGTTCAATTTTTAGTTCAAGAAGCTAAACAACAAATTTTAAAATATTATTTAAATCATAACATTGTTCATATTATCATTAATAATTATAAAATTGATGGCGTGGATTATTCTTATTTGCCTGATAAAATTAAATGCAATTCCGTATCTTTAGATATAGTTTTTATATGTTTGCCAACTGATTTGATAATTTATTTTAAAAACATTTTCTCAAAATCAAATATTTTAGTTAATCAAATTATTAGTTCAAGTTATGCAAAATCAATTAATTATAAAGATAATCTAAATTTAAGTGGCAATAGCTCATTCATTGATGTTGGATTTAACAAAACATCAATAATTTCTTATGATAATAATAAAATTCTGTCATTAGATATTTTGCCGATTGGAGGAAATCATATTACTAAAGACATTTCAAAACTTTTAGAAATAGATTTAGAAAGTTCAGAACAAAAGAAACGTAATTTTGATCAAAATCTTACACTTTCAAATGATAAAGATATTTCAGTAAACACTCTCGAAAAAATAATTTTTGTTAGAACAGAGGAGATACTTGAATTATGTGTTAAATCTATCGAATCAAATACATATGCACCAGATAAGTTTACGATGGTATTGATGGGTGAGGGTTCAAAAATACTTGATAATCAGCACAAAGACAAAATTTCATTTTTAAATGATATTAATTTTTTAGAAGAAACATTGGAGGATATCTGTCAGTCTGGATTAAAGTATGTAGCGGGGTTAAACAAACAAGAGGTTGTAGTGATAGCAAAAAAACAAACAAAACAGGGTTTTTTTGAAAAACTCTTTCACTTTTTTCAATAAATTAGTATTTTCTTGTAACATTAGTTGAATTTTAAAAAAGCAAATGAAATTTTATAATGAAATTAATGGCTTTATTAAATCAAAAAACAATTAAAAAAGAAATTTATATAAATGGTGTAGGTTTACATAGTGGTCAAAAAGTTAAAATGACTATTAAGCCTGCAGGACCTAATACGGGCATTTTATTTAAAAGAACTGATTTAGATATAAATAATTATGTTATTCCAGGAGTTTTTAATGTTTGTAGTGCAGTACTATGTACAACTATTTCAAACGATCATGGAGTTAAAGTATCAACATTAGAACATTTAATGGGTGCTTTCTATGGAATGGGCATTGATAATGCATTAGTAGAAATTGATAATGAAGAAGTTCCTATTTTAGATGGATCGGCTAAAATTTTTATAGAAGAAATAAATAAAGTTGGAGTCAAAGATAGTAATGTACCTATAAAAATTATAAAAATTGAAAAAAAAATTACTTTTGAGCATGGATTAAAAACTATTTCAATAGAACCAAGTAAAGTTAGCCTAGATATTAATTTTGAAATTAAATATGCCAATTCAGTTATTGGTACTCAAAAAAATAATGTGAGTGTTTACGAATCAGATTTGACTGAAATATATAATTCAAGAACATTTTGTCTATACGAAGATATAGATAAATTAAAAAAAATGAACTTGGCAAAAGGTGGAAGTTTGGATAATGCTATTGTTGTTAAAGAAGACAAGATTTTAAATGAAAGTGGCTTAAGAAATGATAAAGAATTTGTAAATCATAAGATTCTTGACTGTATTGGTGATTTATATTTATCTGGATATAAAATAATTGGTAAATTAATATGCTCTCAAGGTGGCCAT
>Ga0115566_10003466_pt1 | contig 12717 bp, 14 predicted proteins | sample COGITO_mtgs_1204_3_FD_87173 | JGI IMG/M metagenome (GOLD analysis project Ga0115566, IMG submission 87173) | Pelagic marine microbial communities from North Sea - COGITO_mtgs_120405 | ecosystem: Environmental > Aquatic > Marine > Epipelagic | place: Germany:Helgoland, sampling site Kabeltonne...
TAGTTTTTGGGTATGGCTTAATTATCTATACAACCCAAATCAGCACTTCCGAGCTGCGACCATTTCTTATATAAAAAAAAGCCTTACAATATGCAAGGCTTTTAATCAATTAAAATCAAAAAAGTACTCACTAAAGAACATAATACTACTATATCATAACAAATATAATAAATTTATTCAACTACAACAGCTCTATTATAAATTCCTTCAACCCCTTTAATCGAATTAGTTATATCAGTTTCCACAACGTGAACTTTGATACTTTGTTGAGGTAAGTCGTTTGTCGGACTTGTGAACGCTCTTGGTTGGAATGTTTGCCCGACTGGCGAATCTGGAACGTTTGTATTAATACCAGTTGCACCACCTCCGAATTGTGTCTTGGCAATAGTAGCTATTTGAGCAGCACCTACCGCCGCCGCTATTCCTGCTTCCACAAATTGGGCTCCAGTTGCTAACTTGATAGGGTTGCCGCCTGCTGTTAATGCACCCGTAACCGCCTGAGCTGTTTGCATTATAGCTACACCTATATTTAATGCCTTGTTTATTTTAAAAGCTTTCTTTTGGCTTTCTTCGTCACCTTTAGCGAATGCTGTTGCAAGTGCACTAAGTGCATTGAACATATCGTAAGTGGTTTTGATTCTGAAATCTTGCAGTTCCTTTTCACGTGCTTTTTTATCCTCAAACCTTTTTAATTCAATAGCATCTTCACGCTCCCAGATTGCCATCGTTTCATCTAAGATTTGAAGGTTTAAATCTATTGTTTTTTGTCGGCTTGCTTCCTCAAATTCATCATAGGCTATTTGTGCATCTACTCTCGCTTGTGTTCCTTCGTTGGTTGCATCTATTATAGATTGTAACCTTGCTTTCTCTGTCTGCTCACGATCTGCCTCAATAGCCTTTAATGCTTCGAGTTGTTCTAATTTGTCATCAATAAGTTGTGCATCAAATATTTTTCTTTCATAGGCTAAGTCGGCTTCGCTTTGTCCTTTTGCATTGATTAAATCTATTTCTTCCTTATCGATTGCGATTTTGTTTGCTTGTTGCTCTGACCTTAAACCTTCGACCTGTGCGAGTATCCCTAATTTATTAGCCTCGGCTTCTTTTAGTGCTACTCTGTTTTCTATGGTTTTGTTTGTTCTTAGTTCCGCTGCAGCTGATGCTATTTGCAAATCAGCAACTTTAATCATTGCCGCTATCTGATTTTCTAATACCGTGCCTAATTCTTCATTCGCTTTTTTTCTCTCTGAAATACTTTTGCTTGTGTCATCTCTTAGCTGTCTTTGTATCTCCGCTTGCCTATCATAGATTTCTAATAACTTCGCTTGTTCTGCTGCTGCTATCTTTGCACTATTCTCTAACTCTTTATTTGCTTTAGCTGTGGCAAATGAACCCTTTACGCTTATTTCTGATATGCCTTCGACTGTTCCTGTTACCAAGTCGCCAACCTCATTAATTGCCTTGCCAAAATTATTAACAACGTCTGCACCTGCTTTTATTGCCTCGTTTTTAGTTTCAACTATTGCGGCTGTTGTTCCTTTTATCTTTTCATTTAAAGCCTTTATTTCCTGAGGGTCTTTGTTCCCAAAAAATGAACTTTCCCAAGCTAATTGAGCTTCTTGCAATACTAATTTTATGGCAAAGAAATTTAGCTTTAACGGTGTAATTGCTAAGGTAATTAATCCGCTAATTGTTGTCCTTAACCCCTCAAATCCTTTTGAACTTGCAGCTACTTTCTCTATTACGGTGGCAACAACATCAACAACTTGATTGAGCACGATTGATACCGTATCCATCGCAGCCGCAAAGAAATCTGCCACTTTTTGATTTCTGCTAAATGCTTCCTGCAATAGTTTGAAGGCCCCAATTATTAAGCCTATGCCTAATGCCTTAATCGCTAATCCTATTCCTTTAATTCCAGATGATAACGCCTTAGTTCCCGACTCCGCTTTCTTACCTGCTTTGCCCGTGTCGTCTAAATTTTCCTTAAAGTCCTTAGTTTGTGCGTTGACTTTCTCTAAGGTTTCAACGGCGTTTTCCATTGAGCCGTCAGCCGTTTCAATAACCGTTTTTAACGCTTTAAATTCATCCCCTGCTGCATCGCCTACTTCTTCCAATAAGTCACGTGCTTTCGCTAATTCCTTATTTAATTCTTCAACGCTTATATCTTCATTAGAGATATTAACAAGTATGTCTAACGCTATCTTTTTATTTGTCATATTGTAACAATTCTATAAATAATTTGAACCTCCAATGTAGCCCCTGCACTAAATGTCATTTCACCCGCAAATTGCATAAATAACCCATCGCCCAAATGTATATCACTATGAGCATGAGTAAGGTCAAAATACCCTACGTTATTTGATGTACTGAAAAATGCACTTGGTATTTCTGCCAAGCTATGAGTAGCCCCATTGTTGAATACTTCTAATTTATGACTACCACCTGACACGCTCCCCGTTAATCTTGCATAACCTCTTATTACTTCATAGGCTTGATTGCTTTCTAATTCAGGTAATATAACTTGACCAGTTGAGAACAATTGCCCTAAACTACCATCGGCTTCTGAATAGGTTCTTTTAAATAGGTTTTCAGCATACAAACTATTTATATAAACCTCGCCTGCGTTTGCCGTTACATCTGGCGAATTGATAACTACAATGTTAGAACCTTGCAACGTGGATCCATCGCTATTCAAAGCTGTTATATTAGTTGAACCTGCTGCCGTTAATACATCGTTACTTACTATTATACTTCGATTTACGCTTGTATTATTGTCACCATAAATAATGCTATCTTGTGCAACGCCAGAACTATTGTTTGGTCTGTCAAAGGCTCGCATTAGTGGTAAACCCTGCCCATCACTATACACCTCACCGCCTCCGCCTAATACTTCGGGTGCTTCGGGGGTGAATGCCGATTGTGGTGCAGCTTTCAAAAATATACATTTAGTCGTTTGATTTGCAGTTACCTCATAGTCTTCTATTTTAAGCAATCGCCAAAATGAACCATCTATGTAATAACGATTCCTAAAACTTAACCGCTCATAATCGTTTGGTCTTAGCCATAAATAGCACTCTAATAACTTGCTATCTTTGTCGGTTATTTCTTGAATATATTTTGACCAAAAAACATTGTAAACGTTGTTGTTTGTGTAGGTTACTACTCGACTACCTCCGTATCTGAAATCATAGTATATCCTTTTGGGTACATTCCAATTCAAATCAAAAGTAGGTGAAAACGGATTGTCTATGTGTCCTGCGTATGGGTAAGTACTTCTAAGTGTAAAAGGAAAAGCCGTTAAACTCCATTTCTTTTTTGTAGCTAATAATCCACCCCAGTATAATAAGCGGATTGCACCTTGCCCTTCTATTTTGTTTTGCTGCTCATCTTGAAATTGAATAGAACTGATTACCCTATCGTTTTCGTTAGTCACGCTCATTAATGGTGTCGGACTAAATATTGAAGTTATAACCTTTTCAGATTTGATAAAATCATTATCAACGGTATAGGTTCTTGTTCCATACGTTTCTGTAAATGAAGTTTGATATTGAGTGTTGATTAAGTCCTTATCTTCTTTGTCTGTGAACTTGTAAACGTTGCTATCTAATGCTCCTAACGGCTTAATAATGTAGTCCTTTGACCTATCCACCATCTCCGACAAATCTTCGCTTGTAGCTGTTAAATAGTCTTCACGGGGTTCAATGTATATTATAGTGTCATCAATCAAATCATAATCCAAATAAAGATTGAACCGCTTAATAATAGCCGCCACGAAATCCGTTTGTTTTATTTGTTTCGGGATAACGTTGTTCATTACAATAGTATCACCTGCCACTAATGTAGTTCTAAGTATGTTTAGTTGAATGTTACTACCTATTTTAATATTTAGGTTCCACGAACTTGTATATTTTAGAATAGTACTCCCATTTGTATAAATAACGGTAGGGTCTATTCGCATTGTGTAACTCCTGCCAGATACTGTTGAGAATTTTTGTGTTACAAAAGGAACTGTAAAATCTGATGTTGTATAAATAGAAGTAAGAGCAACTCCGCTCATATCATTAGTCACATCAAGAACTCCAGAACCTGCGATTAAACCATTTTCTAAAATGTAATATTGAATGTATATTTTAGTGCCTTGAAGTATTCTAATTGCGTTTAAACCTAACGTATCAATGCTGCTTGCTTCGGTATATTTAACGCTCATTACTATCTCGCCTTGAATGCTTACTTCTTCGCTTAACGGTGCTAAATAGGCTCCAGTTGTTGTATTGAAGTCATTGCCTGACGTGTTGTAATACGGTGCGCTTGCATTGTTCCATACTATAACCGTTGGGGTTGTTATTACTTGTGTACTCGTTAATCCAACGCTGAATGTATTATCCTTTATTCCTGAATTATCAATAAGAATAGTATCACTCGCATAGGGAATAATAAGCGATTTGAATAACGTAGTATCAAAGAAATCGGAGCTAATTGTATAACCTGCCGCACTAAAAATACGCGTTAAATATTCCTTGACAAATATTGCAGGCTTGAAGTCTGTTACCAACCAAACGTCATAGTTTGTCCTACCTCCTAAATCAATCATAGGGTAAACATAATCTTCGCCAAGTGTTGGAGTCCAACTTGCAACAACGTTTGTACTATTCCAAGTATGGTCAAGGTCTGATAAATCAATATCGGTTAAATATAAGTCCTTGATTTGCTCAAATACATTTCCAGTCTTGCCCGTTGCAACTATCTCATAAACTACCCGACCGTCTAAGTTCCTAATGTTTTTAAGTTGGCAATAACCATTCATTAACGTTATACCATCTTGACGTATTTGGTAGCTTGTTTTCTTGTTTGGGTTGAACGTTTGGAAAGCTACATTAACATCAAAACAATGCTCAAAGATTTGATTGGTTCTGTTATCTTCAGGCAGCGTTATTGTTTTACTAAAATCTGTTAACCGCTTTTGAGGGTCATTAATCGAATAGCTTTCCTTTGTTAATGGAATTGCACCCTCATTGTGAGGCACGCTGTAACCTGCTATGATATGCTCAATTACCATTGTCGTTCGTCTGAATGGTCAATATTGATTTCTAATTGAACGCTGAACACTTTGCCGTTTTCGGATTTGAAATGCTCAAAGGTTGTACCATTAACTGTAACCGACACAAAGCCATCAGACGTTCTAAGGTAAACATCGGGTGAAGTAAACAAGTCCTGCAACCCCTCGATTTCAAAGTCTTCTAACAATCTACTATTAACTAAATGTGTTTCATTTAATCCAATATGAAAAGGCTTTTTGTTTTGTTCGTATAGGTTATAAACTAAAGCCCCTGAGCTGTTTATTCTATTTGGCTGATACTTGGCGAATGTTTTATTTGCATTTGTCGTTACCTTGCTTACTCCATCGAAAATAAAGCTATCATAACCGCCCCAACGATTAAGCCAATGTATTTCGTACGGTGTGTAATTCGTTTTACAATCGTCAATTTCATAAAGATAGGTATAACTACCCATTTCTAAATTTGTTGCATTATAAATACCAATTGCGAAGTATTTTACGCCAACAAAACTCGGCGCAACGTCCCAACTATGTATAGGTAATTCAGTAACTCCAATGTCTAACGCAAATTGATTTTGAGTTAATGAACCTAAATCAAGTTTTGATAATGTAACTTGTGTAAATGAACTATCTAATGTTTTGAGCCAAACATCAAAATCAAAGAAATTAGCCCTCAAAGGGAATGCAATTTGTATTTTTTGGGTTGATTTGATTTTTAAAAACGGGTCTTTTTTGCTGAAAGCATTGATGACTGAAATCTTATTTTTGAACCCAGTTAACAAATAAAACAAAGGGTCGCTAAAAAGATAATTAGCAGCATTGTACAGCCTCCATTCGTTTGTAGCAAATTGCCTATAAGTTGGTGAAGCATACCACACGGTAAAGATTGCAGAATTAACTACGCTACCACGCAAAGCTCCATCGTAGTATTCCTGAAACGTAACTCGAAACGATGGCAAATCTATTGTTTGCAGGTTCGTTGTATCACCTGCCAAAATAGAATAAGTCGAAATAATATAAGACTTAACAACATCTTGAACGCTGAAAATTGATTTGTTAGTAGGTGGTATTGCATTAACTTGTTGTGTGCTTATTAGCGTATTAACTCCACTTGGTTCATAATACACCTTACAAACTATCTTGTAATCTACCTTTGCAACGTCACCGCTTGCAGAAGATGATAACGCAAAGTCAATAGGAGCAAATGCAGGTATAATGTATGTTAGACTTTCGTTGTATGCTACTGTTAAGGCCATTTATATTATAACTTAAATTAGTGCTAAAAATTAAACGTTCTTGTTTTGTGCTATGATTTCCACTATCTGATTTGTATAGAATCCAAGTAGCTTTTGTTCAAAGTCTGAAATCAATTTATCGTTAACTACATTGGAATAGAAGTTAGTTGTTTTGATTCCATTCTCATAAATCTTTCTTGCTATCGCAAATGCTAAACCGTTCAAAGCATCTTCAATGTTTTGTCTTTTTTGCGATTTCGTTCCAGTTCCTTTTTTTAGTTCTGAATAGTTTTTTGGTACTATCCTATTGTTAATCATAAATTGTCTTATAGCTCGAATAGGAGGCATTTTGTTTGTGTACTTGAACCTACTTCTATTTGTGTTATTCTTCGCACCGCTCACCCCTTCATCCATATATTCGTAATAATCAGGCATCGCTAATATGATTTGAAATCCGCTACTATTTACCGTTACCATCTTAGTATTGAACTCACCAATACTTTGTGCTGTATTGCCGCTCTTATACCTATCTACATCTTTAAGGCTCTGTATTAAGTCATCGACTACCTTTTGCCAGTAGATGTCAAGTTGGTTATAAAGTTCTTTCATTTCTTAATCTTGCTGTTTTCGTGTTGCGTTTTTTCTTGAATATAAGCCCACCAATTCAGGAATTCAATAGCTCTTAATCTGTACACCTTATTAATTGATATGTTATGTAAGTCTGCCATCGCTTCAATTACCGTGAAGAGTGCCCATTTGCTTCCAAAATTTCCTTGCTCAACTTCAATATTTTGCCCATTTGATTGTTCAAATAATCCTCTGTATTTGGATAGTAATTGTTCCATTGATTGAAAAAAAAAACGTATGTCGAATATAGAAGATACATAGGTATTCCCTTAATCAATTCAGAACGTTTTGCGAGGCTCAAATTGTCCTCTCCATATCTTTTGCCTTTTGGATTTAATATCGTCGCAAACCGCAAATGGAATATATTAACGGGATCTTCACCTGCTGACTTCAATAGGTTAATGTTGTCGAGTAATTGCCCTGCTGTTAGCTTGCTCGGGTCTGGCTGTACATCGTATTTTAATCCATCAACCGTTAATGACGTGCAAATTTTTTCTTTATTCCATTGTCCGAAATTAGTGGAGTTGTAATCGTTAACCGTTTTGTCAAATTGGCTTCGCTTCATTTTCAAAGCATCGTCAAACGTGCAATGGTGTATAATTGATACCAAGTAAACAAGCTGCTCGAAGCTGCTCAACTCTTTGTCAATTGATTGTATTTCTTGATATTGACCAACGGTCAAAGACTTATATAACCACGTATTTTCCATAACCTTTCTTTGCAAATTTATAACTTATAATATATCGGAGTGCGTCAATTATGTGATTATCACTATCTATTGGCACGTTCAATGTAGTTCCGTTCCTATCTTCTTTCCATTTGTACCTGCCTAATTCTCTAATCAAATTGCGGCTTGATGGATGTATAACCATTTCGTATTGTTGCATTAAGTTGATACCGAAATTAACGCTATCCGTTCCCTTTTTAACGCCATCAATTAACCAATGGTTACGCCTTAGTTCTTCAATGCTTTTCGGTTCTGCACTATCAGCAACAATTAGACTGGATTTGCTGATTCCTAAACTTGTTAATCGGTTGCTTATGTCCTGATTTGTTAATCCAGTTTCATATATCAGCTCACGCACATAAAGTCTGCCATCTGCCAAACTTACCTCAACTAATGCAGTCGGGTCGTTTGTAAATCCAAAGTCCATTCCGTAACCTTCTAATCTGCCAACTTCTCCAAAGTCTTCTATTTCGTAGTTTGTGAAGATTACACCGTCTAAACTCCCTACTTCGCCAAGCCCGTAAACCCTCCATTTGTTCGCCCAATATTTTGACTTGATTTGTTCATCATCAAAGTAACCTCGCTTCTTGTAGCTTAGAATGTTGTTGATTTCCTTTTCTGGCAAATACTCGTTATCTAAGTATGTTAAATTAATGTAGTTTGTTTCTGTTATTAAATCGTGCAAATAGAAATGTGCATCGGGGTTATAATCGCAAATAACCTTTTTTGCCCTTGCTGTGATGTCGGTAAAACCTTGAAGACTTACTTTGTTAGTTTCGTTTATGAATACATAATCTCTTCGCCTGCCCTTCCCTACGTCCACTTTATCCAATCCGATAAACTCAATAAATGAACCGTTTGGGAATCTGTAAATCATATCAGACTTATTCCAATTGTTCGCATTATACAAATTCCAATCCTTGACTATCTTTATGAAGTCATTTATAGCCGTTCCTTTTAATTTTGATAGCTCACTTGAACAAATAGTAACTTCCTTTGTTTCTCGATTGCATAGATCAATTAATAGCATCAAAATTGCTATTGTCTTCCCTGCACCTTGACCGCCTTGAATAATTGCAAGGTCATTGCCTTTTATTATTTTGGCTATTTTGTGCAGTGCTTTTGTGGGTCGATATAAAAATTCATTCGTCAAGTGATGAGTTGCCAAATACTGGCGTTTTGTTTATGTTGGTGTTTTCGCTTTCTACATAAGTCTGCGATAATTTCCTATGTTCCTCAGGGCTTGCAATAAGTTTCATTAGTGCCATCTGCAAAGCTGGAGCGTTTGAAGTGTACCATTTAGAACGCATTGAAACCTTCAAGGAAACTCTATTAGTTTCTAATAATTCTTTTAGTTCGTCATATTCGTTGGAATCAGGTGGGAAGTGGTCGTAAAAATAATTCTTTGAGCAAGGCAAAAAAGCGACTATATCCTCAATAAAAAATAGTTTATGTTTTACTGTTACTTCCTTTGCTTGTTCAAATATTTTATTTTTGTCGTATGCCATTACGCTTTAAATTCGTTAGTACAATCAACTCCGTTTCTTTTAACGGTTAAAGTATCATCAAGTTTAATCATTCGCTTTACTATTACATCGCAATACTTTGGGTCTAATTCCATACCATAACATTTTCTTTTTAGTTGGTGTGCTGCTACCATAGTAGAGCCGCTGCCGAGAAAGCCATCAAAGCAGGTATCAAATTTGAAATCATTAAATATGTCACCAAATAATCCAACGGGCTTTTGAGTTGGGTGTACTCGTGTCGTTCCCTCTATGCTTTTATCCCCTTTTCTAATCATCCCATTCCATTGCCACTTATATAATTTTGCGGCTTTATCAAATGAAGTCCAGGCCAATTCCACATCTGCAAAATTCCCCGAATTTTCTTTATCCCACACAATCCAGCACATAGACGGAGCAAGAAAGTCGGTAAAATAATTCCCTCCCCAAATAATAAAGTTCTGCATTCCCAAACTGATACACATTTGATAAAATTCTTTTGCCGTGTCTGTTGTGTCATCTCCTATAATTTCAGAATAGTTTTTTGCTTTAACTATCTTATTTCCTCCAACACTTCCAAATCCTTTATCGCCTTCAACTTTATTTCCTTGAACCACTTTAATCCCATACGGAGGGTCAGTAAAAACTAAATCTATTTTGTTTCCATCCATCAACTTTTCAACCGCATCGCTATCAGTACTATCCCCACAAAGTAACCGATGCTCTCCTATTTCGTAAAGGTCGCCTAAAACAGTAATCGGTTCTTCGGGTGGTGTTGCATCAAAGTCATCTTCAACAGCTTCAAGTACTTGATCAGATTCAAAGTTAGGAATATCTAATCCCCAATCCTCCAACTGCTCCAAATCCCATTCATTTGCTAAAACTTCCCAATCCCACTCACCACCAGATGTATTGTCTTTAATTAAAAATTCACGTTGTTGCTCAGGCGTTAGATTGTCTGCAACCTTAATAGGTATTTCTTTTAATCCTATTTCTTTCGCTGCTTTATATCTCATATTGCCGCCAAGAATAATCATATCTTTATTAACTACAATTGGGCGAAGCTCCATCATTTCAGGAAATTCTTTTAACGATGTACATAGATTTCTGAACTTATCGTCTTTGATTAAACGAGGGTTGTTAGGGTTTGGTTTTATATCAGATAATTTGACTATTTGCATCTAATTACATTCTTTCGTAATAATGTATTTATGTTACGCATTACTTACGTTTTTTACCTTGCTTTTTTTCTGTCGGTTGTTCTTGCTTTACAGCTTCAACTAATCCTCTTTCAATTAGCATTTCAGCTCTTTTTTGATTTGGTGTTTGGATTATTTCTCCAACGGCTAATACTCTTCTAATTTCGCTGTCGTGATAGCTTTCAATTACTTTTAATTTTGTCATTGTATAATTTTTTAACGTGTTTCATTACGCAACTACCGCAACTCATATCAGGCCGATAGTTGTAAAGTTCTTGGCACAAAGATATAAATTCTTTTTGATTTTGTATGTGACCTGCTTGGTTGAGGTGTATCTCTATTATTTCCTTTCTTAGTTCATCGCTCATAATAGTTGTATTCGTTTTCTATTTTCTTTGTCTAAGTTGTAATGCGTTTCAACATCTTCTTTGAGCTTTAACGCTAAATCATTTTGCAAATTTATGTTGCCCTTAATTCTTTTGATGGCTTTTGCCCATTCATTACTTTTAACTGGGATTGAATTTTTAACAGTTGCCAAATTAGTGTACGGTGCTACATAGCTAACAAGTGCAGGCTTAACAAAGTGCCCAGCTTCGATTAGTTTCAATTCTGATTTGAAAGAATTGAATTTATTGTATTGCAAAGGTATTACACTAATTCCGCTTGTATGATAATCATACGCATAATTAAATACATCTGATGTTTCAACTTTAATACCTTTTATTTTATTTGGTATTCTTGGCGTTTTTAGGTATAAAGTTTCTTGATTGAAGTTGTCCCCTAATAAAAGCAAGTCCTGAAAGTGACTGCTGCCACCCGAATAAAAAAAGGTATCATAATTAATTGATACTTTATCAGGATTGAATTGTGCATCACCTTTCCAAATTGCATTCTTAATTATATGAACGTTTGGATTGATTTTCTTTATCTCATTTTGGAGTTGCTTAGTTGTACACCAAACCATTGTTGAAAGTGCTATATTAGCATAAATACACTTTGAATAATTTGTTTGTTTATAGAATTCTCTTGCTACATGTTTAGGTGGTAATACCCAATAGTCATCGACATCGCAAATAACTTTTATCCCTTTTGCTTTTAGTTTTGCAATAACTATTTCGGGCTGCAATTTTGCAGAGATGTTACGGTTAAATACAACGTGTGTAACGTCTTCTAATTTATCAATAAATGAGTCATCACTATTATAATGCACTTCGATTGGTAATTGATAATCGTGGTGCATTTTACTGAATGGAGCGTTTAATCTGTGGTAGCTTACTCCATCATTACTCATTACAATTAAGGCTATTTTTGTTTGACCGCTCAAAATCTTAAATTCTTTCTTTGCTTTTATAAAATCTTTACTTAAAGTATCGTAATTTATTTTAGTCGCTTTGTGGATGTTTGTTAGTTTGTCGCCTTCGCCTACCAGTTGAAGAATATTAGAGTAGTATGGATACATTTTTTCAAGCACTGATTGAACATCAGGAGTAGGTGAATATACAATAGGCTCTTCAATCTTTGGCTTTGCCTGCATTTTGTAGAATTGATTTCGCATAGTTCTAGCGAAGTATGCTTTTAAATTTATATTTGGGATGTCACGCTTGATGCAGATTTCATAAGTCAAAGAGATTAAGTCGTTAGCCGCTTCAATGTCATTTGTTAGCTTAATAGCATAGTCTTTGATTGATTTATCAAAATATATTTCGTGCAGTTCCAACGGTGCAAATTTACGAAAAAAGCATTTGCCTTAGCTGAAATTCTAAGGCGTTAATATCGTGTGAGATTTTATCAACTCTTAACCTTGCCTCGTTTAGTTCCTTGTACTTTGCTTCAATTTGTTCTTTTAGTTTGTCTATTTCTTTCATTAGTTCACTTCTATTCCTTTATCTTCCAACTCTAGCCAATGGATTATGCTTGTAGGCTTTATTCTATTGTCTTTAACATCAAAGCTGATATTAAGTAATTCAAGTTGCTCTTTATACTCATTAGGGTAAGCTAACAATCTATCTATTACTTGCTGGATTAGTTCTTTTCTTTCTTGTATGGTCATTCTGTAATTGTCCTGAGTTTCGTTCATCTTCTTGAGTTGCTGTTAGTGAATAGTTTTGGTGTTCTGAAAATTGTTTCAATCGATTTATTAATTGTAGAAATGTATCGACTAATCCAGATTCAGTTAGTTTCCCTGCTTTGATTTCGTATCTAATCATTTACTTTAGTTTCGGTTAATCTCCACCCATCACGGCTTAATCCGTTTGGTATCTTGTGAGCATTCAAAGTTAATTCAATTAATCTATCCTTGTCTGCTAAAGATCCGTAAACATCAGCTTGTAGTGTTCGGCCTTGCTTTGATATTTTTGTTGTTATTGTCATA
>Ga0115566_10003469_pt1 | contig 12706 bp, 11 predicted proteins | sample COGITO_mtgs_1204_3_FD_87173 | JGI IMG/M metagenome (GOLD analysis project Ga0115566, IMG submission 87173) | Pelagic marine microbial communities from North Sea - COGITO_mtgs_120405 | ecosystem: Environmental > Aquatic > Marine > Epipelagic | place: Germany:Helgoland, sampling site Kabeltonne...
AAGATGAACCTCATAACCCTTTTTTAATGCCTCTGTTGCAAGATTAAGACGATGAGATAAAAAAAACCAATCTACATTTACTGTAAAAAGGATAACCTTATTTTTCACAATAAATTTTTTAGTGAAGTTTTGATACCAAGGCTTTTAATGCCTCTGCATGACTAGTAAGGATAGTATTGAATACTCTGAAATCAATTCTATTATCTTCTAAAAATTTTTCCATTTGATTATACACATCTTGACCATGGTATTTTAAAACGTCGTCAAGAGATCCTAGAACAAGGCTAAATTGAGCGCCAAAAATTTTTTTTGCTCCCTGTATAACATCATATTCTGATCCTTCGCAGTTCATTCGCAGAACAATCTCATAGTCAATATTTGGAAATTTATGCTCTATATTTTGTTTAATAAAATTTAAGTAGTACTCGGGATCTACTTGGGTAATCGGCAGAGAAAATGTACTTTTTTTGCCTTGCTTTTCTTCGAAGATTGAAGAGCCCTGCTCGTCTAAATCAATCTGAACGCTATGAAAATATAAATTAGATAATTTAATATTTTTAGAAGTCTTACCTACAGCCAAGCAAAATACTTGGTCTGCCTTATTATAAAGTGGGTGAGATAGAACATTGATATTGGGTTCAGTAAGAATAGTAAAAAATCTATCTCTGTTTTGCTTTAAAAGTTTTTGGCTACTTATCATGGAAAAGGTTTCTTTGAATGTTGGTGATGGGAGCCTAAAAATCTTGTAAGCTGCAACTCTAGCAAAAAGAGCAAATGGATTAGTGTGAAACATCGCCAAAAACTCTTGGCATTTGTGAGTTCCAATGTCTATCACCACAATCTTTTTTTTTGTCATACTCGGTATTTAATGGGTACTTTTATCATTTCAATAACAAATTATAGATTTAATTTATGCAAATTGTTTATAAACTTGATCATACATACTTTGCGTACGATCCATAGAGAAAGAGGTAATTACCCTATCTCGCCCTCGCTTACCAAATGTGCTTCTTTCCTCTGAGCTCATTGATATACAGTCAGTAAGATGTGCTCTCCATTTATCAATTGAACAAGGCATATCAATCAGAATCCCTGTATCTCCCATGATTTCATCGCAACCACCAATATTATTTGCAATACATGGAATTTTTAGCAGCATAGCTTCACCTAAAACATTAGGAAACCCTTCTCCCCACAGACTAGATAATGCGAAGATATCCATTGCATTCATAAACTGAGCAGCATTATCTACCTCTCCTAGAAAAGTAAAGCGATGATGATAATCTTTTGGAATCTGTTTAATAAGGTCTGCATTGTTCCAGTCTATATTTCTACCTATCATTAATATTTCTACGCACGGATTTATTTCAAGGATCGTTAATGCAGCTTTGATGAAAACCTCATGACCTTTCATTGGGTGAAACCTAGCTACATGACCTATTACTACAGTACTCTCTGTAAACTTATGCCTTTCTCTCAATTCATTGCGAGCCATAATATTCAGCTCAATGGTTTCGTCAAATCCATTTTCTATAACAGATGTAAGTGATTTAGCAAAACCATATTTATTATGCTGGGCTAAAGAATTCGAACTGTTGTAAATTATTAAATTAGCTGCCTGCGAAAAAGCTTTATTGATATAGATAATAGCTTGAGTTGTTTTTTTTTCGTACTTAATAGAATGAAGGCTGTGGCGTATATTCCATACCAGTTTAGGTTTTGCGAAGAGCATATACTTGCCAATTAAAGCAGCAATATTTCCATGATACATCCAACCCTGAATAATTTGAGGGCGCACTTTATATAGGTATGAAGCAAGAGGAAATAGTTTGAAGAGGAAATTAAAATAATTAAGGTTAAGGGCTATAACATTAATTCCCTGACGCCTCAGCTTTTGGCTATACATTCCTTCTCCTTGAAGGCAGATAACTGAGAAATCATAGGTATTGGCTAGGTTCGATTCTGCTAATTTAAATAGCGATCTCTCAGCACCTCCGGAACCAAGATCAGAGATTATATGAACAACTTTAGGCTTCATCTATCAAGTTGTTACCGAGAGTCAAAAAGATTTGACCATTTCATAGACACCTTTTCAATTTTATAGTGCTCTCTTACGGCTATTGCTCTGTCTCCCATGGCCTTAGCTTCTTCTTCATTGTCAATCATGTATTGCATTGCATGCATTAGCGGCTCGCGGTCGTTAGTAAGTTCTACCAGAAGGCCATTTTCTAAATTGATTAGAATATCTTGAGGCCCTGTTTTACAGTTTGAGCTGATCACTGGCAGTCCATATGACATTGCCTCAACGAGAGCATTAGGAAAGCCTTCAAATTTCGAATACATGATAAAAAGAGAAGCTTGTTGATACCAAAAATCAGGATCATTTGTTCGTCCCACTAAGTGTATTCGAGAGTCTAATTTAGTTGCTCCAATTACTTGCTCAATTTTTTTTCTCTCAGAGCCTTCACCAAGAATTACAAGATCCCAGTCTAAATATTGATTAGCTAGCTCTGAAAAAACTTTAACTATCATGTCTATATTCTTCTCTGCAGACAGCCGCGCAACACATAAAATAATTTTTTTGGATGTCATTTTATTGTTGGCCCTTTGCTCTGGAATTGGCAAAGGATAGGTTACAGGATTTTCAATAATCGCTCCTGTTGCAGAAGGTATAGTCTTATTCAACCAATCTAAACCATCCTGAGTCTGCATTATAATGGTTGTGGCATAAGGATAAAAAATTCTCCTTAAAATGTTGTAAAGAATTGGCCAATTATTAAAAGGTGGGTATGTTCTTTCTGAAGAAAAAACTGGTATGCCTAAACCGAAAGATGCAATTATAGCCCCGATATTAACATTCGTTAAGAACGACACAATAATATCTGGCTGCTCATCAATTATATATTTTCGAAGATAGAAGGTTCTTCGAACTTTCATATACATCGAATCTGTTCTTGAATTCACAATATCTGCTAAAAATATTAGATTTACATCATCATCGAGAACATGTTTGCAAATACCTCGCTTAGAGTAAGTTGCCATAAGCGTCACATCAAAACCAGATTTGGACCAATAATTACATAGCATGGCAGCAACCCTTTCGGCTCCGCCTCCTTCCATTGAGCTAACTAAAAATAATAATTTTTTCTTCATTAATTCTATCGTCCTTTAACAAATCATTTTAATAAACAAAATTTAAGATAGTAGCTTAATTAATCTCATCTATTACATGAACTTGAACTAAAGGAGCAATCCTCTTAATCCATGAAATAAGAGATGAATTATAAGTTACTAAGTGTCTTGGGGGGGTAAATTCATGAAAGAGCATGTCTACTTCTAAAGATGCCTTTATCTCAATAATATTTAAGTTATAACTCTGAACTTTCTCTAGAATCGAAGACTTATAATTTTGCGAATATTTCATTTTACTAAGATCGGTGGGATGAAGGATGATTGAGAGAGATAATTCTGGATTTTTGAGCTGAAGGTTTTTAGCAACATCATATTGCAAAGGAAGAAAGTCAAGTTCTGTGCATCCTACTATAAGAATATTTTGACTTAAAGTTTTGCTCTCTAAAATTGAGCAGCTATAGGATAATGAATTATGAATAATGTTTTTAGATTCTAAGGATTCGCTATAAGAGGTAAATAGTTCTATGTCTTTCTCAAAATGTTTAATTTTATTAAAAAAATGTTTCTGCATAATTTGAGGCATTTGACTTGCCTGCTTTGCAATAAATCCTGAAAAAGTGCCTGAAGGCCTAACTCTTCCTGGCCTGGACAGAGTTTGATAGTCTAAGTATTTTTTAATAGCATGACTTGGGCCACTTTCAATCCAATTATTAACTAAGTTAAATGTAACCGTTGATGCTCCTCCGTCTATTATGGTTAATTGCTTCCAATCTATATTGCTTGCAATAGCGCATTTATCCCTCCAACTATCCATGATAATCAATTCAAAGCCTTGCAGTTTTTTTGCACGACTTACACCCCAAAACCAGAATGGAATTCTAATTAAATACAGGATAGCCCGCATAAAATTTAATAAAAACGAAGGTAGTTTTTTAGCCAAGAGGTTTGGCAGTATTGAATAATAGAGATCAGGGCTTGGAAGTTGGGCATAATCTTGATTCAAAGATTTGCAGAGTTTTCTTATTGATTGCTGATTTCGACCGCTGCCAATAATACAAACAAGAGTATCTTCAGAAAAATTTATCCTGCCTAAATAGTAGAGATACTCATAAGCATTGATCACATCAAGGGGCTTGGAGGCCAGTATTAAATTAGATTTATCTTTCAAATTTTTAACCACGGTATATCAACCAATCTGAAGGCGTTGGGCCCATAAGAATATAGAGCTAATGATAATTAGTGCAATTAACATTACTTGCCTTTCCTTTGGCAGCTCTTGGGATGCCAGCACAATGATCGACATAAAAGATCCCATATATCTTATTATCTGATCAAAAAAGATGTACGTTCCCGATACAAAAACCAAGATACCTTGGGCAAAATAGAAAGTCCTGCTATTTGTCGGATTTTTATACATCAGAAGATACATCAGAATATAAGTCATGAGACCAAATATACTTCTGCCACCACCATCGCCAGGAGCATTGCTTGCAAATAGAATAATCCCGATTATCAAGGGTGATATAAAGATTGCTTGCTCGATATCTTTTGGAATCTTCCGATCGATTCTTATTTTATGAAGATAATATATAACAAACGGAACGGCCATCATATTATGTGTAAGCACCCCCAATGACATTCCAATAAGACGTATCAAGCCTTTTGTATAGATTATCGAATAAAGAAAAAATATAGTAGCAATGCCCTGCCTAAGATTTCCAATTACCATATCAAGTGAGTAGGTAATAAATAACGAGGAGATTAATAAAATAGTAAATAGTGTACTTCTGGTCGCAAATGAAAGAATTAAAGCCATGGAGCAGAAAATTAAATACTGAAGAAGTTTTACAGTATCTTCAATGGATATTTGTAGCACCTCCACCAGCAACACAATTAAACCACCCCATACTGGAGTCGTTAGATTGGAATTAAGGGCATAAACAATCGGATATTGAAAATTTACTTTGTATCGAGTGATATCATCCACCCAAGGCAAACTTTCATATATAAACAGGTCGAATAAAGCTATTGCTATTAAAGCAATAGAGAATTGGATAAATCTAATCAATTGTGAATATTGCCCTGATATAGTCTGCCGTTAAGTATCTCATTTGCAAATCCTGACTTGAAATCACTTATTGAGATAATTTTTTTATCAGATAGAGAGTCGAAAACTTTATCGCCTAATACGATAGATTCAAAGTCATTGCTCATGCAATATTCTACTGCTGAATAAATTATGGAATGCATTAGCCCCTTATCAAATAGAGCTCTATTGGACGCTGAGGAAGCATAATAACAATTTCTATCATCAGTAAAAAATAATCCTCCAGTTTCTAGCTTACCATCCAGGTATCCAAGAATTGCAAAGGCATGATTATTTTGGATTGCATCATATTGTCTATCCCAGCTCTCATCTGATCTAGTTTGTCTACCAGATGCTTGCAAATGTAATTTTTTAAAATCAAGAAAATTTTCTCTATTCAGAGACTCTGAATTCATAATTTTTATTTCTAAATTCTTCATTCCCCAATTTACTAATGATTTATAGCTTTTTCTAATAGAGGTTTTGTATTTATCCATATCCGCACCAACCTTGATAACACTGAAGTATTTATTAGATGGCTGAAGGCCAAAGCTAAGCAAGGATTCTTCTATTGCATTTACAGCATTCTCAATAAATAGAAAATTGATATTAATTGATTGGTGGGCACCTAAAAAGGAAGACAAAAGATTGCGAGCTTTTTTATACTGAGCTTTTTCTAAGTCTAGCTCCTGGGTGACAGCAGGTTGAAGAAAAAAATCTAGGCTGACCTCTAAACTAGTTACATTTTGAGAAAGATTACCAAAAATATAATTTGGCAACCCTAGCTCATTATTAATCTCGCTATCGAACTGCAATATTTTAGACTTATGATCAGGATTACTGCTGTGAATCGCAGAATAATAAGCTTTGGCAGAGGACGTATATAAGGGTGAAAAAATATTTTTCATTACCTTTTCATTATAATTTAATTATAATGATTAATCTTTATAACTCTGGTTTGAAATAAAAATAATGCACAAAGAAGGCTTGATTCTTGTAACTGGGGCAGCTGGATTTATTGGTTTCCATTTAACAAAGTTTTTATTGCAAGAAGGTTTTCATGTGATCGGCGCAGATAGCCTTAATGACTATTATGACGTTAATCTTAAAACCAGTAGGCTGAACCAATTAAAAGAAATTAATTCAATTGCTGAGGGCACGTTTACCTTTGAGAAAGTAGATCTTGCAGATAAAGCATCTGTAGATAACTTATTCAGTAATTTTGATATCTCTTCTATTTTTCATTTAGCAGCTCAAGCTGGGGTTCGTTACAGCATTACTGATCCATATACATATGTAAAATGTAATATAGATGCATTTTTAAATGTCTTAGAAAATTCAAGGTATCACAACATTAGTCATTTAGTTTATGCAAGTACTAGCAGTGTCTATGGAGCAAATACTAAAATCCCATTCAGTGAATCAGATTCAGCGGATCACCCTCTCCAATTTTATGCTGCGACTAAAAGAGCTAATGAGCTAATGGCACATAGCTATTCTCATTTGTATGATGTACCTACCTCAGGAGTAAGGTTCTTCACTGTATATGGTCCATGGGGAAGGCCTGATATGGCTTTATTTTTATTCACCAAAAATATTATTGAAGATAAGCCAATTGATGTTTTTAACCATGGAAATCATACAAGGGACTTTACTTACGTAGAAGATATTGTCCAAGGGTTATTTCAAATTCATAAAAAACCTCCAGTTAAAAAAGAAAATTTAATGGGGGGTATTAGGCCTGACGAAAGTCTGGCCCCATACAGAATAGTTAATATTGGAAATAATAATCCTACAAAATTACTAGACTATATTTCTGCAATTGAAACCAAGTTAAATAAAAAGGCTATTACTAACCTCCTTCCTCTTCAACCAGGAGATGTTAAAGATACATATGCAGATGTTGGCAAATTAGTTAATGAATTTAATTATAAGCCTGAGGTATCTGTTTTAGATGGGGTGGGTAAATTTGTAGATTGGTATTTAGACTACTACAAAATAAAACCTTAGCTATCCTGTGATCAAGCAATTAAGTTGGCTTATTAAAGAATTTGGTTTTCAAACTAAGTTTGCATGGCTTTTTGTATTAATATTTTTTGCATCCATACTTGAGGCTGTCGGAATTGCCTCAATTCTTCCTTTAATTGGAGTTTTGCTTAATGAGTCTTTCTTGGACAGCATGCCCTCTTTCATGGAATCATTTTTTAATATTTTTAATGCTACTTCACACGAGGAAATAATATTAGTAGCTCTGATATTTGTGATTCTTTTATTTTCGCTGAAAACTATTCTATCCTTAGTGGCAATTAATGTTCAATACTCTCTTATCTATGGCTTTCAAAATAAATTGGGGATCAGGATACTAAGAAATTTCATCAAGGACTTTGACTTTCAGGTTACAAATGAGGAATCTGCATCTAAAATTACTAATACAATACATCATGAAGTTCACCTAATTTCAAGTGTTCTTTCTAACTGTTCGATGGTGCTTATAGATGCATTAATGGTTTTATTTATCTGTATCACTATTTTAATTGTTGGTTCCTATATCTCAGTGGGTATTTTTACGCTCTTTGGAATCCTCGGATATTTAATCATTAAAGTTACTGGTAAAAGATTAGCGTATTTTGGCAATGAGAGATTAATAATGGAGCAAAAGAGATTAAAAATAGTTACCGAGGGCCTTGCTGGAATTAAAGAAATAAAATTATTTAATCTTTACCCTTGGTTCGAAGGGATTTTTAGTGACATTAATCAAGTTTCCTTAAATGCTCGAAAAAAGGAAATAGTAACTAAATCATATCCTCGACATATATTTGAATTTTTTACTATATTCGCTTTAATCGGATTTATTATGGTCTGGGTCCTCGTGAGCGATTATCCGATGGAACAACTGATCCCTGTAATATCACTGTTTGCTGCAGCTGCATTTAAAACATTGCCGGCAGCAAATCGCATCACTTCCTCAATTCAAAGTATCAAATTTTATGGTTCAAGCGTAGAGACTATGCATGGAATTATTAGTAAATGGGGTGCTAACAAGAGCAGCTATTATGAGAATGACGATCTTACTAGTATGCTCATTGAAAAAATCAGATTAAAAAATATTGGGTTTACCTTTAGAAATGGAAAAAATGTTTTTAATAATGTAAATATTGACATTGTCCGTGGGAAAAAAATTGCAATAGTTGGGGATAGCGGATCGGGCAAGTCTACTCTAGTAAATATCATATGCGGTCTTCTGAGAAGCTCTGCAGGAACTCATCAGTTAAATGGGAATAATTATGAGCATGATGAATATAAGAGGATGCTATCAGGTGCTGTTGGGTATGTGTCTCAGAAACCTTTTCTATTCAATGCAACTATTGCAGAAAATGTTTCAAATTTTGGCAAAATTGACAATGCTAAGGTTAAGAAAGTCCTTACTATGGTTCAGTTGGATGAGTTTGCTGAAGTTGCAAATTCTTTTATCATCGGAGAAAATTTAAACAACTTATCAGGCGGTCAAGCACAAAGAATTGCAATAGCCAGAGCTTTGTATCAAAACTCACAAATTATTATATTAGATGAGCCAACCAGCGCCCTAGATCAAAAAAACACAGATATTGTAAATAATATTATCTATAATCTAGACGCCATAATAATTTGGATAAGCCATGATATTGCATCAATTAAGCGATGCGATGTAATCTACGAACTCTCTTCCGGCACTTCTCATATTAAAACTATAGACGCCAGCTAACTAGCTCCCTTGGTAAAAAGCATTGCAAATCATAGATGACCTTGTTTTTCATATGTTTATGAGCAATTAAATCTTTATAAATTATAAAATTATCATGAGATACAGCCAGGATAATTGCATCATAATTATTCAGTGAACCTACTTTTAGGGAGGCCTTGAGAGTCATTTTCTTTTTTGCATTAATTTGAAAACTTTTTAATGTATTTTTTAACTCTTTTTGGTTTGCCACTGGGTCATGGACTGTCACAGATGGGCCCAATTTAGCTAAATAATCAGCAAACTCTAAAGATTTTGAGTTTCTTAAATCAGGGCAATTTTGTTTAAAAGTTGCGCCTAAAACTAAAATGGAAGATTCCACTAAGTTTAATTTTTTATCGAGCATATCATTAATCAAAGAAAAACCAATAAACTCATGCATTTTGTCATTTGTTTCCCTGCCAGCAAGAATAACTTTTGGATAGAAATTATTTTTTTTAGCGACGTGAGTTAAGTAGAAAGGATCGACACCTATGCAATGCCCTCCAACCAAACCAGGCTTAAAAGGAATAAAGTTCCATTTGGTAGAAGCGGTATCGATAACATCCTTTGTATCAATATCTAGAGTCTTAAATAGCTTGCTCAGCTCATTAAAAAAAGCAATGTTTAAATCTCTTTGAGTATTTTCAATGGCCTTGGCAGCTTCTGCAACCTTGATTGAGGGAGCGCAATAGGTCCCAGCTTCCACAATAGTAGAATACAGATCATCAACTTTTTTTAATGCCGCTGTATTAGAGGCGCTGACAACCTTGATAATATCTCGAATGCCACGTTCTTTATCCCCTGGATTAATTCTTTCTGGGCTATATCCACATGAAAAATCTTTATTGAGAGTTAAGTGCGACAGGTCTTCAATGATAGGAATACAGACATCCTCTGTAACTCCTGGATATACAGTAGACTCATAAATTACTATGCTATGTTTTTTCTTGCTGATTACACTGGCAACTATCTCAGAGGCAGCTTCCAAGTATGATAAATCAGGCTCGCTGTTATTATGAACAGGTGTTGGAACACAGACTATTAAAAAATCTGAGCCTTTGAGACTCTTTACGTCAGAGGAAAATGTAATCTTCTTGGATTTAGAAAAATCAGGACGAGGCACTTCTCCTGTTTTATCAATGCTATTTTTCAAGCTCAATACTCTGTCTTCATTTTTATCAAAACCAATGACTTTGAAATGTTTTCCAAACTCCATGGCTAAAGGTAGCCCAACATAACCTAAACCAATAACTGATATTTTAATATTCTTCATAAATCCCTGTTATATATGTCTCTTGTGTACATTTTTTTCTTGCTAATCTTTTTATCTTCTCTGTTACAAATAATCAATTCTGATTTTTTATGAAATTCATTGAAGTGATGGATTAAGCTAACGTTTTTTAATGGAGTTTTTGAGATAGATGGTTCAAATAAAAAGATTTGGCATTTATTACTACTCTTTAGAATGGCTTTCATTAACATTAAGACTGAAGATGCTCTAAAATTATCAGAGTCTTTTTTCATAGCAAGTCTATAAAATCCTATTTTTTTTACTTTCTTTGCAAGGATATCATTTGCTATAAATTCAGCTCTTGCTTTATTAGATCTATCAATAGAAGCAATAAGAGAGTGAGGGATATCTCCAAAATTGGAGTTGAGTTGTTTTAAGTCTTTTGGAAGGCAATAGCCTCCAAACCCAAAGGAGGGATTATTGTATTGTTTCCCGATTCTTGGGTCTGATGAAATTCCATCAATCAGATTCTTTGGATTTAAGTCTCGAGAGAGTGCAAAATTATCAAGCTCATTAAAAAAAGAAACTCTCATTGCAAGGTACGTATTTGAAAATAGCTTAACTGTTTCAGCTTCTGAAGGAGCCATAAAGATAATCTCTGGTTTTTTTACCAGAATAAGGTTTTGCATAATCTTTGCAAAAAGGTTGGCAAGGCCCATGTGATTATCTGAAATGATAATCCTTGCAGGATAAAGGTTATCCTGCAGTGAGCTACCTTCTCTTAAAAACTCAGGCGAGAAAGCAATAGCCTTATGTTTAGTTTTTTTAATAATCTGTTGGGTATAACCAATAGGAATTGTAGACTTTATAAGGATTTTAGCTTTTTTATTAATCTTGAGAATTTTTTTAATGCTTTCTGTCACAGACTCAGTATTGAAAGAGTTAGTTTTTGAGTCAAAATTTGTAGGGGTGCAAATAATATAAAGATCTGCACCTTTTAAAGCCTCTTCCGGCTTAGTGGTAGCTGAAATAGAGAGTTTTTTCTTAGCCAGCCAATCGGTTATATCTTGCTCTTCTAAGTGAGATTGCTTGTTATTAATCAGGTCAACCTTGTTTTTATCCAGGTCATAGAGGGTAACGTTATACTTAGATGAGATCAGTACTCCTAAAGAAGTCCCAACATAACCAGCGCCAACAATAGAAATTTTTGTATTCAAGATTAAAACCTAAATTCTATTGGCTAACTTTGGAGAAAAAAAGTCTCTTAGAGTTATGATAATGAGCGTAAATAAAAAGCCGGTCACAAAAAAGAGTATGCAGATAATTGCTCTTCTTGGCGCAACTTTTTTAAATGGAAGGTTGGGGGAGGACACTAGTTTAAAAAAATAGTAATCTGATGTATTGGCTAGCATTTGCATTCTAATGTTACTCTGTACTAAAAATCCTACAGACTTAGAGACATTTACATCTTGAGTGCTTTTAAGCTTCTCTGTGAGATATTGCTCTTTATTTTTTAAGTCAATTAAGTCAATTTCTCTTTGCGCATTGTCAATCTCTGAAATAAGATTGTGGAGGACTTCCTGAGAAAAAAAGGGCGAAAAACTTCTAAAGGTAATGCTATAGACTCTATCCCTAAAATTATATTTCACTTCAAAACTTTCAACTAATTTTTTATAAGCATTCTCGTAAGGTTCATCTTCTTGCCAACTTAAAATTGCAGGATCCCATTTCTGGGCAGACTCATCAAATACCTCATAATCATAAGTTAATTTATTTTCAGCTGAATTCCAGCCCTCAGCCAGGACAATATCTTGCAAGTAACCATATTTCGCAATGAACCCTTTCAGAAAATCTCTAGATTTCATTCTTTCGAGCCCTTCATTTATTGTACTTTGGCCTTTCGTGGTTGGAAGGTCTATTCCTGCAAGGGTACTAAGACTGCTTAATGCTGATCCGTCTGCAATACCACCAGAGCCAGCCTGACCGTCAACAAAAATAGCTTCTGATTCATATTCATTTGCAAGGCTTAGGGAGTAAAATATCCCGGATATAGAGAATATGCCGAGCACCATTATAAAGATATTTTTGTTATTCCAGAAATAGGACAATGTATCCGAAAGTGTTAATAGTTCTTTGTTATCAGAAAGCATTTTATCCTTTGTTACAGTTGCAGCTATCTAAAAATAGCAATAATTTAATCAATTATGAATTATAGAACAAAGCATATTCTTTTTCAGCTTAACTGCGAAATCAGCTCTTTGATTTGATCAATGCTCAAGAAATCTTTATTGCTCCCTGAGTCATATGCATCGCCTTCTGGAAATTGCTGTCCATTATAATTTTTCATGTAATGCTCTCTTAGTATCGGGTTGTCATAGGGCAGGATAGCAAAATACTTACCTATATCTAGAGCTTGATAGCTATCTGAATCTGAGATCATCATCTCATGAATTTTTTCTCCGGGCCTAATACCAATAATTTTTTGCTCAAGTCCTGG
>Ga0115566_10003470_pt1 | contig 12704 bp, 4 predicted proteins | sample COGITO_mtgs_1204_3_FD_87173 | JGI IMG/M metagenome (GOLD analysis project Ga0115566, IMG submission 87173) | Pelagic marine microbial communities from North Sea - COGITO_mtgs_120405 | ecosystem: Environmental > Aquatic > Marine > Epipelagic | place: Germany:Helgoland, sampling site Kabeltonne...
CCGCTTTCCCACTCAAGATCATCTAAGTGTATAAATCTAGTAGCGCCTTTTTGATTAACACCAATACCTGTCATTCCTATTCTGATAGCAGCATCTAAAAGCTTGTAAGCTGCTTCACCTTTAACAGCAATATCTATAGCTCTACCAGAAGGATGTGATCCCGGTTTACTTTTCTTAGCTTCTATCGGATGATCCTTGCAACGGTAACCAGAGGTAACAACAAAAGGAAATTTTAGTTCTTCTCGTAAGGCTTCCACCTTAACCATAAAGCTATCATCCATTCCTTCAGCGCCACAGTGTTGACATTTAAGTTCATCTGTGCTAAAATATTTATATATCATTTAACGTTTCCTTTGTAGTGAACTTAAAACTTTACCACCCTTATTATTCTGTTTTCTAACTACCTCATCAACAACTGATGATAATTGTTTTGCATCAGCAGATAAAAGGTTATCTGATACACGTAATAACTCAGAAAGAACAGTATCTTGTTTAGGAGACAGTCCTAATATATCTCTTATTTTCTGCACAAAAGCAGTCCAAGCATTAGTATTCTTGTACTTAATACTTTCTAAATACTTTTGCATGTCTCTATTTGTTAACCCCCAAGAAACTAGCTCATCTCCATTAGCCAAGGTGTTATTCATTCTTCTAAAATATTTAGTTTCAAATTCATTTAACGTACCGCTTTTACTTCTTTCGTTAAATTGCTTGGCTACGTGACTATATAGTTTGTCTAGTTCTTCCACATCTTTGTAAAGCTTAGTACCCTTTTGTGAATCAAATCTACCCGCTTTTATAGCTGTCATTGTTGCGGCATGTATAGACTCATGTAATATAGTCTCATTGTTTAAACCATTGCCTAGTGAGTCTCTAGGCTTTAGATCATTTATATCTACATAAACTTTTTTGTTATCCATTCTAGCCATTCCTGCAGCACTTCCCTCTACTACACTTGCAGGAGCAGGCTTCTCTAAGGAAGTAGTAGACCCTTTTTTCAATCGGGCTATATTGAAACTAAAAGAAAAACCTTGACCCTCTAAAGCATCTAGCTGATTAGCCACCTTTTCAGCTATTATTTTATAATCCTCTTTACCTTCTTCTAACCCTTTGCTACCTACATAACGAGTAATTTCTTGCAGAGACTTTCCCTCTGTATTAAGAGATAAATTATCTGCTACTTCATCAAGGCTCTGAGGAATAGGAGCTTTTTCATCTTTTTCAACTTTAGGTTTTTTACCAAAGCCAAAAAAACCAGAGCGGGATTCAGCCATATTTAAATCTTCTTTTTCAATATTAGATTTAAAAAAAGTATCATCTGAAGAGGATAGTAAATCTTCTTCATCTAAAGCTTTAGAAATCTTCTGATTTTCTTCAATAATCTCATCAGTAGTTTTAAGAGGAACTTCCTCTACTATATCATCGTCTACGGATTTTAAAGCTTTACCTGCAAACCTTCCTACTAAACTACCTAGACCAAAACCCATACGTTGTAATGGATCTTCTCTGTCTTCTACATCTGTAAAAGCTGTACCTGCTTGTTGGTTGTAAGGCATACCTGTCATTTTATCTATACGTTCATCAGGTTCTTTAGATGTGTTAGGTACGTCTAGTACTTCACCGCCTTTGTTATAGTCAGGACGATCTTCTAAAATAGGAGACCCTGTAAGTCTTCTTGAATAACCCGTTACTTCTCTTCCAAAAGGAACTACATTAAGAACGTTTCTTCCTGCTCCTTCTATATCTCCCTCATTTAAATTACCTAAAAACTTTGAAAGCTCTTGAGAAAATCTATCTGCGTATCCTAGAGAAGGAGATATGTTTGCAGATATAAGTTTGTTCTGTGGTGCACCAAAACCGCTTACTATTTTATCAATGTGCCAAGGAAGTATATTACCACTTAACTTTAGAGACTCTTTTAGATGCTCTTGAGATAGCAAATCGTGTGCTTCCTCCTGCCTTACTTGATAAGGAGAAGCCCATTCTCTTAGCCCCTGTACTCCCATATAAACAGTTGATAAACCCAAAGCTCTAACAGCAAGTGCACCATCTTTATTTTCTATTCTATTTACCAAAGAATTTGTCTGTGCTGTTTTAGCCTGCGCCCAAGAAAGAAACTGCCCTAAAGATTTTATATAAGGGTTATTAGTTTGAGAAAAGTAAAGCCTATTTCCCGCTAAAGGAACAATAGCGTCTCTATCAGCGGCTCTTCTTCCTGCCATGTTTAAAATCTTTTGACCGTCTTCAGCATCAAACGCTTCATTTATATTAGAGTATTTAGAAAGAGTTTGAAGCTCATCAGCAGACTGTATGCCTAGTTGATTCATCTCATCTTGAAGGCTTTTAGAAATCTTACCTCCTTTTCTTTCTACTGTTTTTGAAATGTCATAGGCTCGTCTAACACCTACATCATAAGCAAAACCTCTAGCTATTTTAGTAACCTTTTCAAGACCTACTACTTTAAAAAAGTTTTTATTCCACGAATCTAGAGCAGACTGAAAAGAGCTAAAAGGATCTGTACTAGCGTGAGCCATTAAAGCAGAGTACTCTCTTTCAAAAGACTTGTCGTATTTAAATCCAGACTTACTAGCAAAAGAATCTCCCGGCGTTACCTTAGACATAATGCTTTTAATTGTCGGCATAACACCACTATTCTGTATAGGCTGTATAAGATCCCCTAGAGCAGATATACTTACTCTAGTAAGCATAGTACTATTAGCAAGAGTTGTTGCAAGCGCCATGCTTTGCGCCCCGTAGCTTCCGGCAGCACTGGATGAACCATACACTCCCCAATACACCTCTGCCATATTCTTTAAGTTATCAGAATATGTTTTAGCAAACTTTGCTTGATCTCCTTTAGCATTCTTAAAAGTTTCATCTACGTTATCTAAAGCTCTATTGAAAAGCTCTCCTTCTGCGCCAAAAACATTAGCCCATCCGCGTGTTTTTATAGCTCTCTCAGCGTACTGCATAGACACAGCAGTAGAGTCTAGGTTTAACCACCCTTTCTCAGCCATGAAAGCTGTGGCTTCTGTATCAGTTAAAGCTCTATGTTTTTCAAAGTTGTCAGATAGCGGTCTAAACCGTGGAGTCTTTCCTTCAGTAAAAATAGCATAGTTATTATTTCTATTTCTAGAACCGTTAAACTTTTCAACGCCTCTAATATTATCTACAAAAGTACTTACTATTTTATCAAGACCTTTTTCATTTGGAACATCTTTTATAAGACCTGCTGCTTGCTTGTTTGCAAATTGAATTCTAAAAGCTTCTTTAGCATCCTTTAAAAAAGAATCTTCTCCTGCCTTCTGTATAAAGTTAAAATCCCAAGCCTGTGCCATACCGTAGTTCTGAAGTTCATCAAACTTAATGCCAGCCTTCTTCATTGTTTCTTTCATATCGTTGTTAGCTTTTTGCATTAAAGGCACAATACGTTTAACTTCTGCTACGTCTTCGGCAGTTAATGCCTTATTTTTAAATAAACCACTAATACCTGTATAACCTTCTTCAAGAGTATCTACGTCTCTCCAACCTCTCATTCCCTCAGTTACTGTTTTAACAACCTTTGCGTTTTCAAAAGAGTCTCCGTATATCCCTACAACTTTAGCGCGGAAGTTAGCAACATCAGATAAGTTTATAGTCTCTAAAGCATTTGTAGCACTTCCGGGTTTTTGAAAAAGAAGATTAGCTATTACCTTATTCCAACCACCTAGAGAATCAGATTTTGTAGCTACTGTGCCTGCAGTATGAAACTTAAGAATAGTGTGTATATTTTGTTCAGCCGCTTGGCCTACTACCATCTTAGCGTTATCTAAGTCCATACCAGTTAGATTCATTTTCTGTAGAACCTTCTGATACGCACCTAAACCAGCTCCAGCCGCTATTAATCCAGCAGTTATATGATCATCATCCTCATCTCCTACAAGCCCTGAAGTAACATAACCACCTATACCGCCTACAATGGGTCTTGTAGGTTCAAATATCAAAGCTTTTAATATGTTCTGAGTCATCTTACCGCTGCTATATAGCTCTTCTGCTGTTTGACCAGCAAGCTCAACTCTGTTAACAGCTCCTTTTATATGACCACTGTAAAAATTATTCTCAGCTTTTTCAATCTTTAAAGAAAGATCACTAATCTGAGACTTTACTTTTCTATTATAATCTTTAAAAGCTTCAGTCCCTTTCTTAGGTTTTCTCGCTGCTTCAGTTCTGAAAAAAGCTAACCTTTCGTCAATCTCATCTAAAGAAGGTAAAGGCTGCTTACGCTTAATAGCTTTTTTTATAAGTCTAGCTTTAGTAGCTTCTAGTTTTTTAATCTCTTTCTGAGGGCTTGAGTCTTTACCTTGCAAAGATTTTAAGTCGTTTAAAACTACTCTCATCTTTTTTATTGGTTCAGACCTTAAGGTAAGATTAGTGCCTGTACCAGAAGCTTCAGATATGTTCGCTAACCTAGACTGAGCCGTTACAACTTTATTAGCAGCTTCTTCAAGATCCGCAGTTTCTTTTCCCGTCAAAGCAGGTACAATCACTCTAGGCTTTTCACCCTGTTGATAAGGACGTACACGCACTCTATCAACACTCTCTGCTGTGGCGGCTTCTAATGGGATTCGTTCTGTAGGTGCTGGAGAAGAGGCTATCTCTTCTATAGCTTCAATAACTCTTTTGTCCGTTGCTTGATTCTTAGCTACCTTACTGGCTATGTGTGCTGATAATGCCCCAGCACCGCCTCCTAACACAGTAGAGGCTCCTACATTAATAGGATTAATCTCTCCGTATATAAGCTTGTCTCTTAGAGCCGCATCAGTGGCATTAAATCCTGCGCCTACCGCAGCACTTGTAAGCTTACCCGCTTTAGCAACTTTTAACCAAGGGAAAGCCCAAGTAACAGGGTCAGCTACTGCAACACCTAAACGTCCTGCAATGACAGGAGCATCTTCTTGCTCTTCTGTTATACCTTTAAACTCTGAATAATTTTTAAAAGTATCTCTTTGCCTCTGATCTTCTATAAGAGATAGTGCGTCAGTATAAGAAATATCATCTTTAACAGAATCGTATAAGGCTTCTCCGTATCTAAACAGATTTCCTGTTAGAGTAGTTTCCTGTGCAGCACCATAAGCCATCTTTCTAGACGTATCAATAGAATCATATTCTCTTTGATTATCTAGCATAAGTTGACGTTCTTCAGCAGCCTCTTTTTTTAACTCATCTAGATCAAACACTGAAGCCATTTAGCTGTCTCCGTAAAGTCTGTTCATTACTTTAGCTATAATATCTTCAGAAAATCCCGGCCTTTCGTACTTACGTTCAACTAGCTTACCGTTTATTTTTTCATCGTAATACTCTGTTCTAGGGCCTAAGATAGCATATATTTGGTTAGATGTTAGAGCATCTATATTTCGTGTGCCTCTAATACCTTCAACTATTTTATCTACTTTTTCTTCTTCAGAAATATCTTCTTCTTGTATAGGCTCTACTATTTTATCTATTTTTCTTAACATCTTTTTAGATAATCTAGTTTCGTTTCTATCTTCACTTTTCTGACCTCTATTATTTTTAACAGCTATACTAGGCTCTTTAAAAGAGTTAGAAACTTCTGGATCTTTCACAAGTAAAGAACTTTTATTGCTTACATTAGAAGACTCTGCAGGTGAAGCTTCTTCAAAGTTTCTACCTTTTCTTATACTATCAAGAAGTTCTTGTTTTGATCCTTGAAAGTTTGTTTTATATTTTTCATTTGATTTCTGACCTACTGATACAGCACTTTCAGGGCCACTAAAAAAAGATTCGTACCAAAGAGAAACTTTTTCAGCTTTTTCAGCAAAATCTATTGTTTTAAAATCCTTTGGTTGCCCTACAGGTGTGCCTAATATTTCGGTAAGTCTTTCAATTTCTGCGCTTCCTACAGGTTTTAAATCTAAACGTGACTTAAGGTTTCTTAATTCATCTGTGTCTCCAACCTCAAGATCACCACGATCAATTTTATACTCAAGTGAAGCTATCTGAGTATTTATAATTTTTTTAGCTTCTTTGTCTGCAGCCAGAAGATAATCTCTTCTATCTTCTAGAGAGTCATAAAGCTTTTTAGGCACAGGTAGTCCTTCTGCTTTGTACATGCTGATTTTTTCTAATGGGTTGCCTATAGGAGACCAATTTAAGGAAGGCTTGTAAAAAGAAATCATTCTTCCTTTAAGATCTGAACTTAACTCACGCTCACCAACAACGGGAGGAGGAGGAGGAACAACCTCACTACTACCTTCTCCATCTCCAAGAGCATTAATACGTGCTACTTCCCTGTTAACAAAAGATGATGGAACAGAAAAACCAGCCTTAGTAAGATCGGCTACAGAATCAGTAAAATCTTGTAGGTTATCAATCTCTGTAAGCTTTACAAGCTGCTCTGATGTAGAGGTAATCTTTTCAGTAACACCGGAAGAAGCAATGCTAGAAACTATTGCTTTTGTTTCTGTAGTAAGTTCTGACGCATCAAAAGTCCTTTCATACTCTTGTCCTAAAGCACCAGTAAAAGCTTCATATGACGATCCAAAACTAAACCAACCTTTACCCTCCATTGTTTTCTTTTCTAAAAAATTTAGACTGTTTTCAGCGTTGTTTAAAATAATGCTTATCTGATCCTCAGGCGTTTGTAAATTTTTAACATACTCATCGGATTGTTCTGCAGACATTCTATCTTTATAATTTATAAAATCTTGTTGTGATCTTGTAAAAGAAACACCTACTATCTTAGTCCACGCTGCATCAGCTTCCCTTTTAATAGCTCTTGTAGCTTTTACATAATTTTCTGTATCAGGATAGTTTTGAGAAACCCAATCGCCTTTAAAAGTCTTACCTATTGCGTTAATTTTAGGTCTAACTAATAGTAGCTCAACGTAATCGGTTCTCTTAGAATCAGTAATAGAAATATCTTGTTTTTCCGCTGCCATCGCAAGAACTTGTTGACGAGTAGGAGGTCTGTTTTTATCAGTTAAAAAAGCAGTATAAGCATCCCGCATAGACTTAGAAAGCTCACCATTATTATATTCCTGTATAAAGTTTTTCTGATCTTTAGATCTTTCCCACCACTCCTTAAATTCTGGATCTTTATAAGAGGACATATAATCTAACTCAGTTTCAAGTCTTTTTATAGTACCTCCTTCTGCAACAATAGTTAAAAGCTCTGAGGTTTCTCTGTCACTTAAATTTAAACCTTCTTTAGCCTGTAAAACAGCTCTTTCTTTTTCTTTGGTAGAAGGCCCCCCAAAAGGAGAGTCACCTTTAAACAATCTTTTAGCTCCTTTGAAAAGGTAATCAATAGGCCCCTTAGAATAAGGAGTTATTTTAGATAAAACATCTGCTGCATCTTGACCTGTTTTATATTGAGAAAGAGCAGCTTTTCCTGCAAGGTACTGATTATTTTCTTCTATGGCTAAAGCTTCAACACCTTTAAGTTTATCCTGTAAAAATCTATTAAATTGAATTGTTGATTCAGAATCATCCTTAGATAAAGAATAACCTTGTGCTTCCCACGCATTACGTGCTTGAGTACGCATAGCCGTATCAACTTTTTCTCTGTGATAGGAAAGAGAATCACCAGCGTAGTCTGTAGTTATTTTTCTACCTAAAGCATCGTAAGATACTTTTGCATTAGACATATCTCTCATCTGCTTTCTTAGTGGTCTTCCTTGTTCAGTCTGTAAAAGCTTTTCAACAGGCTTTCTAAAGGGAGCTGAAATAACATCAGATACTCCTTGTGCAAGCTGTTGTCCTATAGGAGCTAGAAAATAACCTGCAAGCCTATCCTGCCTAGCCTCTCTTCTTAGAGTCCTACGATAGTCTTCTTCTTCTTTTCGCCTGCGGTTATATTCAGCAGTAGTAGCAGAACCTAGTATAGAATAAGCTTTATATAAATCATTGTTACCTGCCATTTATCTTTCTCCTAACAAAGAACGCTTCTGAGGTGGTTCTACTGTGTCTAGTTTTGTTGCTATACTTGAAGGAAAGTCTTCGTCCATTTGAGGCTTTTCAATAGTCTTTAAAGCTTGATTCATTATAGGAAGTTCTTTCTGTTCTCCCTCTTCCCCCTCCTCATCGTCATCCTCATCATCGTCTTCCATAATAATAAAGTCTACTTCTGCTCTTTCAGCTAAAGCAGCAATCATATATGCAAGAGGCTCTGCAATCATAAGCATTAGATCAGGATTATATAAACCATCTTGAAACCCTTGGTATATTAAAACCTGTACTATTTCCATAACAGTAACACCAGCTTCTAGATTATCCATTAGAGAGCTATACATTTCTTCGTCAGTGAACTGTTCAAAGTAGTACTCCAACACATCAGTACGATCAGTAAACTTTGGCGCTCTTTCAAAAGGTGCAGGCGCTTCAGGATCATTTGTCAAAGACTGACCCGGAATAGGTCTATCAAAAGATGTACCAGCTTTGAAAAAAGCATCATCTAGCTGTTGATTAGGCATTACGCAGTTCCTCGCTGATAGAAGGTATTAAAGGCGTCAATACCGCCATACTGACCTTGTGGTAAGTTATTATACATACCGTTAGAGTCGTTAAAGTTTATAAAGCTTCCAAAATAATCACCTGAGGAAGCATCTCCTGCTATACGAGAATAGTCTTGAGACTGATAAGCATAAGTATTACCATCCCAAAGATAGCCTTGCTCATAAGCTTCTGGTCTTCCTTGTATAAGAGCCATTATCTGATTGTCTACCGCTCTTCCCGGTATTCCCTTAACAGTATCTACTCCATAGTCAAGAAGATCACCGGGAGCGTCTTTAAACAGTGTACTCATATCTTTTTTGCCAGTAACTTTTTCAAATAAACTTTCCTTAGTAGAAGCAGCAGCCTCAGGAATAGTAGAAGCAGAAGCAGCAGCAGGGGGAGCATCAATAGCATACCTAGTAGATCCCGGAACTCTCTGACCTGTAGTAGGATCAACCTGATAACCCGTTTCAAAGGCAGAAGGAACAACTTCAAGAGGTAACTGCTGTTGTGGCCCTAAAAGAGACTTACCTTCAATCTCTGGATTTAGCTCAAACTGGCGCTGAAAATCTTTCTGAAACTTTGAATTAGGATCTAATGGATCGAGACTAGGATCTCCTATATCTGCGGTATCAATACTTAAATCTTCTACAGGTATCGCTGCTTGTTTTGCAGCAAATTCAGCAGGAGTCATGATACCTTTTTTAGCAAAGTCAGACATACCATCAGTAAATAATCCTTTTGCCGCATCTCCAAACTTAGAAAAATTATCAACAAGTTTTCCTGCCCATCCTTCAGCCCCAAAAGCTTGCTTTAAGGTTATTTTTTCCATTCCCCCTATTCCTATCTGACCTAGCTTACCGCCTACATATTTACCAGCAGCACCTATAAAATCAGTAACTGCACTTGTTACAGTTTTAAAACCAGTTGAAATAGTTTTAGCAAATTGTCCTGCTTTACCTAGTACCCATCCGGCAGCTTTACCTATAGTACCTAAAGCTCCTCCAGCAAGAGAACTAACCATACCACTAAACATACCTGATAAGGCTGTACCTATACCCGGAAGCAGAAAAGACATTGCAATCTGACCTACGATACCAATCTTATTCATAAACTTTCCAACGCTTTTAAAAATCTTTTTAATAGGTTTAAAAATTTTCTTGGTAACTTTTTTAATACCTTTCCATATTTTACTTAAAAATCCCATTATATATTTCTCCTATCTGCCTCGATCCTCATCTGGTGGAATATAAGTACCTGTTCCTCCAGTCACTGTTCTTAGTAACGTAAAAAGCTCTTCTCTTTTAGTTGAAGCACCAAAATCTGTACTTGTCATAAAAGCTTCATTAGATAGCGCAGACTGAACAACGCTTATAATTCTATCATTATTTGATTGCGTAGAGGCAAAGGTTCTTGTTGCGTCGTCTCTTAGTTCTTGCCACATATTTGCTTGAGAAGCTGCGTCCATATTAAACTCAAAAGCTGCTGTCTGCTGATTAGCTGCATTCTGCGCTGCTGTTTCTGCAGTATTAGTATTTCTACGCCACGTAATATTTGACTGTTCTACTGCTTGTGCGTTAGCTGCATTCCATTGTTCTGCATTATACTCCATCTGAGCATTAAACTGACTTACCTGAGTTGTAAGCTGTGCATTTAACCTAGACACTTCCATCTCATTACCTTCACGTATTGCAGTCATTCTATTCTTTTCAGTTGAATTAAATTGACCCATAGCGTTAGCCTGAGCAGCGTTAAACTGATTCATCTGCTGTCCTACGCTAGTAATAAACTGATCTGTTTGCTGCTTTGAGGTAGCATTAAACTGTCTAGAAGCATTAGTAGCTGCAGCTTCCGTAAGAAACTGCTGCTGCTTTAATTGCTGATCTAGTACAACAGCCTGCTGACTATTACTTAAGTTAGCCATATCCATTGCTAAGAAGTTTCTAGCATTTTCAACAGACACTTTAGTTCTTGCATCAGCATTAGCAAGATCCATAGCAGCTAAAGCTGTAGCATTCTGCATAGCTCCTTGCTGTTTGTTATCAAGGTTCTTCATAGTCATTGACTTCATAAACTGACTGTTAGCTAGTTGAATCTGCTGATTAGCATCAAACTGCTTCATGTCCATATTAGCGTCTATCTGAGCATTAAACATACTAGCTTGTTGCTCGTTAGAAAGATTAGCTAATCCCATTTGCTGTGCTAAGTTAGCATTAACTGTAGCTGCTCCCATCTTCTTCTCAAACTTTTGAAGCTCTGCAATATTTTCAGCAGACATAGATTCAGAGTCAGCTTTATTAGCCTCAGATAAATTAACTAATCTAATCTTTTCTTCCATTGAAAGATTTGCAAGGTCTGCTTGTTGAGCAAGCTGCTCGTTTTGAGACATTACAGAGGCAAAAGTTTGGAGGTCTGAAAGTCTTCTGCTGTTTTCAGCGGTCATATTTGCAGCATCCGTAGAAGCTCTTTCAGCTAAGTTAGCCAGCTCCATCTGCTGCTCGTTGCCCATGTTAGCCATGTCCATCTGTTGAGCCATCGCTGCGTCAGTCTTTTTGAAGTCTACGAGAGTACTTAGATTAGCTAGACGCATTTGCTGATCAGAGGACATATTAGCTCTATCAGTAGCATTCTTTTCAGATAGTTCTGCTAACTCACTTTTTAATCTAACATCAAGATTAGCTTTTTCCATATCTTGATTTAGCTCTGCTTGTCTTATCTTACGACCTACTTGAGCATTATAAGTAGCTAACTTAGACTGCTGTTCTGCAGACATACTATCAGCATCAGCTCTATTAAGAGCTTCAAGGTTTGCAAGTTCCATTTGCTGCTTCTGGCTAAAGTCTTGAGTAATAACCTGTTGACGCATTTGCGCTTCAAGCGTAGACTCCTTTAACCTAGCATCAAGATTTGCAAGCTCTACCTGCTGTTCAGCACTTAAGTTTTCGGAAGATGCTTGATTTTTAGAAGCTAGATCAGCTAAAGCAAACTTTTCTTCCATACTGAAATTAGCAAGCTCTGTTTGCTGTAGTAGCTGAGTGTTCTCAGACATGAACTTAGTATAAGTTTGTAAACGTGCAAGCTCCATCTGGTTATCTGTACTAAAGTTAGCAGCATCTGTTGCAGCTCTTTCAGATAACTCAGCCATACGCATCTGTTGATCATTAGAAAGATTGGATAACTCCATTTGCTGTGCCATACCAGCATTAGTCTTTTTAAAGTCTACAAGAGTATTAAGACGAGTAAGTCTTTCTTGGTTTTCTGCAGTCATTGTTTCACTGGCTGCTAGATTCTTTTCTCGTAAGTTAGAAAGCTCTACTTGAATATCAGAACTAAGATTTACTCTTTCCATTTCTTGTTGGAATTCAGCTTGTCTTACGTTTCGATTTATTACAGCCTGATATTCTGTTAATTTAGACTGTTGTTCTGCACTAAGGTTCTGACCTTCTGCTTGATTTAAAGCTTGAAGATTAGCTAACTCTATTTGCTGTGAAGCGTTTAGATTCTGTACTGCTGCTTGCTGACGCTGTGAAGACTCTTGCTGCGCTCTTTGCTGGCCCATCTGAGCAGTCATCATTCTAGCTTCTTGGCCTTGTTGAGCCTCAGTCATTACCGCCTGTTGACGGAAAGTACCTTGCTGAACGGCCATGTCTTGAGCCATTTGAGCTGTCTGAGAAGCCGCTGTTTGCGTATTAGCAAGGTTCTGCATACGCATCTGCATAGTCTGCTGAGACTCTTGTAGGTTAGCCTGTTGCTCATTGCTAAGGTTCTGCTGTGCACGTTGTTGAAGAGCCTGTGCGTTGCTCTGAGCCATCGGTAAAGCACTCTGTATAATAGCATTAAACAAAGCATCACGGCCTACAGTAGACGCTGACAAGCCTCTCTGAGCCATCATCTGTTCTATCTGTGCTACAGCAGGTCTAGCCCATGCAGGAGTCTTACCTTCTTCCATACCTGCTAAAAGGTTTTCCATCTGTGTAGATACAAGAGCTTCTTCAGGCATGGCGGCTACAGCAGCTGTAACAACAGGATCTGCTCCACTATCTATTTGAGCTTCTACCGTTGCAGGATCTTCTGATATTGCAGCCGTTACTTCTTTAGGAAGGTTAGCAACAACAGAAGCCATATCTGCAGCAGCTACTCTACGCGCTTCGCCTGTAACAGCTTGCATTTCAGAAGCAGCCATTGTAGGTACACCACCAATCTGTGAAGCA
>Ga0115566_10003473_pt1 | contig 12699 bp, 9 predicted proteins | sample COGITO_mtgs_1204_3_FD_87173 | JGI IMG/M metagenome (GOLD analysis project Ga0115566, IMG submission 87173) | Pelagic marine microbial communities from North Sea - COGITO_mtgs_120405 | ecosystem: Environmental > Aquatic > Marine > Epipelagic | place: Germany:Helgoland, sampling site Kabeltonne...
CACGGCCGCCAGCGCTGCCTGAATGGAGGTGCCATACAGAACTAAACGCCATGGCGGAATGCCGCTAGCGCCGGCTGAGAGGGCATTCAGAAGATGGGGCATTCCTGATCCGATGGTCAATGCGCCCACGAGCAACCCAATGAATTTGCCGCGATCACCGGATGTCCAGGAGGCAATGATCTTCATGGCCGGTGGATAGACGCCCGCCATCGCCGCGCCAGTCAGAAAACGGAATACAATAGCCGACTCGGGGCCTGTAGATAGCAATGGAATACAGGCATTGACTGCAGCGCCGAATAAAGCACTGAGTGCCACTAACTTGTTGGCCTCCATCTTGTCCGCGAGGTTCAGGACGGCCGATAGTAGGGCTCCTGCTACGAAGCCAATCTGCACGGACATCGTCATCCAAGCCTGCATCGAACCGCTCAGCCCCCATTCACGCGTCAATTGCGGAATGACAGCCGAGGCGGAAAACCAAAGTGATAACGACAGCAACGTCGCTAGCGAAAGCAACGTGATGTTGCGAGCCTTCATGCGCCAAGGATGGATTGAATACGGGGTGGTGTAAATGCCTGATGGCTCAAAGTAGGGCTTGAATGGCTATCTGGGAAGTCAGTCCTCGGAAGGATCACTAAGGATTACTACCTATTACCCGTGCTTTAGCACTGTGTTGAAGACAGAGGCCCCGCCGATGATGCGGTGTACAGGACACTTGCCGGCGATGACACCGATTCGTTCAACTTGCTCTGGGGTAAGCTCATCACCTTCGATTGTCACATGCATGCGAATGACATCAATCATGCCCTTGGCATCAACCGGCACATCGTCTCCATTATACTCGTCCAGCCGCACTCGCTCGTGTTCTAATTCTATCTGAACGCCTTCCATCGGCCATTCCTTGCGATCAGCATACATCCTGAGCGTGATCCCAGTACAGGCGCCTAGGGCGCCTAGCATCAAGGCTACCGGACGTGGTCCAAGATCTGTCCCGCCGATGCCTGGTGGTTCGTCAGCAATGAGCTTATGCCCTTCGATTTCAAGCTCGGTACGGTAGTGATCGCGGCCAATGTGGGCGCTTGCTCGGTGGACGGTATGTCCTTTGTCAGATGATGCCATGGGTTCAAAGCGATATGATCATTGTAGTTCTGCTCTAAAGATGCAGGCGTTGGTCACATGCTACGACGTGAGATAAGCGATGCGTGTCAGGACATCTTGCAAATGCTTGCGGAAAGCCTTGCAATCTGGGCAAAAGAAGAAAGGGGCGGCGACCTACGGTCGCCGCCCCTCAAAAACACTAAACCCAAAGTAGGAATTAGTCCTCCAGATCCAGGATGTCATCGATCCGCATAGACAGATCCTCGAGGTGTAGACGTGTCATGGAGTCACGGGTGCGGCTAGCTGCACGGTCTACTTGACCTTTCAGTGTCTGAAGCTCACCACGGACCAACATACGCAGATCGGACTCATCTGCATCAACGCTCTGCAGGCCTCTAGTAGCAGCAAACCCGGTTGCGTTGTAATCAACCGTCATCAATGACGAGAGTTTTTCGACATATCCACGCTGCAGATTTCGACGATACGCATCTACAGAAGCTCCTGAAGCAAGCTCACTGAATATCGCTGCGCGCATATCTGACATCAGCTCACTGACTGTGTACTGATCACCGTCCCAACGAACTTCGCCTTCCATGAGGCGAGCCAGTTTCTGCGTGTCCAAGAGTCGAGCAATTCCGCCCACTTGGTAACCACGAACTCGGTTCACGATGCCCGCACTTTCGATGCGCGAAAGAATGTCATCCCGAATCAGCCATTCCGGCATCGTAAATACGTGGTCCACCATCCATTGGACAGCACGGCGTTGCCGTTCTTCGGGCACCGGTGAATAGACCACTCCTTCCTGATCTGTGGTCTTTGGCTGCTCGTAAACGCCGCCAACATTGGCCGCAACGTGGCCGATAAACGTAGAATACTGACCTCCAACCATGTTGTACAGCTCAGCTAAATCTTCCCAGTCTTCACCATCCTCTTCTGTCCATTCCACCAAACCATCCAGAATCCGCTTCAAGTTGAGGATTCCCAAGCTGGAGGCTTCCATTTCATCGTTGGAAAGGCTCTCGGACTGCACGCGAGGATCGCCATTACCCGAGAGGAACAACATTGCAGGATCGCTGGCACGCTCTTTGACCCACTCATTGAGGATCAAGAATTCCTGCTCCGGCGTGCGATTGCCATCGATCCAGGAATAGGTCCATTTCGTGGCCCAGTCATCATATTCCCCGACCTGGGGTCGAGTCTGCGTGACACCATCTTCTGGCTGAGCTACGTAGTTGTATCGAGCATAATCCATGATGGTCGGAGCCGTTCCGTGGGTCGATGTGAACTCCGGATCACGTAACTGATCGACTGTATAGGCATATGAAGAGCCCATGTTGTGCTGGAAACCAAGCGTATGACCCACTTCATGGGCACCAATCCAACGGACACCTTCATAAGCAATCCACTCATCCGTATCCGGGTCTTGGGCCTGCGGGTCATACCCGGCGGTGTGGATAAATGACCAGCGACGCACGAGTCCGAGTACGTTGTGATACCAGTTGATGTCACTTTCGAGAATTTCGCCCGTGCGGGGATCATGCACGTGAGGCCCCGATGCGTTGTTGATTTCTGAAGCGAAATAACGGATCACCGAATAGCGGGCATCTTCCGGGCTGAAATCCGGATCTTCTTCCGGCGTCGGCGCCATTTTGCCGATAATGGCGTTCTTATACCCTGCGGCTTCAAAAGCCCGCTGCCAGTCGTTGACACCATCGATTAAAGCCTGACGCCATTTGACAGGCGTGTTCTGGTCGATATAGTAGATAATCGGCTCGATAGGCTCGACCAGTTCGCCCCGAGCATAGGCTTCCGGGTCGGAAGGCTCAAGGCGCCAGCGCGTCACGAAGCACTTGTTCTGGGCCAAATGCTGTTCTCCATCGTATTCCGTAAATCTGACAGAAAATAGACCGACGCGCTCATCACAAAGACGTGGCTGCATCGGATCGGCAGGGAGAAGAACCATCGACTGCGCCATTTCCACGGTAATCGAATTAGTCGAAGTGTTAGATGGCGCGGACTTCGCTTCGTACGTCATGACGTGACGAACTTCGATATTTTCTGGAAATGACTTGACCTTGTCAATGTAAGAGCGGCTTTTATCGAGATCGCCAACTGAAAAGGCACTTCTCCGCGAAGAAGGCAGGCCAATCGCACGTATGTCGTCCGTATACAAGCTTGTTGCATCAATCACTACACCGGACGTGTCGGCATTCAACGCTTTGATATCAAACGCCTTGATGATCGGCTCGAGGTTGGAATTACGCACAGCCTCAAAGATTGGATCGTCCTCATCACCACGGTTTGCATACCCAACTACGCGAAGGTGGATTTTGTCTCCTTGGCGCACCCAACGAACAACCTGCGTATTGGCTTTCTGTCCCCCATAGCCAATGTTGTCGGCTGTCTTGGCGATTCTGGTTACCAGCAAAAACTCCTTGTCCAGCATGTCATCCGGAATTTCGTAGTAATACGCCTCGTTGTCCTGGTACACATTGAACACCCCTTCGTCTTTGACGAAGTCATCCTTTATGACATCAGAAAATGCTTTGGGACCATCATCAGACTGTGGGGACGTCGAAGATGAGTCCGATTTAGCTGTATTTTGCGTATTGGACAATCCGTTGCTGGAGGCACAACCTGCAATAAAGAGCAGAGCCAACAACAGGACGGAGAGGGATTGTAGCTTCGTCATGATCATGCCTTCGGAGAGTGAAAAGTGGTAGGGTGGGATGCAGGAAATTAAACGTCCGTAGAATGGACGGTGTTGAGTTCGAATCCATTCCCGGACTACAAAAGCAATTTATGGGCGCGGCACAGTCTAGCCGAATAATGCTTGAATCAACGTGAATCGTAACGATTAGCGAGTCAACATTCCCTGCACTGCGACTAGTCTGTCTGTCTGCCGAGTGATATCATTTAGATAGACAAACGTTGTGAAGAGGTTTTCAACCTGAGGCACTCCTGCAGCTAGTGATTGCTGGAAGCTAGGATCGGAAGAGGCATACCGGTACTCATGCTGCCCTTGCTTCATGGATACGACCCCTTCGTACCATCCCTCGGATGGATTCCATTGCATCACGTTTTCAGTTCGTGCCTCCCAATTCGAAAAAGTGCCTAGGACAAACACATCTCCTGGCACAGGTGCTTGATTAGGAGGAACGAGTCGCAAGGTGACATCGATATATTCCCCAGAATAGTCTGGGTCTGGCATTGAACGGACGCCACCTCGAATCAATGATTGACCATTGAGAAAAGGCGCCACCCCTGATGCTCCGAGGTCTGCATAGTCTGGCTCAATGGAGACTTGCCAAGGGATGCTCTGCTGGTTGGTTCGTTCAATACGCCCACCTGTTCTGATATCACCAAGATTCACGTAGTAAGGAGCTGTCTGAGGGGCGAAGGATTCTCTAGGCTCGAGGTAGTACCGAACATCGGGGCGCATATCTAACGATGGATTATCAACGCAACGAGATGAGGCATACCCAGTGTCCCGAACGAAACAGACCGTGTAATCGAATATGTTTATGGTCGGGTCAGGCGGCGCAAACCGAACAAATGGCTGAATAGAGGAATACTGACGCCCTGCTACGAGCACATTTTCAATCCGCATGTCAACGGGTGTTGACTGCTCTGAAATGAAAAAAGCGCGTTCGAAAAGCACTTCGTCTTCTCTACCTTGCTCGCTCACTCGAAGGATATAATTACCACTCAATCGAAAGTCGATCGTCGCATTGGGGAATTCGTACTCATAATGGACATAATCGACAAACGTGGCCCGGGAAGAGCGGTAGTCCATGATATCATCACGATGAAAACCGCTTAGATACTCAGCTGGCATTAGGTCCCGTTTCCACTCTTTGTTCGCATGATAGAATGTTACAGTTAGTGGACGACCTCTCGAGGACATAATATCGAAGGCCAAGCGCAGCGGAACGCCCATGCCCAGTTGCAGGATGGGTAATGCAGTTTCGCCAGAGCCAGCATGCAGCTGCACGGATGCTACTTCATCTACGTCAGTAGCAAGCTGAAACCCCTTAGGCGCACGCGTTCGTTCTGGACGATCTCGTGTTTCTTCCGAGGCCGCACACCCAGACATGAGAGATACGCTCAGAAAACAGCTCAGCAAGAACGAATAGCGTATCACAGAGTGGCTCGGCGTTGGGCTCAAAGGAACTGGTACGAAACGCCCACAGAGAAAATCTCTTTGAGCTGAACGTTTTTACTAACGTCCTCATCGTACAGGACGCCCCATTCGAAGTTCACCTGGAGCCAGGAATTAACCTTCATGCCAACTTGCGTTTCCCAGAACATGTCTGGGCTATCAGGCTTGTTGAACAACGCAAAAAGCCCGAGAGTGGACTTGACGTTCACATTGGTAAAGATCTCCTTTTGGTACTCGGTATAGGCTTCAATACCGAATTCTACTCGAACGGTTTGATCGGCGTCCAAGCTATAAAGCTCACGCAGTTCTTCATCGAGCACAACAGTCTGTTTGCCTCCAACACCAAGGCGCTGCGATAAGTATTCACTGTGCTGATACGTCATACCAACAGCTTGAGAAAACGTACCAGGCGAAAGGAAATCCGAAACTTTTACCGGCAACGCCTTCGTTTCTTCGAATGGATTTTTCTCGTAGTTAAACCCCGCTGCAAACTGGGATCGGGCAGTCAGTGCAACGGTCGGACTGAATTTATCGAGCGAGCCAGTTCCAAGATGCTGAAAAGTAGCCTGCAACCGAATCATGTCCTCTGCTTTTCTGACATCAGATGTGTCTTGTTTGACCAGCCCAAAGGCAAGTCTGGACTGGTACTTTTGGTGCCATCCTCCACTCGTTCTCTCGGCAGCCCCATCAAGCCCCGATGAGAAGGCCAGCGTGTTCACACCACCTTCAGCCCAGTTTTGAAATCCTGCCTGAGAACCGGCCAGCTTCCCAATCAGATCCTTCTTCCACGCTGCTGGATCTTCCACCTGGTCTGCCTCTTGAGCCAAGGAGGAATGCAGGACACCCACCGATGACAAAATTAGGAGGAGCACAATTCGGAAAGCACATTGCCATGTAAACATGAGCGCGGACCTTAGTCAGTTAGATCGTTAAGCGCCGAGACGCTTGTAAATTGAAACAGATACAAAATAGAAAAGGCCGTGCTAAATCAGCACGACCTTTCCTATCAAAACTTGGGAAAACGAGAATTAACCGTTTTTCTTGTTCTGAACCTCAACACGAATGTCCTGAGCCATTCCCTTGAGATCCTGCATGGCTTTGCGGACACGAGTACCTGCCGCTTTGTTGCCTTTGTCGTAAAATTTGCTGAAGTCGTCTTCCAGTGCGTCTACGTATCCTTTAAGATCGGCGAACCTACTCATAGTGATTGCTCCAAAGTTTGATGTGTTCTGTCGGCGGGGAAACAGATTGGAACCCCGTAATGATCTCATCTAAAGTAAGGGCATTGCTATCCTCTGTCAAGAAAAAATCAGCACTTGAGCACGATAAACGGCAATTATTTAAAAAAAGGCCCTCACGGGTGCTTCACCAAAGCGCTTCTAGAGGCGTCTTCGTCACATGAATTGTCAGGCCTGAAGCCCTTTGTTTCAAATCACTTCCACCCATCGTTTTTCAGCTAGCCATTGCACGTGAGAGAGACAAAATGAAGGTTGAAAACTGCCTCCCTGAGGCGACGAAAAAAACGTGGCTACTGACCGGATAGATGATAAAGAAACAGGCTCCGAGCGTGCTTCTGCCTCCTTCACTTCGCTCGTAAGCCGTTGTGCCAGATGAACTATCTGTATATCTGCGTCCAATGATGCTTTGATTGCGTGAGCAAGTACAAGGGGGTGCATATCACAGCAATTCCCGTCCATATTTCGCCCAGAAGACGTCAAAACAGCCACTATGCCAGGTGCCTGCCAAAGGCTAGAAAGTAGCCGCTTGGACAGCCGAATTGAACCCTTTTCAAGCACGACTAAACCCCTATCTGAGCCCAACATTCCGACAGTGTGGATGCTTTCATCGGTTAAGCGCGACACAACCTTCCTGTTTTCCTCTCGAAGGGCCGTTTCGAGGTCTGGATGGGTGGTCATGAGGGCTCCATTCACTCTCTTGACGCCCTCTCCAATCGTTTCCAATTGCCTTTCGGTATACTCACCCGAGCCGAGAATAAGGGCTCTGCGCACGCTCATATCAGGAGGTCCCGAAAATGACCGGGCCAGTTGATCCCAAATCATCAGATCTTCCTGTGCTGCGAGGTCAATGGATATCAATTGAATCATTATTTCTGTTTGTCAATTTCGGCCTTACACCCGGGTTGACTGGAACCTCGCGGGGGCATTCAGACTTACCAACATGCGTTGATTCCGAAGGGTCTGAAACCGTTCTTCTTACGGCCGGCAACCTCTTTCTTTCCACACACGTCTGGGCATCTTGATTACGCCCAATCCTTCCGTTTGATCACATGGATTTCTGTCATCTGCACTGTCATACCCAATACTCCTTGCTGGACGGTGCGGCACGGATCAATCGATTGGTAGCCAAAGCAGAAGAGCTAGAGATGCCAGCGCTGGCTATTACAGACCATGGTAATCTGTTTGGAGTCCCCGAGTTTTACACCTCTGCAAAGAAGGCAGGCATCCGCCCCATCATAGGGTGTGAGTTTTACGTCACTGCCTCAGGCATGACCGACCGCTCCGACCGTGTTCGCTACCATCAGGTCCTACTTGCCAAGAATGATGCGGGGTACCGTAACCTGATCCGTCTTTCGTCACTCTCTTACACTGAAGGCTACTATTACAAGCCGCGCATTGACATGCAGACGCTGCGCGATTGTTCGGAAGGATTAATCGCGACGACGTGCTGCCTTCAGGGTCAGGTGCTTCAAACTATTTTGAAGCATGGCGAAGCCGAAGCCAAAAAAGTATTTGAAGAATGGCTTGGCATTTTTGGCGACGACTACTACATCGAGCTGCAGGATCACAACATTCCGGACCAGCACAAATGCAATGAAGTGCTGCTCCGCTGGGCAAAGGAATATGAGGTAGAGACCATCGTCACAAACGATGTGCACTACGTCGAACAGGAAGACGCTGCGGCACAGGATGTGCTTCTCTGCCTTCAGACAGGACGCGATTATGACGATCCGACCCGAATGCGTTTTGAGAATGACCAATTTTACCTGAAAAGCGCTCAGGAGATGGAATCTTCCATCCGTCATGCGGATGACGCAACGGTCCGAAAAGCGATGGCAACAACAGTTTCTATCGCTGATAAATGCACATTTGAACTCCCAATGGGTGATCTGCTCATGCCGCATTTTCCGCTTCCGGCGGAATTCGGCAATGACATGGACGCCTATCTGAAGCACTTGTCTTTTGCTCGGGCTACGGAACGATTTGGTCCCATGTCGACCGATTGGGAGGAACGACTTAATCTAGAATTGGGCATCATTTCCCAGATGGGATACGCTGGGTATTTCCTCATCGTTCAGGACTTTACGACCGTTGCGCGAGAATTAGGTGTCTCAGTAGGACCGGGTCGTGGCTCTGCCGCTGGGAGCTTGGTGGCCTATGTCCTCGGCATTACGAATGTAGACCCTCTGAAATACGATCTTCTATTTGAACGTTTTCTGAATCCTGAACGCGTTTCAATGCCGGATATCGATATTGACTTCGATGATCGAGGTCGCTCCAAGGTCATCGATTACGTCGTCGAAAAATATGGCCGCCAGAATGTGTGCCAGATCATCACGTTTGGTACGATGGGCGCCCGTTCCGTCATACGAGATGTCTCGAGGGTGCTACAGATACCGCTACCCGAAGCCGACCGAATCGCCAAGATGATTCCTGATGGCGTTGGGGTGAATCTAGAGTCGGCGATGAAAGATGTGCCGGAATTCCGCAAACTACAAGACGATCCGAACGAGCAGATCAGAAACTTGATGCACTATGCCAAAGTGCTCGAAGGATCCGCGCGTCATACAGGGGTCCATGCGGCTGGTGTAATCATCGCGCCCGGTGATGTAAGTAAATATGTCCCTGTTTCGATCGCAAAGGGAAAGTCTGGAAGCGAAGACGTTGTTACAACGCAATACGATGGTAAATGGGTTGAGTCATTTGGCCTTCTGAAAATGGACTTTCTCGGTCTAAAAACGCTTACCGTCATCAACGACACGCTTGACATCATCAAGCAAACGCATGGGCAGGACATTGATGTCGATGAAGTCCCTCTGGACGATGAACGCACGTATGAGCTCTTCCAAAAAGGCGATACTGTATCCATTTTCCAGTTTGAATCCAGCGGGATGCGCGAGTGGCTGCGTAAGCTCAAGCCAACGACGATCAATGATTTGATTGCAATGAACGCATTGTATCGGCCTGGTCCGATGGACAACATACCGACCTACATCAACCGAAAACACGGTCACGAAGAAGTCGCTTACCCGCATGAAATGCTAGAACCCATTCTAGAGGCGACCTATGGTATTCCAGTGTATCAGGAACAGGTCATGCAGATGGCCCAGGTGATGGGTGGCTACACACTAGGTGGAGCTGATATCCTTCGTCGCGCCATGGGCAAGAAGAAGGAATCGGAGATGGTCAAGCAACGCGAGGTCTTCCTCAGGGGAGCAGCTGAGCGTGAAGTGGACGAAGAAACGGCCAACGATGTCTTCGACCTGATGGCCAAGTTTGCCGGCTATGGATTTAACAAATCCCACGCGGCTGCATACTCCATCGTAGCGTACCAGACAGCATGGCTAAAAGCCCACTACACGGCTGAGTTTCTGGCTGCTGCAATGACAAACGAAATGAACGATACCAAGAAGTTGGCCATCGTTCTTGAAGAAGCTAGGCATCTAGGTCTTGAGCTCCTTCCCCCTGATATCAATGCAAGCTCGGCCCGGTTTACCGTCGAGAAAAGCAAAATAAGAATGGGCATGGGCGCCGTGAAAGGTGTAGGTCTCGGCGCTATCGAAGCCATTATCGATGAGCGCGAAAAAGCTGGACCCTACAAAAGTTTATTTGACTTCGTGGGTCGTGTTGATCTTCGAACGGTAAACAAAAAGGCGGTTGAAAGTCTTACGCGCGTTGGCGCCATGGATTGTTTAGACGGACACCGTGCTCAGCTGGCGGAGGCGGTAGATATCGCCATTCAGTATGGGCAGAAAGCGCAGGCAAATGCTGCTGCGGGAATGATCTCACTTTTTGGAGAAGCCGGCGGCGACGGGGCCGCAGGACTGGAGCCATCCCTCCCAACGGCGGAGCCATGGCCCAAGTCCAGGCTCTTGAAGGAAGAGAGAGAATCCGTGGGGTTTTACGTAACAGGCCATCCACTCGAGGCGTATACAGCCGAAAATCGCGCCTTTGCATCTGCCCAGATAACCGATGCTGCTGCCATCATTGAGCGCGAAGGACCCGTCGACGATTCGTGGGCTGGGCGTCAAAACAGGCCTCAACATACGTTCTGCGGCATTATCACAAGCGTTCAACATCGGATGACCAAGGGCGGAAAACCTTGGGCTTCTGCTCAGTTTGAGGACTTTTCAGGTCAAGCCGAACTAGTCTGCTTTTCTAATACCTACGATCGCGTTCAGAACTATCTGAACGTAGATGAGATCATTCTTATCAAAGGACCCGTCGAGATGAGAGGCGGTATGGCCAAAGTGATGGCCAACGATGTTATTCCCATGTGGAAGGTCCGCGAGCAGTTGGTAAAATCCCTGTCTATCCGCATTCAGGCAGCCGAACTCAACCTTTCTCACGTTGATGAACTCGAGACTCTGCTTAGCGAGCATCGTGGCACTTGCAAGCTGTATTTCGACCTAGTCGATGAAGAGCGTCCTCAGCCAACGCGGATTTTGTGCCGTTCCTTTGTGGTCGACCCAAATACTGAGGTGATGCAAGGCATCGAAAAAATATTTGGACGGCGCTCCATCGTGGTTGAAGGCGACTAGAATGAGCCGCAGCAATCGAACGGCGCAACCCGACTTGCAAAGCCGCGTAGCGATCTGTTTCCTATCACCTCAATCTCGGACTTTGCATTCGATGCACCAGCACCGAACACCTTCCTTATTGATCATTCTTCTTTCCATCCTGGTGCTGCCTGGACTTACAGGATGTAGCGCTAAACTGGAAGAGATGCGCGAGCGATATCAGCCGTCCTCAGCTAGAGAAGCGTACATCCAAGGGTTGGAAGATACCGGAATCGATGACTCGGCCGTTGCCATCGAGTGGCTGAAACAAGGGGAAGAAGCCCTGCAAAGCCTCATTGAGCCAGCGCTCCCCTATCGCGAAGAAGGTCGTTTGGTTGCAACAGATATAATGGCTGTGGGATACCGACTGTCCCTTCGACGTGGACAGCAATTGAAGGTAGAAGCTACAGCACAAGGCTATTTTGACGTCTTTATCGATGTGTACGAACTGCTCGAAGAAGAAGGACTGCCACCTCGTAGGATCGCGAGCGCCGATTCTGGTGGAGTATTGGAAGTGGACATTCATCGCACGCGAGACCTACTCCTTCGGATACAACCTGAGATTTTATCTGAGGGTTCATTCGCTGTAACAATTCAAACGGGCGCTTCCCTCGTCTTTCCCGTTGCAGGCCGATCAACAGGGAGTGTTGGGTCCTTTTTTGGGGATATCAGAGACGGTGGACGCCGAGACCATCACGGTCTGGATATTTTCGCTCCACGTGGTACACCGGTGGTGGCCGTTCGACCGGGCCTGGTCAGAAGCACTAGAACTACAGGCATTGGAGGCAAGCAAGTATGGCTGAGGGACGAGTTCGGAAACAGCTTCTACTACGCTCATCTTGATGAGTGGCTGGTTAGCGAAGGGCAACGATTAGCCCCCGGCGATACCCTTGGGCGTGTAGGAAATACAGGAAATGCTCGCACGACACCTCCTCATCTTCATTTCGGGATATATCAACGAGGTCCACACGATCCCTGGCCATTCGTCTACACTCCGGATCGGAGTCCCCGTCCTGTCGTGGTTGATCAATCAGTTTTTGGCTCTTGGAGGCAAGCTTCTGTGTCAGACATGACCCTTAGAAGAGCTCCGGACAGGGCTTCAGAACCCATTGCTGTCATTGACGCATCCTCTCCCCTTCTCGTAATTGGTGGTGCGCGGAACTGGTACCACGTTCGCTTGGCAGATGGATCTGTCGGCTACCTTGAGGCATCGGCTATGACGGGTTCATTGGCCGTTGACAGGCCTGACACTCGCAACAGACCTAGCGGACAAGGTCAACGCTCAGTAGAGCCATACAATCAAGAGGAGCCTGTATCCGGCACCTAGGCATTCAGGATGGAAGAAACCTTCTATTGTCCGATATCGTCCACAGGAAATGTGGCACGCTTTATATACTCTCCCAAGAAATCTGCTTAAGGGTGGTGTACGGCTTTATCGCCTGATTCTTTCTCCGCACTTGGGAGCAGCTTGCCGTTTTACACCTACCTGTTCTGAATATGCGCTACAGGCATTGGATAAGTATGGCGCAATGAAAGGCTTTGTCCTTGCCGTCCATCGCATCACTCGGTGTAATCCATGGGGCGGGCACGGATATGACCCACCAAAATGGTATTTCGAAGAGTATTCCGAGCCGAGCGCCGAAAG
>Ga0115566_10003476_pt1 | contig 12695 bp, 8 predicted proteins | sample COGITO_mtgs_1204_3_FD_87173 | JGI IMG/M metagenome (GOLD analysis project Ga0115566, IMG submission 87173) | Pelagic marine microbial communities from North Sea - COGITO_mtgs_120405 | ecosystem: Environmental > Aquatic > Marine > Epipelagic | place: Germany:Helgoland, sampling site Kabeltonne...
TGCTCAAACCTATTCCAAGCTTTTGCATCGCCAGTCCAACCGAAGCTTAAAACTCTATATACCTTTTTATATATAGGCTTAGTTACCCTATCTCTTATTGTAGCAAAGTCTGGAATTAACCCTATGTACCAAAAAACAAGAGATACAGAAAGATAAGTGCTTATAGCAAATACATCCCAAAGTAATGGAGAATTAAAATTAACCCATAAAGAGCCAAATTGATTTGGAAGTGGAAAAACCCAATAGCCAAGCCATAATCTTCCCATATGAATTAATGGAAACAACCCAGCCATAAAAACAGCAAATATAGTCATTGCCTCAGCGGCTCTATTAATTGCAAATCTCCATTTCTGTCTAAATAAAAGTAATACTGCAGAAATTAAAGTTCCAGCATGACCGATACCTACCCACCAAACGAAATTGGTAATATCCCATGCCCAGCCTACTGTCTTGTTTAGTCCCCATGAACCAACACCAGTTCCTAAAAGATATACTATACATCCTATTCCCCAAAGAGCAATAACTATAGAAATCATTAATAAAATATACCAGGTTTTAGGAGGATTTGCTTCAATAGGACGAATAATATCATCAGTAATATCCTTGTAGGATTTATCACCTAATATTAATGGTAACCTTATGTCTGATTCTTTATGCATTTCAGTTTTTTATATTAATGGCTTTCAGAATGTGATTCATCAGATGAGACATTCTCAGCTAATTCTTCATCAATATTACGTACTTTAAGTTGATACCAGATGTTTGGCTTAACACCAACTTCTTCCAGAGCTTGATACGCTCTATCAGAACCCGACACTTCTCTAATTTTAGATTCTGGATCATTCCAATCACCAAAAGTAATACAATCGTTTGGACAGGCATCTCCACAAGCTGACATTACATCTCCATCTACAATTTTTCTACCTTCTTTTTTAGCTTCTAATTTAGCAGCTTGAATTCCTTGAACACAGAAACTACATTTTTCCATAACCCCTCTAGATCTTACAACAACATCAGGATTTAATACCATTCTAGCCATCTGGTCTTGGTTAGGATTAAAGTTTTTAAACTTTTTGTAGTCTCTATAATTAAACCAATTAAATCTTCTTACTTTATAAGGACAGTTGTTAGCACAATATCTTGTACCTATGCATCTGTTATAAGTCATCTGATTTAAACCTTCGTTACTGTGGGTTGTAGCTGCAACTGGACAAACTGTTTCACATGGTGCATGGTTGCAGTGCTGACACAACATTGGCATAAAAACAACTGATGGGTTTTCTTCCGGAACTTCTAAATTTCCATAATCAAAATCACCATCCACCTTATTAGAATCTGCCCATTCTTTTCTATTGTCATCTTCAATAGATGAAAAATATCTATCCATTCTCAGCCAATGCATATCTCTAGATCTTCTAACTTCGTCCTTTCCAACCACTGGGACATTATTTTCAGAATGACAAGCTGTTATGCACACTCCACATCCGTTACATGAAGATAAGTCAATAGACATTCCCCACCTGTGACCAACATGTTCTACTGGATGTTCATCCCACAATGAAAATTCAGTAGCATTAACTTCAGAATGTCCTCCCTCTTCATGGCTATGAAGCTTTACTTTTGGATTATAAGCTTCTTGATTAGATTTATGATTGTCTTTCCAAAAATCGTAAGTAGTTTCTTTAACAATTGAGGTCCTTCCCATTATTGTGTGATGGGTTTGTGTTCCTGCAAGAGAATACCTTTCGTTGGTGGCAATAACATCTCCGTATCCACTATAACTTACAGAGCCGTTTTTGAAATTACATAACTTAAAAGCGTTAGCCCCAATTGGAACTAAACCTCCTTGAGCATTTGTCAAGTGGTTTCCATATTCGTCTGCCTGAAAAGCTGCATTTCCTATATCTTCATTATTTTCACCTCGGCCATATCCCATAGAAACACCAACAGTTCCACTGGTTTGCCCAGGAAGAGGATAAATTGGTAATTTAATTTCTTTTCCATTAACTTTTAAAGTGGCAACAAATGCTTTTTCTTCTTGACCTAAATGAATACCATCCCAAGCTGACTTAGAGTCTGAAGTATCTATTCCAAATAATTTATAGCAATCGGATGGTGCCATAGTTATGTAGTTGTCCCAAACTATTTTAGATATTGCGTCAGGAAGTTCCTGTAACCAAGGATTAGCTGCGTGATTACCAACACCAAGTTCCTTTTGATAAACTATATATTCCCAATCTAAAGCATTTTCTTGAGGATTAATTTGTACAGGATAATCATTAAAAACTAAAATAGATGGAATTGATTCGTTAGTGCTAGCAGTAAATCCATTATGAACAGTCCAGTTCCAAAAATCAGCAAAATTTGGATAGGAAGACTGGTCTCCAATGGAATTATCTAACCAATATTTTCTCATGTAATCGTAGAAAGCTTGACTTTCTGAGTTAGATCTTTCAGCAAGACCAGACCATACTAGTAAACTTTCTTGAGCTTGTCTTGTATTGTAAAGAGGTCTAATTAAGGGTTGTTGTAAAGAATAATTATTAGATCCAGGATTTAAATCACACCAAGACTCTAGGTAGTTGTGATCAGGACAAACAAATTGACAGACTGAAGCAGTTTCATCCATAAATTCTGAAAACGAAACAGAAAAATCAAGCTTACTTATAGCTTCAGATATCTCGGATCCATTTGACATTGAATAAACTGGATTAACTCCATAGAAAATAACTCCATCAATTTTACCACTTAATAAGTCTTTTTGAAAACTGTCAACTTCTTCATCGTTGCCGTTAAATAAGTTTATCTCATTATCAACATCTATGGTTGTACCATAATTATTTAATTGATAGTTTATTTTATTAACTAGCATTTGAACATTTGGATCATTGGACCCTGCTACAACAAGTGAATTTCCTTTGTTTTCTAAAAGAGATTTAACAGCAGACTGGATTTTCTCATTAGTAGCTTCATTAAGACTGGAATTAGAATTTTGATTATTTAGAGAACTTAAAATAGAAGACGCAACTAATATTTCTTCAGAAGGTTTTATTTTCACACGCACATCTGAATTAGCACCTGTAAGAGAAAGAACTGACTCAAACTGAAAATGCTTAGACATCCATCCATTCTCAGGCTTTCTCGCTTTACTAAAATCAGTAGAAAATTTGGAAGGAAGTAACCAATTGCATATAAAATCAGCATTTATTGATACGATAGTCTTGGCTTTTGTAAAATCATAGCTAGGAATAAACCCTTTTCCAAAAATATTTTCATTTGCTTTTCTAATGCCATAATAAGATTGAGCATCGTATTCAATATGCTTAATATTGCATCCAGAAACAGAGTCATCAGATGGTGAAAATTTATTAATGAAATCTTGAATAACCGATTTTGTAGAAGGAGATATAATAGTGTTAGAAACTATTCTAACTCTTCGATTCTTATCTTTTAAATTATTTAATTTTTTTAAGATTTCTTTATCAATACTAGACCAAGAATCTGAACTTTTATTGACAGATGGTCCGTTTAATCTTGAACTATTGTATAAATTTAAAATAGATGTAGATACTCTAGGAATTAGCCCCCCTTGTGTAAAGCTTTCTCTTTTACCTTTTAACCATATTGGTCTTCCCTCTCTAGATTTTACTAAAACATTGGCAAAATCATTTCCGTCATAATATGCAGAAGAATACCAATTTGAAACTCCAGGTGTTATCTCTTCTGGTTTATTTACATAAGGTATGGATTTGATCACTGGCGATTCGCAAGAAGCAAGAGTTGCTGCAGCTACACTAAAGCCCATAAACTTTAAGAAATCTCTTCTTCCAGTCTTTAAATCATCAATACCATCAGACCCTAAAAATTCATCTACAGGTACATCATCTTGAAATTCTTTTTGACTAGAAATAGAAAATTCAGGAGTTTGATGTTTCTCCGAGTAACCTTTCCAATATGTTTTTGTTTTGCTCATAAACTATTTATAAGAAAATTTAGTAATGACATTTTGCACATTCCCAACCTCCTAATTCTTTCACTGTCACCTTATCATCTTCAAAAATTTTGTTATTAACGTCTGCTCTCAGTTTAATTCTCTTATGTATTTCTTCATAATACCCAGAACTTGTCAAATCAATCTCTTTTTTGTTATGACATTCTATACACCAACCCATAGTTAGCAGTGGTTTTGTCAATTGAATTAGCCCTCGCTCCATTCCGTCATCAGTTGCTGCATATGCATTTACTTCATCAATGGTAGAAACTCTTCCAAGTGTATAAGTCTGAACAGGACCATGACACTGTCTGCAATCAATATTCGCAGTATTAGAATGTACGTGTTGAGCATGACTAAAGTAAACATGGTCTGGTAAGTTATGGGCCTTATTCCAAACTATTGGTTCCTCTAACCTGTCTCCAAATTCGTCTAAATTATATGCCTGCTTGTTTTTGTTGTAACCTGAGGCTTTATGCAGTTTATCTATCTCTTCAGTGCCATACTCAGGTCCTTCATGAACAATTGCATGACAATTCATACATACATTAACAGAAGGTATACCAGCATGTTTTGATTTTTCAGCTGAATGGTGACAATACTTACATTCAATACCCATTTTTCCAGCATGGAGTTTGTGTGAATAGGCTACTGGCTGCGAAGGCATATAATCTTCGTATACACCCAATTGATAAGCTCTACCAAATAACTCAACTCCAGAGAATAATGCGACACCCACAATCAACAACATGGTTACAAACCAATTTCTTAGAAGCCACTGCTGAGCAGTAGTAGCAAATGTACTAGTAGGGTCAAATTCTTTTCCTTCTTTAGCAGCGACTGCAGCTGTTAATTCTCTTCTAACCCCAAGGATAGCAAACAGAACAAATACTAAAATAAATGATATTATCCACCACCAATAGTCCGATGAATTAGCATCGTCTGATAGTGAGTCGTTCGCTGCTAAGCTTCCACCACCAATTGCCGCAACAGGTGGAGCATAATTATCTACATAGGTAAATATTGATTCTACTTCTTCTCTAGACAAATGTCCCTGTGGTGTCATTGCAGTAGGAGACCAATCCCATATAGCTTTTGCCATTTTAGATTTCCCACTATTATAAAGTTTGGAAGGATTAGACACCCATTGGTAGATTAGCTCTTCTTCACCAGCATCTGTCCACTTTTGCAATACGCCTTGCATTTTGGGACCAGTGGCATTTTTTACAGGGTTATGACACGATGCACAGTTTGCCTTAAATAGCTTTTCACCATCTTGCGAAAAGAACGATAATGCGGCAAAAGCCATCACTATTGTTAAACTGATTTTAACTGAAAACTTAATAAGTTTATTTATCATTTAAATTGAATAAAAATTAATCCTTTTAAAAGCCTTAGCAAATGTAATATGTCAAAATAATTTAGACCACATTGTTTTAAGAATTGTCATCAAAATATCTTAATTTAGAATGTTTCTAAATAACTTGTTTGGAGATGGGTTTAAAAAGCTAAACAATAGGGTGTAAATGCAATAAATAGTTTTAATTAAATTTGTAAGAGATATTTGATATGAAAAAAATTCTTTTTTACACGACGTTAATAATTTGCTCTACTTTTCATTCACAAAATGATTGGACCTTATATCCAAAAAAAGAAGCTGTAGACAGTCTAAATATACAATCCACTGAATTATTAAAATCAATAAATCATGACTCTATACAAGTATTAGATACAACATATACCGATTCATTGTACTATCTTTCTAATGAAGGTGTTTTAGTAGAGAATAAAGATTCTAAAATTGACTCCATAAATAATTATTTATCTGAAAAGGGGAAATACAATGGATATACTGTTCAATTATATGTTAGTCAAAAAACAGATAAGGTTAGAGAAATAAGAAAAAAATTCATATCCAATTTCCCAGAAATGATTTTATTTGACGAGTACATAGCTCCAAATATATTTTTGTACTCTGGAAAATTTCAAGACTACAATAACGCTGTTTTTTCAAAGATGAAGCTTGAGGAGGTTTTTGAAAATACTTTAGTAGTTAGAAAAAGTTTCCCCTACCGTGTGGAAAAAAAAATGGAGGACTAAGAAGCCCTCCATTGGAATAGATAATAAAAACTTAATTTCTAAAACATTGCAAGGAAATCAGAGTTTTCAAAAAACTTTATAAATTCTCTATCTTTTTTAGCCATATCTTTCATTGAAACATCTTTTTCAAAAGACATTTTAAGATTCTCCATTACCATTTCTGTATTTGAAGTTCTAGCTCCAATAATAGCTTTAAGATAATAAGACTTAGCGTCTTTAAGGTCTAAATCGTCAATAGCATCTGAAGCAGCGTCATAATGCTCTGCAAGAATGTTGGCTAAAGCGTAGTTGTAAGACTTCGTATCTCCCATAGAGGTAATAGATTCTTCATATTTACCTTCTTCAATTTGAATAAGGCCAATATTGTACTTTGATTCAGTAGTGTTAGAAGACTCGAATAATGATTTAATTTCATCCGTGGATTTTCCATTTGACACGTGCTTGACTGCAGCAACATTATTACTTACTGTTTTATTGTCTGTAATTGCAAGAGCTTCTTCAAAAGATTTTGTTGCCCCATCATTATCCCCCATCATATACATTATATAACCCGTATTGTTCTTTATTCTCCAATCATTTGGATATATTCTTGCAGCATTATTATAATTTTTAAGTTGTGTATTCATGTCTTGCTCATTCAATGTTGCCTGAATAATCTCCTCCAAAGAAAGTGTATCAGGATTTGTAGCAACTAAGTTTTTAAGTTCATCATCACTATAGCCAACTTGGTCGTAACTAACTGTTATAACAGATCTTCTTAGCTGAGGAAGAACTTTTTTCTCAAGAAATGCATAAGATTTTGCCATGTTTCTTATTTCTTTTTCTCTCTTATTTAAGTCAGGTGTCATTTGTAAAACTCTAAGAATTAAATCTTTGTCTTCATTATCAGTTTTAGAAACTTCAGTTTTAAATCCTTCCCAATCTTCTCCCTTTGGAACAACGTTGTAAAAAGAAGTTTCTTTTCCAGCATCAAATTTCATTCTTTTAAATTTTGATACTAAAGACTTCATGGTGCTATTTCCTCTGTCCTGAGCTAAATTATCATTCAAATCAACTTCCCCTTCAGGAGAAGCAAAAGAACTGATCTGTATAGACTTTATTTCTATTCTAGAACCCTCTTCCATAGAGCTAGAAATAAAACCCAACAAGTCTTTGACATCAGAATCTCTCAATTCTTTGGACGAAACATTATGCTTTGCTTTATTAAAGTTAATTGTTGCAGATTTTGTAAAAGAATTTATTCTTTTGAAATTGCATTCAGAAGAGCTAATTACTTGATCGTCTAATACAATTAGCTTAGAAGTGATAATGGTTCCATCAGCAATCTTTGGGCTCATGATATCTTCGGTTTTGCTACCCATTTTAACTAGCACCTTAACCTTTACCTCACCTTCGTCCATACTTTTTTGGTAAGGAATGGTACTTATGTAAGAGAATGGTAAACCTGTAGAAGGAACTACTTTTCCATTACCTGCAGCTTTAGGGCCTTGGTAAATTTCAGTTTGAAAAGGAATCTCATTTCCGTCCTTGCAAAAGAATATTGGAGTAATTTCGGCCACAGCTTTTGCATTAAGACCTTTTTCGACAAATTTTCCATTTATTTGAAGCGTTACATCCCCACCCTTCATATGTAATGGGTTTTGGGTAACTTCATATTCTAATTCTTTAATCATAGAACAGCTAGAGAAAATTGTAAAAAACAATGCGATTATGGCAATGTAGTTGATGTTAAAATTATTGGTTTTCATTAGAGTTTGTTTAATCTACTTTTAAGTTGGTGCAAGTATAAGGACTTTATTTTATAAAAAAAAAGCAACTATATGTAAAAATAGGAACTCTAAATTGTTGACAACTACAAGAATTTTAGCTTTAAAAGCCTATGAAAGAGCAGATTTCAATAAAGAAGATAAGTTTTCCAACAACAATTTCTCATTGTCATAATGGATGCTTTGAGCATCTATTTTAATTACCGGAACTTTTAATTTATCTAACCAAAAATTATAGTTTTGAATTAGATTCTCTAAATATTCAATTCCTAAGTCTTTTTCAAAGTCTCTATTTCTAGATTTGATATTTTTCGAAATATGTTCAATAGATGAATCTAAAAAAATCAACATATCGGGTTTAGGAAAATTATTGAATAAACTTTGGTGGATATTTTCCACTATTGAATAATTAGATTTGGATAAGTTCATCATAGAAAAAACCAAGCTTTTCTCAATATGGAAATCTGAAAAAACTATTGGATGATCTTGGTCAAAAAAAGTATTCATTTGTAGACTTCTGTCCAATAAAAATTGCATTTCAGAATGAAATGCATAGTCTTTTGTTTTATAAAATAATTTTAAAAACTTATTTTCAGCAAACTCTTCCAACAAAAGAGAACCATTAAAATGATTGGCAAGAAATTTTGCTAGAGTTGTTTTACCAACCCCTATATTGCCTTCTATTGCTATATATTTATTTTTCATTGAATAAAACTACATTTGATTCATCGACGCATTTTAAAAGCATTTTGTCTGGAAAATCATTTAGATCTGGGATGAATTCATTTTCAAATAGGTCTTTAAGTATCAGTAATGAAAATTTTCTTTCTTTAATTTTAGGGTGAGGTATAGAAAGTTCTTCATTATCTATTATAATTCCGCTGTAAATTAAAATATCTAAATCAATTATTCTGTCTTGGTAACTTTGGCCCATCTTAGGCCCTCTACCCATTTGTTTTTCTATGCTTTTAAGTTTTTTAAGTAGTTGCATCGGCTCCAAAGAAGTTTTAATAACTAAACCCATATTTAGAAACTCATTTTCAGAATCGTATCCCCATGGATCGGAAGAGAAAATTCTAGACTTATTATAAATTCGTCCAAAACCTTCAATATTGCTCAATGCATTTTTTAAGTTTTTTAACTTGTCCCCTAAATTGGTTCCTAAAGAAATTACAACTTCGTTTTCCTGCATTTATAAATAGAATTTATCAAAACTTTATTAAAAAAAGGTAAATTTTAAAATCACTTATCTATTTCTGCAATTATAAAGAATTATTATTCATATTTTTACAAAAAAATTAAATTCATTGTTATGAGACCATTTTGGAGATCTTTCTGGGCATCAATTTTTGCCTATGTTGTTTTAAGTGCATTTGTTATTATCCTTATTAATATAGTTATTTTTTCTGTCGCTGGATCATTTATGGAAAAAGAAAAATTTAAAATAAATGACAACTCTTATTTAGAACTAAATCTAAATTTTAATATTGATGAAAGAAGTGGAATAGCAACTTCTAATGACTTTAACAATCCAATCTCCAAAAGCTATGGAATTCATCAAATTAGAAAGGTTCTAGAAAAAGCTAAAAAAGATGAAAAAATAAAAGGAATAGTTTTGAGAATCCCCAATGTAAATATGGGGTTGTCTACCATTGACAATCTAAGAGACTGTTTAAAGGACTTTAAAAATTCTGGAAAATTTATTATTGCCTATGATGAAACCTATTCAATGGGTGCTTTTTATCTAAACAGTGTAGCTGACAAAATTTATTTATATCCTCAAGGAATGGTTGATTTTAGAGGTCTAGGATCCGAAGTTATGTTCTTTAAAAAAGCTTTAGACAAATTGGATGTTGATGTGCAAATAATAAGAGGCAAAGGAAATAAATTTAAAGGGGCAGTAGAGCCTTTTATGTATGAAAAAATGAGTAATGAAAATAAGCTTCAAATAAAAAAATTATTGGACGATGTTTGGCGAAATATGACGCACAACATTAAAGATTCTAGAAATATATCCTTAGAGAGCTTAAATGAAATTGCAGATTCATTATATAGCTATAATGCCAGTGGAAGTTTGAATCATCAGCTAGTGGATGATTTGATTTACGAAGATCAATTAGACTCTATAATAAGAAAAAATATTGGCGTAAATAATGAAGAAAAAATTCACAGTATTTCTTTCAAAAAGTATTTGGATAAAAACCTAAAGCAAAATCCCATGGCTATGGGCTCTAGTTTTGGAAGTAAAAAAGGGAATATTGCAGTTGTATACGCTGTTGGCACTATAGTTAGCGGCAAAAGCTCTGAAGGGAACATGGGTTCAAATACAATAGTTAAGGCTATAAACAAAGCAGATAAAGATTCTACTATTAAAGCAGTTGTTTTAAGAGTTAATTCTCCAGGAGGAAGTGCACTAGCTTCAGACGTAATTTGGAGATCTTTAGAAAAAACAAAAGAAAATAAACCAGTAATAGTCTCAATGGGAGACTTAGCGGCTTCTGGTGGATATTATATATCATGCGGTGCTGATAGAATATTTGCAGAGCCAAATACAATAACTGGATCAATCGGAGTATTTGGCATGATTCCTAACTTGGGGAGAATGTTAGAAAATAAAATTGGGATTACTTTTGATAGAGTGGAGACTAATGAACACGCTGCTTTCACTATGTTTGATGCTTTAGATAAAAAAGAGTTGGCTACTTTCCAAAAAGGAGTTGATCAGATTTACGATACCTTCATCACCAAAGTAGCAATGGGAAGAGATGGGCTTAAAAAAAGTGATGTTCATAATATTGCAATGGGAAGAGTTTGGTCTGGTAAAGAAGCCCTAGACTTGGAACTCGTAGATGAAATGGGAAGTTTACAATCTGCTATAGACTTTGCCGCAGATAAGGTTGGTATAGAAAATAACAAAGTCAAATTAATTCATTTACCTGAGAGAAAAAATGACGAGCTATTAGAACTTTTATCTTCTTTAGAAATAGGGACTAAGAGCAGTAATGAAGCAATGGAATATATAAATAATATAAATTCTATTTTTAAAAAAACTGTCAAAAGTCCACATGTTAAAGATAAATATCAAACAATATTCCCATTTGAAATAAGAATTTTCTAATATGATTATATATTTGTAAAAAAAAACAATGTCGTCAGATAAAAATTTTCACGGAAGCACAGGAATCATTGGCTATATTTATGTCTCAATTGCTTTAATTATTATTGCCGGATTAATATTTTTTGGTTAATAAACAATTCCAATGATTTCATCTATTGGAAAACCTCTAAATAATTTTTTTTCTTGGTATCTTGAAAGAAGAATGGTTGAAATTGAAAATTTCAAGTCCAATCCTGAAATTGTTCAACAACAAACTCTTTCCAATTTAATTAGTTCTGCAAAGTCAACTCAATTTGGGATTTCAAACAACTTTAGCTCAGTTTACAACTCAAGTAGTTTTAAATCGATAATTCCTCTAAGAAAATACGAAGACTTTGAGCCTTTTATCAAAAAAGCTAAAAATGGAGAACCTAATGTTCTTTGGCCTGGAAAAGTAAAATGGTTTGCCCAATCATCTGGGACAAGTAGTAATACTATTAAACATATTCCCATAACCATAGATTCTTTAAAAAAATGCCATTACAAAGGGGGGAAAGATTTATTGGCGATTTATTATAGAAACAATCCAAATACACAACTGTTTTCTGGGAAACACTTAATAATGGGAGGGAATGAGAAACATTTACCTGGCAACGACAAGTCTATTTCTGGAGATTTATCAGCCATAATTATGAAAAATTTACCCTGGTGGTGTGAATGGAGAAGATCTCCAAATAAAGTGAGAAGTCTTTTGCAAAAAAACTGGGTAGATAAACTAAAATATATAGTAAAGCATTCTTCAAAAGATAATGTTCAAATCATTGCAGGGGTTCCATCTTGGGTTTTAATTATTATGAATGAAGTTATTAAAGAAAATAATCTAAATTATATTCATGAAATATGGCCCAGCCTAGAATTATATCTTCACGGTGGAATGAATTTAGCTCCATACAAAAAAAACTTTGAATCTATAAGCAGTAAAAAAATTAACTTTTACCAAAACTACAACGCAACAGAAGGTTTTTTTGGATTGCAATCTGAAAATGATGCAGACGACATGCTTTTAATGCTTGACTACGGAATATATTACGAGTTTATTTCTAAAGATAATTGGAAAGAAGACCAGCCTTTGACATTGAGTTTAGAAGACGTGGAGTTAAATACTCCATATGAAGTTGTGATTTCTACTAATGGAGGTCTTTGGAGATACAGGCTAGAGGATACTGTGATTTTTACATCCATAAACCCCTTTAAGATCAAGGTAATTGGAAGAACAAAACAGTTTATAAATATTGCTGGGGAAGAACTAATGATTCAGCATTTAGAAACAGCTATAAATAAAGCTTCAGAAAAATGTCTTTGTAGAATAGGAGAATATACTGTAGCTCCTGTTTTTAAAAATAGCAATAAGTCTATTGGATTTCATTATTGGTTAATCGAGTTCTGTGAAAGGCCAGATGATTTATCAAATTTTAGTAGTATTTTAGACATAGAGCTTCAAAAAGTTAATATTGATTACAAATCTAAAAGAGAAAATAATTATCCTCTTAATAAACCAATTATCAAGGAAGTTCCAAAAAATACTTTTTACAACTGGTTAGAAAGTCAAAATAAATTAGGTGGTCAGCACAAAATTCTAAGAATAAATGAAAATAAGGATAAAATAAATGAGATATTGGAAATGGAAAATAGCAATTAAGTTTTTAGTTTTTTCATTAATATTTAACATTTCAAATGCACA
>Ga0115566_10003477_pt1 | contig 12691 bp, 6 predicted proteins | sample COGITO_mtgs_1204_3_FD_87173 | JGI IMG/M metagenome (GOLD analysis project Ga0115566, IMG submission 87173) | Pelagic marine microbial communities from North Sea - COGITO_mtgs_120405 | ecosystem: Environmental > Aquatic > Marine > Epipelagic | place: Germany:Helgoland, sampling site Kabeltonne...
GCGGACGCTGGGGCGCCCGTCGTGGCTGCCGGTGCCCGACTTTGCCATCCAGGCGCTGCTCGGAGAGGGCGCTACGGTGGTGCTCCAAGGGCAGAAGGTGGCGCCGAGCGCGGCGCTCAAGGCGGGGTACAAGTTCAAGTACGAGACGATAGACGAGGCGTTTCAGAACATCCTTAGGTAACGGTGGATGAATCAACTCGGTATTCAAAAAAAATGTTCGTCTCGTGTGAGAGCCAACTGCGAGTTGGCTCGGCGCTCGGCGACGCCCTTTCGCGTTCGTCGTCAACGATTTGGTTGGCGATCTCCGACATCTGGAGCGCCATCTAGTCATGTGCCCACTATTTCGGGCATCGCGGTCAACCCCGACCAGTGCTCCTCGAGGGACTGGACGACCTCGGGTGGGATCTGCGTGAACACCTCGTAAGCGGCGGGTTCGTCCCCGACGCCGCCGGGTAAGTCCTCCGCCTCCGGCAGCGGGTCCAACGAGTCGGACCTGAAGCGCACGCCCCCCTCCTGCGACGTAGCCACGCCGCCGCCGCACAGGGACTGGTACTCCCCTTGGCTGAAGATCGAGATTCCCGACACGGTCCTGGTGAACTGCGCCTCCCGCCGCTTCTCCCGCTCCAGCCTCTCCGCCTCCCGTCTCGCCTCCTCGACGTCGTCCTGGTACGTCTTGAACTCCCTCCGCTCCAACACGTCCATCGCCCGCCCCGCCCTCTCCACCAGCCGCGCCAGGTGCCACAGACTGCGCCGGGCGATCCCGATGTTCTGTTCGTGCCTGTGCTTCTCCATCGACGCCGGCGTCAAGGGACCCCATACGCTACCAGCGCAGAACCTGACGTAATCCACTACGTTGGCATCCATGTCCCGTCGAAGCGTCTCCATGTCGATCGAATCCGCGGCGCGCTCAGCCTCTGACGATCCCCGCGCCCGGAGCCTCGCGGTGAGACGCTCGTGGTAGAGGGTCACCAGCGCGTCCTCCATCTCGGACGCTTCCCTCGAGAGCGAGGTGGCGATGAAAAACGCGAGATCCGCCGCCGCGCACCCGGGCCCGGCCCACTGCCAGTCAAAGACGATGGGCACGAGCGCGCCGGACACCGCGTTGGGCATGATGATGTTCGCAGCCTTGAGGTCGCCGTGGAGGAGGGTGTTGGTCCTGGCGTGCGCGCACCGGGCGATATCACCGGCTCGACGTTGGAGCCTCTCGCCCAAGTCGCGTCGTTGCTCGAGCTCCGGGACGCCGGGGAAGGAGCCGACGAGCCTGGCCCACTCGCGTTCGATGTGGCCCACTTCGTGTTCGCGCTTCTCGAGGGTCCAGTGCCCGCCTCGGCCCCACAGGGCGTCGTAAGGGAGGACGGGGGAGTCGGGGAGTCCGAGCCAGTGCCTGGCATGAAAAGCCGCGAGCCACTCCACGGTGGCTTCAGCCTCCGCGGGCGTCATCCCCATCTTGTCGTTGAGCTCGCCGTAGTCGCCCTGGACGGAGACCTGCCTGGCGATGGGCTCGAGCGGTGGGGTGTCCTCGATCTCGAGACCGGGAATGGCGTCGCTGTTGATGGCGCGGTGCGCATGCGGGGAGGAAGGCGCGGGGCCAAACTCTTTTCCCTTTCCGCCCCGCTTGCCCATCGCGTCAGCCATGACGAGCGTGAAGACGTCGCTCGTCTCGTCCCCTTCGACGAGGTGCGCGGTGGGAACGGCCCATCCGTCCGCGCCGGTCTCCATCTGCGCCATGCCCCACCCGTTGATTGGGTCGAACGCCCGGGTGACGACCTCGTTCTGTCCCCCTCTCGACGCCCTCGACGCGGCGACGACGTCGCGGTAGAAGGCGCACTCCTTCGCGAAGGATTCGCGCGTGCGCTCGCGCGCGGTGCCGTCGTTCTTGAAGTCCCAGTTGTTGAGGTCGACGTGCTTGATGACGAGGTGGGTATCGTACGCGTGCGGCGCCTCCTCGTCCGTGGGCGGCGCCTCGATGGTGCGCACCGCCACCGGCACCACGATGACTCCGCCCTTCCTCTGGACCACGATCGCCTCCTCGTAGATTTTATAGCAATGGGTGGGGAGGCCGGCGCGGACCAGCGCGTCGTGCACGAGGTCATCCAGGTCATCCGGCAGCAGATCCTCGTTAGGAGGGCCCATCGCTCCGTTCGATACTGTGAACGATACGAGCGCGTGCGAGCGAGCGCGTGGGCTGTGGAGAGGCGGCTGCTCGTCTGCTGACTCAAAACGCGTAAACTCTGGCGTCGCGTCAAAACGTCAAAACGGCCTAAAATTTGGCGCCATTGAAAGCGCCGAGCGATTCGGCATCGGGGGGAGAACAGTCGTCTCGGTTTTTGCGAAACGACGGTGTGATAACCCAACGGTTCTTGGTTTACACTTCCCAATCAAAATATCTCTGAGAATCTCCAAAGGCTGGCTTCTTATTGGCCAGTTGTCTCGCCGAGGCCCTCAGAAGAGGAGACGAGTCCTCAACGGAACACGCTCCTCGGAAGACGCCCATCCAACCATGAGCGGCGCGGCCTGCGCGAGTATCGCGCCGCCACGCGCCCTCACGCAGCGCCGGACGCTTCGGAACGCCCTCGCCGCGGAGCGCACCGCGGTCGCGGTCCCCGCGCGAAATGCCCGGGCTCGACGTAATCGGGGAACGAATCTGACAACCTGCCAGGCGGACCTCGGGGGCCCGAGCGAACCGCATGTTCGAGGCCGCGACATCTCCACGTGGGCGCTCAGCCGCCGTGCGTGGGCCACCGTCACCGACCTCGGCTCCACCCTCCCCCCGCTCCTCCCGTGGGCCGCCGAGCGCGTCGCGACCTGGCAGGAGGCTTGGCAAAAAGCGAGCGCGCTCGCCAGCAACATGCCCATCGCCGTGGTGGATCTCATGCCCGTGGAGGGCCAGCAGAACGAGAACAAGAGCCCGTTCGAGACCAAGATCGGCGCCTACATCTACGACAAGGGCTACCGCCAGCTCTTCCGCGCGCTCGGCTACCCGGGCGCCGACGCAGAAGCGGCGCTCGCGCTGGTCAAGATTAACCGACCGGAGGGGGAGTCCTCGGATGGACGGATCTGCCTCGACCTCTCCTGCGGCCCGGGGATCATCACCACACGGCTCGCGTCGGGCCTCCGCGGGTACGAGATCCTCGTCGCGTCCGACGTCAGCGAGGCCATGACGCGACGCGCCGCGGAGCAGCTCGACGCGGTTTCGGCCAGATCCACGATTAGGCCCGAACCCGACGCGGCGCCGTTGCCAAACTTCGCCGCGGTGAGGGCGGACGTGACCGCGATGCCGTTCAGGGATTCGTCCGTGGATGCGGTGCACTGCAGCGCGGGGGCGCACTGCTGGCTGGACCCGATGGACGGGCTGAGGGAGGTTGAGAGGATCCTCAAGCCCGGCGGAGTGTTTGTCACCTCCACGGTGGTCCTGGCGCCTCCCATTCGGGAGAAGTACGTCAAGGGGAACGAGTGCACCGACGCCGAGTCGTACGACGACGATGTGAGGACGATGAACACTCCGTTCTGGGACACCGCGTCGGTGGTGGCCATGCTGCAGAAAGCCGGGCTCAAGGGGGTTGAGATTGTCAAGGAGGACAAGTGCTTCGTGATGCTCGCGGCGAGGAAACCGTGACGGCCGGGAAGGAGACGCCGACCCCATTCTTTGTAACTCATAGCCAACCCTAGCAGGCTCACGCCCGCGTGTATCCTTTGTGTATGCATACTTGTACGTGTAGCTAAGATTAACCTGTTGCGGTAGAAAGCTCGTCCTAGACTCTTATACTTTTAGCTACAGTTAGTCGACTCACAGATCACTTTTGACCTCGTCCCAGATGAACATGTGCTCCTTGGTCGAGTTGCCGTACTTTCTGATCATCTTAAAGTACGCCTCGCCCCGCGCGTGTCCCTTGTATTTTGACATCACGTCCTCAGCCTTGCTCATCGCGACGTCCCGCTCCATGGCGGCGTGCTGTGCGTAAAAGTCGGTGAGCGTCTGGAGCCATCGAGCCTCCGCATCCTCCGGGAGATAGCAATCGCACGCGCCCTGCTTGCCCCGCTCGGGATCAGAGCGCTGCGAGGTGAGGTGGAACCCGCCGCCGAACATCTTGGTCATGCCGCTCATGCCATCAGCCTGCTTCTGGCACGCCTCCCTCCGTTCGCCGGCGCCGAACGATCGGCACTGCTTCGACATGCACCTGGTGAAGAAATCCTCGCAGAAGGCCTGGGACGTGCCGCAGGTGGCGAAGCAGAGGTCGTGGTTGTTGCAGCAGCGATAGAGACCGTAGGGTTCCTTTATCTGCATCCCTTTCGGCCCGCATCCGTTCAAATCGAACTTGTACGTCTCGTCCTCCGTCGGGGCGTGATGTTGACCCGCAGGGCACACCGAGTCACCGCCACCGCCACCCTGCGCGCCTCCCATGTTACCCAGCAGGTCGTTCAGGTCCAGTTTGACGGGATCCGCGGCGTCGGCGATCGCCACGATGGCCGCCAGAGCGACGAGCGCGCATGACAACACCCTCCACGTCGACATCGCACTCGGTTCTGCGCAGCGCGAAGTGAGGAGTGAGGAGGGTTTACACTTTTTGACTGGCAGAACCCTACGCGCGGGGCAGCATGCAGCATTGCTTGACCGGCAATGGGACGACGAGGACGACGTGCCTCGCGTCCGTTAGCGGCCGTACCGAGCGGCCGAGGCGAGCAGCGGGCGTTCCCGCTAAGGAGGCATTCACCTCGAGCGGGGCTGTCTGGCTGAGGCCCCCGGAGATCAGGAGGAGGAGGGCTGTCGGGTCGACGACGCGCGCGGTGGCGACGGGGGCCGGGGGAGGCGCGATGGCGCCCCAGGGCGGAGTTGGGAGCGGCATCCTGGGATGGTTATCGCGACAGTTCGTCAACCAGCTCAAGGCCATTCCCCTGCTGCGATGGCCGAGGCACGGGTTCTTCAGCCCGAAGACCTGGACGACGACTTTGAAAGATGCGATCATCGTCATGTTCTCGCTGGTGTTCTTCGTGCTGGTCCTGGGCTTGGCGGACTACGTCGCGTTGAAGATATTTAAGATCTTGACGCTTGGGAAGGCTTAGTAACGACGTTAGTATTGTGTATCAATTCACCGATGAGGGGAGGTCTCACGCTGCCCCTCGGTTCTATACGCGCTTTGCAAAGTACAGGGGTTCTTCCGCCTACCCGGAGGAACCCCTTCAAATAGGTGTGAAGATCGACAAATTAGATCTTCTTCGCCGCCGCCTCCTTCTCCGCCTTTTGCGTGAGGTGCTTCTTGTACGCGCGGATGTCCTTGTTCCACAGCCGCACGGTCTTGTCCTCGCACACCCAGATCTGCTCCGCCACCTGGTCGATGAGCCTGAAGTCGTGCGACACCAGCACCACGCCGCCGTTGTACTTCTTGATGGCGTCCGCCAAAGTGTCGATGCACTCCAAGTCCAAGTGGTTCGTGGGCTCGTCCAGCAGCAACAGGTTGGGCTTGCCCATGCAGATCATGGCGAACACCAGGCGGGACTGCTGACCCTCGGACAGCTCACCGATGAGGGTGGTCTGCATCTTGCCAGAGACGCCGTACCGCCCGAGGTACCCGCGCCACTCGTCAAAGTCCCTCTTGAACGTCATGGTGTTCGGGTAGGTGGCCATGAAGAAATCCAGCACGGTCATGCTCTTGTCCAGCACGTCCACGGAGTGCTGGTGGTACTTGCCGATGACGAGGGAGGGGTGGCGGGTCACGCTGCCCTTGGTCGGGGTGAGCTCGCCAGTCATGAGCTTGAGCAGGGTGGACTTACCGGCTCCGTTGGGACCGACGAGCGCGATGCGGGTGTCGCAGTCGACACCAAAGTCCAGGTCCTCGTACAGGTACATCTCCTTCTTGCCGTTGTAGGCGAAGGACACGTTGTCGAAGGGGAGCACGGGCGGGGGAACCTTGGCGCAATCCGGAAAGTTGAACTTGAAGGTTGACTCCTTGGCGACGGGCGGGGTGAGACCCGCGGCGACCATCTTGTCGATGATCTTCTGCTTGGACTCCGCCTGCTTGCGCGCGTTGGCGTAGGTACCGCACGAGGCGATGAACTCCTTCAGGTGCTTGATGTCCGCCTGCTCCTTCTCGTACTTCTTCTGCTGCACGACCTCGTCGTCGCGGACAGTCTTCTGGTAGGTGTCGTAGTTGCCGGTGTAGTAGGTGAGCTTGCCCTGGGTCATCCAGATGATGTGGGTGCACACGCCGTTGAGGAAGTCCTGGGAGTGGCTCACGAGGATGAGGCACTTCTTGTACTTGGCCAGGTACCCCTCGAGCCACACGCACGCCTCAAGGTCGAGGTGGTTGGTGGGCTCGTCGAGAAGCAACAGCGTGGGCTCGGCAAAGAGCGCCTTGGCGAGCGCGACGCGCATGCGCCAGCCTCCGGACATGTCCTTGGTGGGCCTGTGGATCATCATCTGCGTGAACCCGAGGGCGTGGAGGAGCTCGGAGGCCCTGGTCTCGAAGGTGTTGGGATCGATCTCGTCGAGCCTCTCGTAGATGGCCTCCAGGCGCTCATCCTCGGGGCCAAAGTTTTCCATGATGTACTCCTCAAGCTTCTGAAGGCGCTCCATCTCGTGCACGAGCTCGTCCACGACGGTCTGGATAGCGGACCTGTCCGTGGGCTCAGCCTCCTCGCGAAGGTGGTAGAGGTCGATGTGGTCGGGGATGGGCACCTCGCGCAGGGCGAGGCACTCGAGGAAGTTGGTCTTGCCGCAGCCGTTCTGGCCGAGGAGGCCGTAGCGGCGACCGATGGTGATCTCAATCTCGCAGTCGTCGATGAGCTGGCGCCCGTTCATGCCCATGGAGAAGTTGTCAATCTTGATATCGCGGGACGTCGGGCGGGAGGCGAGGTTGCCGGTGACGGTGCGCTTGAGGGCGCTCTTGGTGAGCGCGCCGGACGCGGCGATGGCGGCGTCCTGCGCCGCGACTGAGACGCCCTTCATGGCCTCCTCGAGGGTGGTGATCTCATCCTCACCCTTCTTCTTCTTGCCCGACTTCTTATCCTTCTCAGCCTTCTTGGCGGCGCGCTCCTTCTCCTTCTCGAGCTTCTTGGCCGCCTTCCTGGCCTCCTTCTCGGCCTTCTCGGCGGCCACCTTGTCGACGAGCGCCGACGCCTCCGCGTCCTCCTTCGCCTTCTTCTCGGCGAGTAACCGGCCGAGCTCCTTGGGGTCGAGCTGGGACTCGTCAATCTTCGCAGCCTTATCGGCGCCGAGGATCTCCTCGAGCTTGTTGGGGTCCCTGTCCTTCTTATCGATCCTCTCCCTCTCCTCGAACTCGGAGCCGGCGAGCTTCTTGGGGACGAAGCCACCGCCGCCGCCGGCCTTTCTGGGCTTGCCGGGCTCGGCGGAGTTGCCCTCTTCCTCCTCCTCCTCAGCCTCGGCTTCGGCCTCCTTCTTCTTCCTGCCGATGGGGCGCTTGATGACAGCCTTGGGTTTGCCGTCGTCGTCGATCTCCGGCTCACCGGCCTCCTCCTCGTCGGAGTAGTCCGACTCGGCCTCATCCTGGGGCTTGTTGTTCTCGAGTTCCTCGGTGGAGATGCCCACGGGTTCTTCAAACTCCGAGTAGCCGTACTCCATGCCGCTGGATTTGGCCTTCTCGAGCGCGGCGGCAGCCTCCGCGGCGACGCGCGCCTCCGCCTCCTCATCGGCGAGCTTCTTGAGCCTGAGGAGCTCCTTGAACTCGGCGTCGTCAGCCTCGGAGCCCTCGTCGCCCTTGGCCTCGTTGCTCTCGCAGAGCTCCCTGCCCGTGAACTGGCCCTTCTTCTGGCGGTCCGCGCGCTCCTGGTCAGCCTTGGCCTTCTTGCCCTCGACTTTCTTGGTCTTCCACTCGAGGAACACGTCGAGGGTCACCGGTGTCTTCGGACCGTCCTTGAGCTTCTCGAGCTCCTCGCGAAGCTCGTCTTGGTCCGACTTCTTGTTCAAAGCGGCGGCTCGCATCATCGCCACCAGGTCAGACTTGAAGACGTAATCCTTGGGGAGCTTGTGCTTGTACTTGCAGCCGTCGCCGCCGGGGCAGGCCCAGAACCAGCCGTACTTGCGGGTCTCCACCGCGTCGAGGAAGTGCTTGCAGATGATCTTGGTGGCGTTGGACTGGGTCTTCTCGGAGCTGTGCTTCTTGGCGATGACGGACTCGAGCTTGTCCTGATCCCACAGCTCCATGGTGTCGCCCTCGTCAGCCTCGTCGTTGTCGTACAGGTTCCTCTTGGCGGAGCCCGCGTTGCCCTCGCGGATCTTCTGGCCGATGTTGAGGTCGTGCGCGAACTTGCACTTCTCCGCCGTCTTGGCGCAGCAGCTGTAGCGGAAGTACTCGCACAAGATCGTCTTCGGGTCGACGCCCTCGGGGACTTCCTTCTGCTTGATGCTGATGCCCTTGGTGCGCAGCAGGAACTCCTCGGCCTCCTTGGCGGCCTTCCTGGCGGCCCTCGCGGTGGCCTTGCCGAGCTCGGTGGTCGGGTCGTTCATGTCCTTGAGCCTCTGCTTCATCACCGCGTCCCTCGTGTGGAGGCCCTTCTCGCGGCCGAAGTTGACGTCCTTGTTCGCGAGCCTCTTCTGCTCGCGGATCTCCTTGGCCTCCTGATCCCTGACGGATTCGTGGCTCATACCCGACTGCTTCGCCTTGAGGCGGTTCTGCTGCGCGGGCGTCTTCCCCATGGCGACTGAGCTTCGGCGGTCACGTCAGGGCTTTGGTGCCGAAAACTTGGAGGACTCAAAAAGCGCTCTCCTCTGAGTCGGGCCGAGCGATCTGCTGGTGCGGCGGCTGGTTACTCGCGGCCGTTCCCTTCGGTCTGCGGCGAGTTCTCGGTATCTCGGGTGCTTACGCGACTCGAGTGCTTCCGAACGTTCGCGCGGGTCCACTCCCTGCGCAGATCGTGGGCTGCAGTGGCGCCCTTTCACTTGCCGCCGCCTTCAAACAGGAAGGTTTTCCGGTCGACAAGCATTTTGGGCCTCAGAGTGGGTTGTAGACCATCGAATCGTCGTCATATAAATTAAACCGTCGATTGGAGGTTCAGCGCGGGAATGGCAACGCGAAACGTCAGTTTGGATCTGGTGTCTGTGCAGCCACCCCTGAGGACTGCGCAGTCGCGGGCGAGACAAAGTTCGGTGGACTAATGTGTCGAATATATATTCACAATGGCGATCTATATTAACAGAGGGGACGAGTCCACGTCCCCGATCGCGTGGAACGACCTCCAATACGCAGCGTCGTTCACGTCACGCCGCCGCGGGCCGCCCAATTGGAGCGGCTCCGCGGTGGAGAAAAATTATCAATACACCCCGGCGGCCAGTCCGCCGGGAATAATAGAATGCACTCGATCATCCGCCGATCAACCGCCGTCCAACGTGTCCAATTAACGTTGGAGCGATTCGCGATCGACCGGCGCATGCTCGGTCGGTTTCCCAATCACATCCGGTAAGGCGGGCCCGACTCAACTCAACTCGTGTTGTACAACCCGGCACCCGCTCAACCCCATCGCCCCCGCTTCCGTCCTCCTAAACTAGAGGGGCTGGTGTGCGGACTGGGGCTGGGCCGCCTGCGGCTGGGCCGCCTGAGCCGCCGCCGCCGCGGCAGCCGCCATCTGGAGAAAGTTGGGAACCTGGGGAGTCGCGGCCGCCTGCGCCTGGGCCTGCGCCGCGTTTCCCATCGCCGCCATCCACGCAAACATCGGGTTCGCCATCAGCGCAGCCATCGGGTTGGCGGCGGGGGTGGGCGGAGCGGGAGGAGGGGTCGGCGCCGCCGCGGTACCCATGGATCCCGCGAACGCGGCCATCGCCGCGGCGTACGCGTTGGCGTCAAACACCGGAGCCGCCGGCGCGGGCAGCTTGGCGCCCTCAACCGCCGCCCTCACAGCCTGGAACGCCCCGCCGGGCTTGAGCGCGTTGAGCGCGAGCGCTGCCGCCTCCGCGCCCTCCGCGGTCGCGTCGCCGCTGCCGCTGCCGCTGGTGATGCTCTGCAGCAGGCCGGAGATGCGCGGGGACCTGTCCCGGATCGTATCCGGGCTCTCCCTCGACGGCGTCCCGGGCGTCTCCCCGTCTGACAGCGTCGTCGCCGCCTCGAGTAGCCCGTCGATGCCGCTGCTGTTCGCGCGGTTCCTCATCATGCCGAAGGCCGTACCACCGCTGTTGTCGGAGCCGCTGCCGCCGCTGCCGTACCCGGACTTGGATCCGAGCGATCGGCGGCGAACCGCCTTGAGCTTGCCCACCCTCAGGTGCGCCTTGCTGTTGGGGTCGGTGATGAGAACCTCGCGCGTCTTCTTGACCGTCTCGAGCCTGCGGTTGGCATCCGCGGCGCCGCCGTCGCCGGGGCCTTCTAGCGCGTGGATGATGTTATCGAGTTTCTTCACCTGAGCGGGATCGATCGGGGGGAGACGAGCGTCAGCGGGCGCGACGTGCGGCGGTGATAAAAAATTGTCATTTTTTCGAGGGCGGATAACGCGCGGCCGGACAACGCGCGGCCGTGGAAGGAAGCGGGGGGGATGCTTTGCGGTGGAGACGAACCTTGCGGTACGGCCAGCGGGTGATGCCGTGCTCGCGGCATCGCTGCTTGAGGACGGTGACGCATAGCCCGAGCTGGATCGACGGAGGGGGAGGGGGAGGCGCGTCAGTCGAGGGTTCGCGCGCCGCGGGACAAGTGCTGGACGCTCCGCGGTTGAAATTTAGTCTCACCTTGCGAGCGACGTCGTTGATGGGCAGGTGGAAGTTCGCGCTGAGCTCATCGAGCGTCAGGCTCTTCGACTGTCCGCTTCCACGTTTCTGTGAGTTTTAGATGAGTGTTCGTCAGTCCCGATTCGATTCGGATCGATTGAGCGCGGGAGCGCGGCGCGGAGGCGCGGTTTCCGACCGCCATTCGGACGGCGTTTCTCGGACCGCAAAAACAAACCTGCAGCGGGTTTGCGCGGAAGGAGGGAAAAGCGGGATTATGCCCTCGGTCGAAAACGCGCGTCGTCGGGGCGATCGAACGCGTAAATTCCGCGCCGACGAGGTGAAGTGCGCGAAAACACACGGTTCGAACCACGCATCGGAGGGGATCCGGCGGGTAGGCGTTCGCGCGGGCGTGGGACGGCGCGCACCTTGGGCATCTTTTCCCACTAGTTTTCGTTAAATGTCCACCGCGAAACGACAGCGAAATGGTTTTCGCCGGTGCGGGTGTATCCCGGTTTTCGCGCGACACCGGTTCGTGCGTCGCGTCAACGCGAGCGAACTCGATCCGAGGGTGACGTCGAGTGTCACTTACGACTCGTGCTCCAGGCCTTTCGGCTTCGCGCGCGTCGTGTGTGCCCGAAAGCCGGCGCTCGGGCGGGTTTAGGGCCCCTTCGCTTTTTTCAACCTGCCAACTCGGATGCTGACGAGGAACTTTTTTGCAAAATGTGAATCAGTGAGCATTTAGTGACGGAGTTTTTGCTCCAAGTCCAAGCCGCGTTCACGACGACGTTTGGTGCCAATCACCGCGCCAATCACTGCGCCAATCGTGCCCTGTAGATCATAGAGATTCGGTTTCCGCGGATGCCAGAGTTTGCAGGCCCGAATCGGCACGAGAGAACCACGGAAATCATTGGCCGATCTTAAAAAAAAGTGCCGATGTCATCAACGTTTGACCAATGGGAACCAATGAATCTGACTCGGCCTGACTCGCGCCCGATTTCACGGTCTGTTTCGCGGTTCGTTTTTCACCGGGTGTTGAACGGTGCGGGCTGGTTCGAAAAAAAGCGGCCGGTCGAGCACTCGAGGTGGTCGCAGACGTCGGTTCGAGCAAATTCCTGCCACCACAGTTATTAGCTGCGGCAGAAGCGAAGGGCTCTTCAGAAGAGGGACTCCCGGCTGTGGGTCGGGGACCCGAGCGGATGAGGTCGGCGGTCTTCTCGCCGACGCGTAGTGGCGCACTCAGACGCAGATGGCACCTCGCGGGAGGGGCGACGATGTACACAGTTTGGTGCGCCTCGCTCCTCCTCGTCTGTGTTCTCGCGACGACGTTCGGTGATTCCCACGGAGGAGGCGTCGACGCACGGCGGCACCGCCGGTCGATGCTCTCGGTTCGTGGGGTGGCCGATACTGACGGCCCGGTCGTCGTCGAGAAGAAGGTGCTGGTGGACGCGGACGACGAGGGGTCAGTATCGCCCTCCTCCTTACGGTCCGTCGACCCGCCCAACGATGGTGCTTCTGAAAAAGACTCACCGTGGAGCCCGGAGACCGACGAAGCCGCATTGGAGCGAAACTGCGGGGACATGTCGAAGCTGTTCAAGGACGTCGCGGCGCGGTACGACACGATGAACGACACCGGCGTGATCGTGGTGGACTGGAGCGAGAACCACTTCAACGGCATCGGCGACGAGATGCAGCACTACCAGGAGCTGTTAGCCATCGCCATCGGCACGGGCCGAGCGCCGTTCCTCGCCACCCAGCGCGAGACGTGCGAGGGTACCGGCCTGGGTGGGTCTCGGGCGCCGTCGAGTATGAAGCACATCGCGACTGAGTGCCACTTTGACATGGGCGACTACTTCACGGGCGCGCACGGCGTGGACTGGAAGTGGGACGACGCCAAGGAGGCCAAGGTGCGAGCCGCGTTGGGCGATGATGACGCCGACGAGCTCGTGGTCACGTGGTCCACGAGCGGGATGTTCTTCGGTCACGGGGATAAGGACGAGCACCCGAGCGGGACGTACGTGTCGGAACCGGACGTGAACCTCGTGAAGGTGA
>Ga0115566_10003485_pt1 | contig 12671 bp, 14 predicted proteins | sample COGITO_mtgs_1204_3_FD_87173 | JGI IMG/M metagenome (GOLD analysis project Ga0115566, IMG submission 87173) | Pelagic marine microbial communities from North Sea - COGITO_mtgs_120405 | ecosystem: Environmental > Aquatic > Marine > Epipelagic | place: Germany:Helgoland, sampling site Kabeltonne...
AGTAGCTGCCTTGCACCTTGAGAAGATCGGTGTAGAGCTTGAAACCCTTCGCACAGATCAGGCCGATTACATCGGTGTGAAAGTCGAAGGCCCATTCAAGCCAGAGCATTACCGCTATTAAGATTCAAATTTTCTCATATGAGCCGCGGCTTCGACGCGGCTCATTCATTTTAGGCCCTACTTTTTTAATTGAGGACCTTTTTTACTTTTTGTAAAGTTACCAGATTTGTTAGATAAAATTCTGGAATTGACTTCCTCGAAATATATGACATTGCTCTACTTAATATTGCCATAAATTTTAACACAATAAAATTAATCTTATTGTTCTTTTGAGCTAATGAATTAAATAGTTTGGAAATACCAACCCAGCCGGTATGAAGCTGACTTATTTTTTGCACTTCAAACCCAAACTTTCGAGCAAAAGCTTGGATGCCATGATGAGTAAAACGTCGAAAATCATATGGCTCCTCATGCAATGGCCAAATAAAGGGTACCGATAATATTAATGTTCCTGAATCTTTTAATACACGCTCTATATCAATCATGAGATCCTCAGGTTGAGTTACATGTTCCAAAACCTCCAGGAACAAGATTATATCGACAGAGTTATCTTTTAAAGGTATGTCTTGACCATTGAAAATAATATCCGGTAATTTCTTAGAGTCAGTTCTTCCCGAGACTTCTACATCAATACCGATGTATTCGTTACCACCTACAAATTTCATGTATGTTTTATCCCCACACCCTACATCCAAAACTCGTAAGCTTCCTGTAGAATCCGATGACTGACAAATACTCGCGATCAATTCTGCTGTTTCTTTTTTCAATCCCATAACTTAACAATATTTAGAAATTTCCATTATGATGTTTTCAATAGCTTTTGATCAAACGCTAATAAAACTAAGTCGTAATCCCATTAATAAATTAAAATTTATAAAGTCTCCAATTTTTATTTTTTATAGTTAACATACCAATCTATAAATTTAGGGATACCATCCTGGATTTTTACCTTATTTCTAAAACCGATTACCTGATTAAGTTTATCCGTATTCGAGAAAGTTTCCTGCACATCACCAGGCTGCTCAGGTAAAAATCTCTTTTCTATTTCTATAGCTAGATTCGTTTCTATCGTTTGTATAAAATCCATGAGATTAACTGGTTCACTATTCCCTATGTTGAATATGTCACAATGGGGGTAGGATAATTCCCCTTTCCCGTTATTCCAGCATAAACTATAAATAGCTTCAACAACATCTGTTATATAGGTAAAATCTCGTTTCTGATTTCCCATATTAAACACCTTTATCTGTTCATTTTGGAAAGCCGCATTTGCGAAAATCATAGGGGCCATATCAGGTCTTCCCCATGGACCATAAACTGTGAAAAATCTGAGTCCTATTGAAGAAACATTTGATGTTCGAAACAACGAATGTGCCATCAATTCATTCATTTTTTTTGTTGCCGCATAATAACTTTCTGGAGACTCACACCTCATATCTTCTTCAAATGGCTGATCGGCCCTCTTGCCATAAACGGAACTACTACTTGCATAAATAAAATTATCTATATGATTTTGTGCAACAAATTCCAAAACTGAATGAAATCCCAAGACATTGGTGTTCAAATATTCCCGTGGATTTTCTATGCTATATCTCACGCCTGCCTGCGCCGCTAAATGAATTAATGCATCTATTTTTGTATCCTTAAGCGAATTCCAGAAATCAGAGTTAATGTCTCTTTCGTGAATAATAAAATTACCACGATATTCTGCTGCTTTTTTCTTTATTTCAACTACTCTTTTCCTTTTTAAATTAACAGAATAATAACTATTAAAGTTATCAATGCCTATAACATCCCATCCTTCCTTAAGAAAACGAATCGTGGTGTGCATTCCGATGAATCCTGCTGCACCGGTGATCAATACTCTTGCCATGGATTATATGTTTACTTGTTCAATGATTTTTTCTCCTTGACCGATACCGAAATAATCAAACCCAGCCTCTGCTAGTACTTCGCGGCGGTAAAGGTTACGTCCGTCAAAGATCACCTTGTGGCTTAACGATGCACCGACTTTCTTCCAGTTTGGAATTCGGAATTCGGCCCATTCGGTAATCAACGCCAAGGCATCGGCACCTTTCAAGGCTTCCATCTCATCTTGACAGTAGGTGATGCGATCGCCTAGATCACGCTTGGCTTCTTCCATGGCTACGGGGTCGTAGGCACGAACCTTAGCGCCGGCTTCCATCAACAACTCTGCAATAACAATAGACGGCGCTTCACGCATATCGTCGGTATTTGGCTTAAACGACAAGCCCCAGAAGGCAATAGTTTTGCCTTTCAGATCACCACCAAAGTAGGCGTTGATCTTATTGAATAACACACTTTTCTGATCGTTATTTACATCTTCCACAGCTTCAAGGATACGCATTACATGCCCATGCTGACGAGCCGTTTTAGCCAATGCCTTCACGTCCTTCGGGAAACACGATCCCCCGTAGCCGATCCCTGGATAGATGAAACGATTCCCGATGCGTGGATCGGAACCAATTCCCTTGCGCACCGCGTTCACATCCGCACCCACCTTTTCGCACAACAACGCAATGTCGTTCATGAATGAAATTTTCGTGGCAAGCATCGCATTGGCAGCATATTTGGTCATCTCCGCCGATGGAATATCCATGAAAATCACTGGATGACCGTTCAATGTAAACGGACGGTAGAGTTTCTCCATAATCTGCTGTGCCTGCTCGCTATCCACACCCACCGCTATTCGGTCGGGCTTCATGAAGTCTTCAATGGCCGCACCTTCTTTTAAAAATTCAGGGTTGGAGGCTACATCAAAACCAAAGTCCACATCGCGCATGCTCAACACGTTGTTTACAGCGCTACGCACCTTTTCGGCAGTACCCACAGGAACGGTACTCTTGGTGATAACCACAAGGTAGTCGGTCATTTTCTCGCCGATCTCCTGAGCCACGCCCAAGACGTACTTCAGATCGGCTGAGCCGTCCTCACCTGGAGGCGTTCCCACCGCAATAAAAGCTGCCTCAGAACCACGAATGGCATCATCTAGATCGGTGGAGAAATTCAAACCTCCCTTGCGGTAATTGCGCTCCACGATTTCTTTCAATCCTGGCTCATAGATAGGCATAACGCCATTCTTCAAGCCTTCGATTTTCTTAGTGTCAATGTCCACACAGATGACTTCGATACCAACATCTGACAAACACGCGCCCGTTACAAGGCCGACATATCCAGTTCCTACTACAGTTATTTTCACTTATCTATGATTATATGATTATCTAATCTTGTTCCTTTTGAAATATCTGAAGCTACTCTACTTCCAAGGACATCATTCAGATGTTTCGGATGCATGCCAAAACCAGGACGAATACTCCGAACATTTTCTTCAGTAATCAATTCACCCTTTTTGATGTCCTTAATAACGTAAAGCGATCGACTAAATACACGTCCACTTTTCTGCTTTTCAGTCGGCTCATAACTGACCTGGCCAAGAGCCTTTTCCGCCTCTCTTACCGCCAGTACCATTTCCGTAAATTCTTCTTCATTCATCGAGAAAGAAGCGTCAGGTCCACCAATTGATCTATCTAGGATAAAGTGCTTTTCAATAATTCGTGCTCCTAAGGTAGTAGCAACAATTGGCACCGTACTTCCTAGGGTATGATCAGACAACCCCGCCCAAACAGCAAACCGCTCTTCAAAATCTGGTATCATTGCCATATTTGCCTCTTTAATTGGCGCTGGATAACTGGATGTACACTTTAACAAGGCAATGTCATTATTACCCATTTTTCTGCATGCATCCAACGCCAATTCGATATCATCCATTGTTGCAATTCCAGTAGACAAAATTACCGGCTTTCCTTTGGAAGCTACATATTCAATTAGAGGGATATCTGTTATCTCAAAGCTTGCTACTTTATAGGCTGGAACATCTAAACTCTCAAGGAAGTCTGCTGCTGACTTGTCAAAAGGTGACGAAAAACAAACTAGGCCTTCTTCCTCCGCCACGCGAAAAAGCTCTTGATGCCATTCCCATGGTGTATATGCCTGTTGATATAGCTCATATAAATTTCTACCTTCCCATATAGTTCCCTTAATGATAAAATCGTCTTTATCGCAGTCAATAGTCATTGTATCAGCGGTATAAGTCTGGAATTTGATAGCATCAGCTCCAGCGCGCTTAGCAGCTCGAATTGTTTCTTTCGCTGTTTCAATGCTACCATTATGGTTCGCCGACAGTTCAGCAATAATAAATACAGGAGAATTTTCTCCTATTTGATGTTTTCCTATTTTCATATTTTTTCAATTACACGGATTATCTGAAAAGCCTCCGCTAGTTCTACGCCATTTGCTACGCCCCACATTTGGGCTCTGACTTTAAGTGCTTGTGTTGAGCGCGGATGTGGATAGGTTCGTTTTTCAAACTCATACGTTTCCATCGCCTTACATTTAGCATCAAGTCCCTCCTCACTTATTTCAGCAATGAGATTTGGTAAAAAATGACGTGGATCTGAAGAAGCTCTCCATTCTGTACCGGACATGGTTTCAAAAGTGATAATTATTGATGTATTCTCATGTGCCATAGGACGCGTAGCTGTTATCACTGATTCAAAAGTCCTTTGATGATCAATATTTACATCTCCCCCATGATGGGTGAAAATTATATCAGGCTTGAAAGCACTTTTCTCAGACTCAACCACTTTAATAATATCGAGCAATGCTATTGAGTCGAAACGATTATCCGGAAAATCATAAACTCCAACAGATTCGTAGCCTATATATTTTCGAGCAGTTTCAATATTCGCTTTATGGATTTCGAGTTGTTCATTCCATTCCTTTACATTCCTAGTATCAGACCGCGAAGTAATACCTTCACCTAGAATTACTGCTCTTACAACACATCCATAGTCTTTTATCAATCGATGCATAGTGGCTCCAGGACCTAGTACTTCATCATCAGGATGGGCAACTACAACGAGTATTCTTTTATTTCTTAGTGATGATAACATTTGCTTGTATTTCTGAATTACTTGCGTTACAAAACTTTGCCTCTTTGAATTTTATAACAAAGTGCTCTGTTTCTACGAAAGCACTTGGATATCCTTCAGCATCTAGCATTCGAATATAATTGTATACCTCTGTTAGGGTAGAAAGTTGATTTAACTTTCCATCCTCCTCTTTCCGTCGCTTAAAAAGAACAGGAGCGCCTTGTTGAGGAATTGGACTTAGTTGTTCCTCTATGATTTTCTCAATCATTTTAGCTATAATCGGTGCGCTACGCTCAAATATATCTTGAGCGGATCCTTTTAAGCTTAACAATGATTTACAATAAATATCGCCAGTATCTATGCCTTGATCAACCTGGAGCGCAGAGATCATGGTTTCCTTATGCCCCATTACAATTAGGTTTTGCAATGGACTTCCTCCTCGTCCAAATGGAAGATCCGTCATGTGAAAAACAATACAAGTGAAGTTTTGCCAAATTGACTCAGGTATGATATATGACCAGTGTGGGATAAAAATCAATTCGGGCTTTAGTTCTTTTAACAGCGCTTCATTGAAATCATTTTTCTGTTTAATTCGAAACCATGACTCACCTTCTCTTTTAGAAAGGCATTCATAGATATGGTCATGCCAAGGCTTTTCGGATAAGAAAATATATTTCGTCATACTTGATACTGGTAAATAATGATTTGATTCACCTCTTCCTTTTTAAGGAATCCAAGTTGTTCGAATACTCTTTGAGAAGAAATATTACTTAACTTAACTGCGGCCTTTAACGGTCCGTCTAATGAGTGATATGAATCGGACATAATGAAGTGATTAATCATTGCTTTTCCTGCTCCTAATCTTCTGTAGGAAGTATCAACCGAATAATCGATTACCCAATCATTTTCAAGCTTATCAATCCGAAACTGTCCTATTGGTTTACCTAAAACCTCAAATACATAGAGTTGAGCTCGGTCAGAATTAAGTTTTTTATTAAACCATTCTAAATGATTCTTGAATACTATAGGGTCAGATTGAAATGAATTCTGACGAACACCCGGATCGTTAGCCCAACGGAAGTAAAGATTTACGTCATCTTCTTGTGCATATCGTATTTCAAGGTTAACGATAGGGTTCCAAAAACTGTGAACGAGGACATCTCGATATTGCCCTCCAACAAAACAATGCTCACGCAATCGTGCGTCCAAAGAAAATCCGGCGCTTTCGAGCGCTGGATATAGTCTTTTTCTAACATCAAAAGCATAAGTATAAATTTTACGTAAGTTCAGCGCTTTAAACGCAGGTTGTTTAATGAGATTTAAAAACTCTATCCAGAGTTTTTCAAAAAAGAGCTCTTGAAGATTGGTATTCATTACGAAAGACACCTCAGCATTCTTGTCGATCCAATTTATATGAACCAAACCTCCGTAACCAATACATTCCTCGTCTTTTAAAAAACTGAATAGAATTTGACTTGGCTTATCATTAGTGAACAATTTAGACACAACATTTTCAAAATACGCATCTTGCATTTTGGCTGTAAGTGGCTCTGATTGACGTAAGTGAAAAATTTGTTCATTACGCCAATCCATTATATTGTAACGATCAACGAATCGGATAGGGACAATTTGGTAACCGCCTATACCATAAACTTGACGTGTCAACGACTTATATTTTGAAGGGAAAATCAAAACTCGGCATTACGATTTAACTTATAATTTTTTATATATTTCTTATGCAATCCCTGATCTATTTGAGCTGAACGTCCATTAAACCTCAATGATAAGGAGCGTCTATGAAAACCCGAATTGTTGGAGTCAGCGAAGTGAATAGTATTACAATGATGAACGACAATATCTCCTGCTTCGAGCTTGGTCTTGTAGATATCAGAATTTGTGGTTTCCATCAACAGCTCGCTGGAGAACGCCTTCACATCTGCGGAGTGATGATCCTGTGTACCATTCTTATGGGATCCTTTAACAAAACATAAACCACCATTTAATTCAGCGTCATGCTTCTCTAATGGGATATATACAGTCAACGCTGATGGAGGCGAAAGGCGGAAATAGAAGTTATCCTGATGAGCAGGAGTTTTGGTACCCACTCTAGGCGCTTTGTCATGAATCTCCATATTTATAAAAAAGGCAGACTCGTCCAATAATTCCGACACAAGTTTTAACAGTTTTTCATCAATAACTTTGTTACAACTTGGCTCATAATAATTAATGTTCTGAATGTATTTGTAATGAAGATTATCGTTTTCAAATACAATATCTCTTGATTGAATTAATGAATAGTCTTTAAGTTTAGAAATATTTTCTTGTATATTTTGTATAATATCTTTGTTGTAGAATCCTTTATGTACACTGAAGCCATTCTGGTTAAAATCTCTCATTTTTTTTCGCTTTAATTATTCCCTTTAAATCTATAAAATTATTTAATAATTGATTGACCTTATATAAATCATCATAATTGTCAACACCTAAAAATAGGGGTATTTGAATATTCAAATCCAAGTTACTCGGTTGTATTTCTTTAACCATGGAATCACTTATCATTCTAGGAGTTACGTGTTCTTTATGATTTGCAGAATCATTTTCTTTTGATAATGACACAAACTTGGAAAATTTAAACACCTCACTACCAGTTCCATCCGGTATTATATTCTTTTCCATGCGCACATAATCAACCCGTGAATAATCGCCTATTAACTCACGAATCATATCATCTATATACGAAGGCTCTGTCAACGGATTATCTGCGGTAACTCGTACTATGATTTCGGCATTCTCTTTTTGGCCTACCTCTAAAAATCGACTCCTAACATCCTCTAAGCTTCCTCGAAAACAGTTTACACCTAATCTTGAGCAAATTAGTTCAATTATATCATCATCACTCTGTGAGGATGTCACAACCCATATTGCTCCTGGATACTTAACTTTGTTCACCTGATTGATGGTATTTTCTAATAATGAGGTTCCATTCACATCCATTAAAACCTTCCTCGGAAGTCTAGAAGAACTAGTTCTTGCTTGAATTATTTTAACTACTTTCTTAACGTGCTGTCCAGCCTCCATCGATAATAAAATTTTGTCCAGTTATAAATTTGGCTGCGTCAGACATCAAAAATGTGAATATGCCAGAAACCTCCTCCGGCTGTCCAATGCGACCGAGTAAGGTTCTTTTCCTAAGATTAGTCATAAATAACTCGTCTATTTGAACTTTATTACTCGGGAAAGGTCCAGGAGAGACAGCATTAACACGTATACCTTGCACGCCTAATAAAGACGCATAATACTTTGTTAATTGGATAACACCCGCTTTCGCTGCACCATAATGCGGAGGATTTAGATACTCAGGGCTGTTTTTATAGGCATCAAAATCAGGAGCTATTATGCCATACATAGAGCTGACATTAACAATAGTACCACCTTCACCTAAAAAGGGAATTGCCTGTTTGATAACGTCGAAAACCGATCCTAAGCTTCCATCAAGAGTATAATTAAAATCTTCTCTAGACATCTTGTAAGGTGATTGACCGCGTGACCCAAAAGCATTATTAATCAACCCGTCTAGACGGCCTTCTAATTTTACCAACTCACTAATGGCGTTTGTAATCGACTCAGAGGAGTTGATATCACAATGTAGAAAGAATAAATTTTGCTCTGATGATTTTAATTCTTCTTCAAAAACTTCGAGAAATTTTCTTTGATTGCGTGCAGCTACGTATACAATAGCCCCGCTTTCTACGAGGGCGGCACATATTGCACTCCCTAGATGACCATAACCCCCGGTTACCATTATCACTTTGCCAGCTGGTTGATTATCAAGTACTTTTATTTTGGCCATAAAAACGGTAAAAGAATGTTTTCCGGGATTTTATTCAGTTGTCTTGGAAAATCATCTAAATATGCACCCGAGGTTTTTAAATTTTCTTCCAGTTGAAGGTCGTCATTAACGCCCAAAACTACATAATCGATAAAATCTTTAGATAAACTATAGCTTAAGAGCGCTTGGGCAAGTTGTCCTTTATCTGGAAAAATATATTTCAATTCTTTAAGATATAGAGTTACTGGCTGGAAAAACCCTGACAGTTCTTCTGTAGATTTAAAAAACAAACCTTGCAAAAAGGTAGAACGTGTGTGAATTTCAACTCCTTTGTTGTGTAGATCTTGAGCTATCTCTTCAAATCTACGATCTAGAAGATTATATGGAATTTGAATAATGTCTGGCCTTCCGTACAACTTTATCAGTTCATTAAGCTCATCGGGAGTATAAACAGAGTAACCTACCTTTTCAATAATTCCTTGCTCTTGAAGCTTCTTTAGCTCTAAAACTGTTCTTGGGTTTTGTCTGGCACTAGAAGCACTATGAAAAAGCGTTCCATAAAGTTTATCGAGATTTAATCTTTGGAGACTTTGTTGCAAGAGTTGTTCGGCTGAACGCTTATCACCAGCAATTGGATTTATTTTGGTAATAATTTTAAATCGATTACCGTGGTGTAAACCTAAAACCGACTCGCTATCACCATATTCTTGTGCGGTATCCAATATATCAATGCCATGGTTATAGGCTGTATCTAAAATTTTAGACACCTCTTCAGAGCTTGTTTTTCCAGTATCATTGCTAATACCATAGTCGAGTCCAAATTGTACTGTACCTAAAACTATTTTTTGATTTTTGCTAACCATTGTAGAACTCTGTAACTTTTGCAATGACAAAATTTTGCTCTTCTACAGAAAGCGTGGGATACATGGGAAGACTGATACAGTTCTTATAATAGATTTCTGAATGCGGTCGATCACCCTCATTCCAGCCTTGTTTCCTATAATAAGGCATTAGATGACAAGGGATATAATGAATCTGAGCGTAGATGTGGTTTCTCCTTAAATAATTGTACAAACCTAATCTATCGTCTACTTCAATAACATAAAGATGATAAGCATGCCCAGTCACTACTCCCGATTGCCCTTTAATAAAGTCTTTGTCTTTGAAAGCTTTTTCGTAGACACTAGCAATTTCTCTTCTACGATTTATGCCTTCATCTGCTCTTTGAAGTTGGCTTAATCCCAAAGCAGCTTGGAAGTCTGTTAGACGATAATTATAGCCTAACTCTTGCATTTCCATATACCACAGCGGGTAGGATCCAGCATTTTCGACTCCAGATGCGAAATCAACACTATTGGTATATAAATTATCGTTCTTTACTATACCGTGAGTTCTTAATGCGAGTAACCTATTGTAAAGAGCTTCATCATTCGTAGTAATCATACCGCCCTCACCAGAGGCAATATGCTTAACCGGGTGAAATGAAAAAATAGCTAAATCTGCGAACTCACCAGAGCCGCATTTTGATTCTTGGCCATTGGACTTTATAAAAGATCCTCCAGGTGCATGACAAGCATCCTCTATAATCCAAAGCCCATACTCATTCGCGAGATTTCTGTACGCCTCGAGGTCAACTGCACGCCCTGCAAAGTCAACAGGAATAATACCCGAATACGTTCCTTTAGGTGATGCTTCTAGGAGCTCACGAACTGAATTAATATCGAGCAGGTATGTATCTGGATCAATATCCCCAAACACTACTTCGCCGCCACAATATCTTATACAATTTGCACTAGCAGCAAAGGTTATAGGGGTAGTAATTACTTTTTGACCCTCGCTAACATTTAGCGCTAAGGCACAAAGATGTAGGGCTGCTGTTCCGTTAGAGACTGCTACGGCATATTTAGCATCTACATATATAGAAAAAGCATCCTCGAACTTTTTAATATTTGGGCCTTGAGTCAAATAGTCTGCTTTCAGAACTTCTACAACAGCGTCAATATCTGCTTGAGTGATGTTTTGCTTACCGTAAGGAATTGGATTCATTATACCTTAAATGTTGAATCTACGTGTTGTGATATAAGCTCTCGTAAGGAATCGACAGTTTCCCATTCTTCATTATCACCCGAATTATAGCTAAATCCTTCCGGTACTTGCTTGGCATTGTGTGCGGTTTTGAATTTCTCTAAATCCCATGGTGTAACCGTTGGAAGAATCGTATAATATTTTCCTAGGTCATATGTGTTATAGGAATCTGAAGGGGTAATCATTTCTTCATGAATCTTTTCACCAGGTCTTATACCCACTACTGGCTTTTCGCATTCAGGTCCAATTGCTTCTGCTACATCAAGTATCTTATAGCTTGGGATTTTAGGTACAAAAAGTTCACTGCCCCAAGCATGCTCTAAGGCATGCATTACCATATCAACACCACCTTGCAGGCTAATGTTGAAACGAGTCATTTTTTCACTGGTAATCGGAAGTATTCCTTCCCTTTTTTTGTTAATGAAAAATGGAATGACAGAACCATTGGACCCCATCACATTTCCATATCGCACTACACTAAAACGAATGTCATTGGATCCCTTGTAGTTGTTCGCTGCTACAAAAAGTTTATCCGAGGCTAGTTTGGTGGCTCCATAAAGATTAATTGGTGCACAAGCTTTATCTGTTGATAGCGCGACGACACGACTTACGTTTGTCTTAATACAAGCATCTATTACGTTCTGAGCTCCGTGGACATTAGTCTTGACACATTCGTCAGGGTTATACTCAGCAATGTGAACATGCTTCATTGCAGCAGCATGAATAACGTAATCCACACCAGTCATTGCTCTTTCTAGACGGGCATAATCACGCACGTCGCCAATTAAATACCTAATTTGGGGATACTGTGCGGCAGGGAATTCCTGAGCCATGACGAATTGCTTTTGCTCATCCCTACTATAAATAATCACCCTTCTAACTTCCGGGAAATTATTTAAAATATGACTGGTTAACTTTTTACCCAAAGAACCGGTACCTCCGGTTATTAAAACTGACCTGCCACGCCAGAAACTTGTTGCCTCTTTACCCATAAGATTAATTTATCAAAAAAATATATTACTAAAAACACTAACAATAAGATAAAACTCCAAATACGAGTAAAACCCAATAACCGATAAACTCTATAATTATATTGAAGTAAATTCATCTTTTTACTCGAAATCGAGCCATTCCTCAAGGAATATGCCGCCAAACTATCTTTAATTCCCTTAGTTACCTTGATTTCTTTTAATATTGTTAACCATAAAGCATAGTCTTGACGTTTTCGCATTTCGGGCATCAAGCGCTTTCCCAGAATATTGGAATCATATATCACCGTAAGACAACCCAACTGATTGAAAAGCAATGACCCTACAAAGCTTATCCGAGCCGCTACCGTTTTAGTATAAATGAACTCATCATCTCGCTTTATATCATACGAACTATACGTTAAGGCCAAATTACACCTCGACATTAGCTCCAATTGAACACTTAATTTATTCGGATACCAAATATCATCCGAATCGCAAAAAGCTATGTAGCGCCCATTGGCCTGATCAATTGCAAAATTACGTGCGACACCGGCCCCTTGATTGAACTCTAAACGATGCACTTTTATGCGTGAATCTTCCTGTGCAAGCTTGTTTAGCAACTCTACTGAATCATCACTCGAAAAATCGTCACATATTATTAACTCCCAATTTTTATATGTCTGGGCCTGTATGGATGTCACAGTGTTTACAACAGTTGAAGAACAATTGTAGCATGGCGCAATAATTGAAACAAGGTCTTTAGGCATGGTTTAA
>Ga0115566_10003487_pt1 | contig 12663 bp, 10 predicted proteins | sample COGITO_mtgs_1204_3_FD_87173 | JGI IMG/M metagenome (GOLD analysis project Ga0115566, IMG submission 87173) | Pelagic marine microbial communities from North Sea - COGITO_mtgs_120405 | ecosystem: Environmental > Aquatic > Marine > Epipelagic | place: Germany:Helgoland, sampling site Kabeltonne...
CAAAGCAAAAGCCAGGGAAAGCGTAAGAGCCTGTTCAAAACGATAGGATGCGATCATCGGGCGGAACGAAATCGCAATTCTCGCTTCGAAAACTCCAGCTGGGGTCTGAAAACGCCGCGACTGGCCCAAAAACGATCCGGCGAAAGACTGCATGACCGAAGCCCCCGCCTGAAACGGGGTATAAAGTTCATACACCTGACCCCCGGACTGCCTTTTCGTACGGACAAACACCCTGTCGTCATCAAGAGATTGCGGAATGTCGCCGGCCAATCGCACCCCGTTAGCGGCAGATTTCAGATGGAAGGCTCCCACGCCAGATAGGCCATACCCTGACAGGAACTTTTCTGACCCAGGCATGTTCGCGACCACAAATCCCAACAACTCGCCGCGCGACGTCACCGGCAGGCAGAACTGAATTCCTAGGCCCATCGGCGCGGCCTGAACAACCGCTTTTGCATGTTCGAGCCGGGATACGGTTTGAAGAACCCCGATCGACGCCGGAGACAAGGCTATCGGTAAATTTTCGATTGCTCCTTTAGTGGCCACACGGCCGCCCTCAAGGTCATAAACGCCGATGTCCACGCTGTCCGTCTCCCGCGCATCCTCCAAATGCGTTAAGGGCGTTTCTTTTCCCAAACCAAAGGTTTGGCTGATGTAGAGTCCTCCCTTCCCGACAATAGTCAGCTCACGGATCTCACGCGCGACCCATTCCCGGGCTGACCATTCGGTTTCGTCCAGGCGGTGATCCACCAAGTTTGCCACCTGCCTGTAGACATCGTCCCCACGCCGCTGATTAACCAGATACACGAAGGCAACGACCGGAATCAGGCCGATGAGGACAAACCGGTCGATGAGCACGCGGGAAAGGGAATCCTGAATCCTGATACCGAACGCCCTGGTGATCATGTAGACGAGCAGACTTGCAACCGATGCAACCGTGACTCCGTTGACGGCCTGCTTGACCGCAACCAGCCAGACCGATTCGATACTCATTCCGATGAACATGCCATAGAACAGAAAGACCAGCGGGATTCCGACCAGCCCCCAGAAAATGACGTCCCAAATCACGAGGGAGCGAGAATCCCCATTGCGCCAGGCCAGGAATGCACCCACGGCGAGGAATATAACAATCGCCCAGGGATGCCCCCAAAGTTGGAGTGTCGCCAAGGCGAGGACACCCATTGCCACCACCGCGCTGACAGGCCCGATGAAACGCAGCGCAAGAAAGAATGCGACCCCACCGAGGAGAAAATGCAGCCCGAAGCCGAGATTCAAAGCAACGAGATTGATCGAATACCCTGCCACGCCAAAAAGCAGGCCCAGACCAACGGGGCGCGTTCCCATCCAATCGAAACGTTTAACGGACATTTCTTCCGCCCGCGGTTTCACACCGGACTCCGACCGGCTGTCGGGACGTCCGGATCAACCCTCGAAAGATGATCCCGGATAAGACGTTCAAGCGCGTAAGGATCAATAGGCTTGGACAGAAAACCGACAACGCCATAAGCCGTTGAGATATCGGCTTCGACCTGACCCGCATGGCCGGTCATCAGAATGTAGGCGGGGCTTGTCCGGTTTGCCGCCGTCATATGCTCATTGACCTTGTCGATCAGGGCAAACCCGGTCAGCCCGGGCATCTTTATATCCGAGACGAGAACGCGAATTTCCGGGCAGGCCGGGAGCAGATCAAGAGCCTCAGCCGCCGAGTAGGCAGCGCGCGACGACAGGCCGCGGCGCACCAGAAATTCACAAAGTTGATCCGCACAATCGTGTTCGTCGTCGACAAGCAGAACCTTGGCATCGCATGCATCCATCACAACCATCTCCCGCGTCGCTTCATCGGCTGGCACTGTCACGCAACAAGGCTGCCTCGATAAAATGCGCCACATGCTTCATGGCGAGCGGCTTCTCGATGACAGCGAAAGCACCTTCATGATTCCGGTTGGCACGTAAGATGGCCTCGCTGTCGCCCGACATCAGGATCAGGGCGAGTTTGTGGTCCAGATAACGGACGATTTCCGCCACACGTATGCCATCCCATCCGGGCATGTTCACATCGATCAGGGCCACGGCAGGGCGGTGCTTTTCTAGGGCCGCGATGGCCGATTCCCCGTCAAACGCGGGAACGACGTCAATACCGCGACGCTCGAGAAATTCGGCAATTTCGAAAACCTGATTGGAATCATCATCCGCAACCACGACAGGATTGTCTTTTCCGGAACCAAATTCCGAATCAAAGGCGACTACATTCATCGTTCTTCCTTTTTCTTCTGTTTTAGGGAAGGGCCCGATGTAGATGTCGGCGGCGGTCCGGAAACCAGCCTCTGCATCAAGGCAAAGAAACTTGTTCGTGCCGATGGGGTCATCGAGACATAGATTCTGCGACGGTCTTGGACATCTTGCTCCCGCAGAAAAATGCCCCGATCCGCAAGATCGTTGATTCGCCGGAAGGCCGTTGCATAGGAAAGATTTGTCGCCGCGCAGAGATTGGTCATTGTCGTGCGACGGCCTTCCAGATCGGCGATTGCCAGATCGAGAAGAAAATCCCAGACCGGGTCGCAGAAAAGTTCGGGGTCGAAGAAGCTTCCCCTGTCCTGACGGAACTGGACGATCCTCTTCAGGAACTCCGCATTCAGCTCCTGAGAAAGATGGGCCAGCAAACCAGCCTGCGATCGCGCTTCTGGCCGCTGAGAATCTGTCTGACGAAATTCGTTCTCGTCAAAAATACCGGACACAATTTCAGGAAAGGATTCCATAACATCGCGCAATACAGCTTGCTTTTTGCGCTCCTCTGTCCATCGTGACGCCGCCCGCGAAACGGCGGTCGAAAATGCCGCAAGGCTGAGAGGCTTTTTCAGGAAATCCGAAACGGACAGCCGCATGGCAAGGATTGCCCGTTCGAGGCTCGGGTCGCCGGTCACAACAATGGTTTCCGGACGGGTCTCGAAGCCTCCCGTATGCATCTTTTCGATCATGGAAAGCCCGTCAAGCCCGGGCATGTTTATGTCGGTGACCACCACCCCGACCTTCGGCAGCTCAGGCAACCGCTTCAGGGCATCTTCCGCACCTGTGGCAAGATGATAGTAGAACCCGAGCCGCTCTACGGCATCGATGAGCTCACGAAGCCCCGATGTCTCGTCGTCAATGACAAGAATATCGGGCTTCTCAACGTGTGTATCCAAGAGGGGCATTTATGGAGTCCAGCTTAACCATCCGACTAAAGTCGTATAGCTTCACTCGACAGAGATATTCGCGTTATTTGTTGTAAATTTTTGTAAGCAAACGCAACATTGTCTCACAATTAGCGCTAATTCGCCTTCCATGGCCAAGACATCGACGGGAATCATGTCTGTGATGCGGTGTGGATCCATCTCGACGAGCCGCTGATCGAATATACCGGCCTGAGATCCGCGCGCGTCTCCAGTGGAAGGGGTTCGGCGTTCAGGCTGTCGAGCACATACCATTCTGCCTTCCGCTGAACTGCCGCCACGGCATGTGTGCCCGGACGCCCGGGTCGTCGGGCAACGATAATGCGAAGACGGTCCTCCGGTGAGCCGGAATGCAGCAAGGCCAGATATTTGGTGATCGCGAAATCCTCGCAATCTCCGCCCCGGTGCAGAAACTCGCGCGGCGTCGCCCAATGATCGGTCACGGCGTAGTTGGACATGTCATCACGGTAAGGAACCGCATTCACGGCCTTGTTGACGGAAAAGATTCTGTCATCGGCAGGCAGCTGCCCAAGCGCGTCCAGCAACGCGCACCATTTTCGGTCCCCGGGATGCGAGGCCCCGGCCTGGGCATGGTGCCGGGCCAGCATTACGGTCCATTTCCGGGATGGCTTGACCGGCGCCCCTGACAGCACTGCCGTGGTCCGGCCCGAAACGTCCCGCGGAGCACACAGGCTGCCGAGGGCTGCCAAACCAAGCGCAAGAAACCGGCGACGACTTCCGTTTGGTGCCTTGTATGTAGCCTGCTGGTCCATCGAACAGGCAACAACACCAAGAAGCGTTCTTGCGCTATCGAAACAGAATCCAGTCTGAATTATTTGTTAAGAATAGTATTTACGTTTGATTACATTGAAAACTGATGTACCTGAAATCAGGTGGATTGTTTGGTCGAGTTCAGTTTTGGCGGCAGGGCATTTTTTAACATCTGCACGGATGGCTTCCAGCCTGTCGGCCCGATGCAGGACAAAGTTCCGGAACTTGAGAATCCGTAAATCGACACCGTCACGGAAACCGATGGTCTAACTCAATCAAAGTCGCAATGATTATACCCGGCAGGCTGCATCCGCTCGACGAAGGCCATGGCCCGCACGACGGCGGCCTCATCGAGATAGCGACCGACCACCTGCATGCCGACCGGCATGCCATCGGGCGACAGCCCGGCGCAGACCGCGCCGGCCGGCTGGCCGGTCAGATTGAACGGATAGGTATAGTAGACCCAGGATACGAGGTTCCGGTCGGCATGGCTGTCGGGCACATTCTTGCCCACATCGAGCGAGGAGACCGGCAGGACCGGCGAGAGCAATACGTCATGGTCCCCGAACAGGGCCGTCATGCGGTCGCGCAGGGCATAACGGGTGAACACCTTGGTGTAATAGTCCTGCATTTCCTGGCCGAGCGCAGGCTCGAGAATATCGGCCACCGCCGGGTCGAGCAGCTCGCGCTGGTTCTCCAGAAAGTCCCGCAGCTTGATGCCGACCCCGGCATAGAATTCGGCCGTCCAGAGATCGGCGGGATCGGCCTCGAAGACATCGTCGATCCGGGTAACGACGGCCCCGGCATCCTCGAACTGCCGCACAGCGGCCTCGACCACGGTGACCACGTCATCATCCGGGCGGGCATAGCCGAGCGTCGGGCTCCAGGCCACGCGCATGCCCCGGACAGACTGATCGCAGGCCCCCAGGACGTCGGGCACCGGTCCGGCAATACTGAAGGGATCGCGGGCGTCATAGCCGGCAATGGCGGAGAACAGCAGCGCGGCATCGCGCACGGAACGCGCCAGCGGCCCGACATGGGCCAGCGTCGGCGTCGCGGAGGTCGGCCAGACCGGCACCCGGGCAAAACTGCCCTTGATCCCGGCCAACCCGGTAAAGGCGCTCGGGATTCGCACCGAGCCCCCGCCATCGGTCCCCAACGCAAACGGCGTCACACCAGCCGCAACAGAAGCCGCCGCGCCCGCGCTTGACCCACCGGGTGTCTTGTCCGTGTTCCACGGATTACGCGTGATCCCCGTGAGCGGAGAGTCCCCAACAGGCTTGCAGCCAAATTCGCTCGTGGTCGTTTTGCCAATCACGATGCCGCCGGCTGCCCGCGCCCGCTCCACCGCCGGTGCATCTTCGGTCGCGATATTTTCCGCCATGGTTTTCGAACCCAACGCGAAGCGGACATCTCCCACCGCGATGAGGTCTTTCACCGAAAGCGGTATTCCATGCAGCGCGCCGAGCGTGCCACCCTTCATCACAGCATCTTCCGCGCTCTGGGCGGCCGCCAGCGCAGACTCCGGCATCAGCTCGAAGAACGCATTCAGGCGTGGCTCGGTTTCCCCCGCGCGCTCGAGCGCGCGTTGGGTCAGGGCGACCGGCGAGATGTCCTTGCGCCCGACACGCAGGCGCATCTCGGATGCGCTCATGTAATCAAATTCATGCGCCATCGGTTCTGCGCTCAATTGTCAATCATGGCGAAGGCACGGATCGGCGAGCCGGAGCCGCCCTTGAAGCGTAACGGCACACCGAAAAACTCAAACTCCCCAAGGCCAATCAGGTCCTCGAGATTGACCAGCCACTCCATGTGACTGATCCCGAGTTCACGACAAATGCGGTGCTGGGCGAACAAACTGTCCGAGGGCTTGTCCGTCGAAGGGCCCTCGACGCCGTGCAAGCGCGACCCCCGGTCATACATCCACTGAGTGGCGGCCACCGTTATACCCGGGTTCGAAAGCACCACCTCCCGGTTCGGATAATGGCGTTTGTGAAGGCCCGAGCAGAGCAGGATGATATGCCCATCAACCTTCACCCCGGAATCCGCTTCGGCCTTCTCCATATCTGCGACATCAATATCGCCGAGGTCGGGAATATGGCGCATGTCAAAGCACACAGCCTTGCCGAAGAAACGATCCAGCGGCATCTCATCAATCGATGCACCGTTGGGATCAAAGTGACGCAACGCATCCACATGGGTGCCCACATGATCGAGCGTGCTGATGAAATTGGTCTGAAAGGTGATCGGATCATCCGGCGTGCCGAGCTTGAGCGCCTTTGTGTTTTCGTGGGTCATGGCCTGCAGATAAACCGGGCTCTGAAAGAGCTTGTGCGAGGGCATATTGTCTTCGATTTCAAGACTCAGATCGATAATGCGGCGTGCCATGTAAACTCTCCCAAATGTTGCAGGTGTGAACGCTAACATTTTTCGTTTCGCAAAATCGAGTTGTGTAAACCGACGATTGGCCTGCAGGCGGAATCAATCCTATGCTCAGGTCAACGCACGGAGGTCCCCATGGAGACAATTGAAGTTTCACAAGCCGAAATGGCGCCACGTATTGCGCGTTTCTCGGATCAGGAATCCCAATCTGCCCACTACGCAGAGGCGCTTGGAATCCCGCGCGAAGCCTACGAGATCATGGCCGCCGAAACGCTTTACCTCATGATGGCACCGGACTCACAGGGCGGCCCCATGGCCCAGCAACCCGCAATCGTCGGTGACCCCGGGGTCAGCATGATCATCGCGCGCTGCCCACCCGGCGACAAACCTCTGCTGCACGCGCACCACTACACCGTCGAAAGCTTTATGTGCCTGACGGGGCGCTTCCGCATCCGTTGGGGGAGCAAAGCAGATCAGCATATCGATCTTGAGCCGCATGATATGATTGCCGTCCCACCCGGTGTGGACCGGCAGTTCGAGAACATCACCGATGAAGAGGCCCTGCTGCTTGTGATCATCACGGGCAAGGGCGATGACGACTTCGCCGATATTTCCATGCCCCCTGCGGAGACCGATTTCATGCGCGGCCGTTTTGGCCAATCCGTCATCGATGGCTACAACAAAACCGGCGTTGCCTTCAGAAACTCGGATGGTTCCATCGACGGACCCGACGTGCCCAAACCGATCGAGGTCAGCAGCGAAGACATGTCGGCCCGCATCGCGCGAACCGACGACCTGCAACCCCTCTCAGCCACGTCGGGCGATTCCATCGGTGTCCCGCGAGAAGTCCGCGAGCTGGTGGCGGCAAAGAACCTGTTTCTGCTGATGTCGCCTGAAGATCAGGGCGGCCCGATGGCGCACCACGCCGCGATTGCCGGGCCCGACAACATCAGCGTTCTGGTCGCCGAATGCCCGCCTGGCGACAAGCCACTGCTGCACGCCCACCACCATACGGTCGAAAACTTCATGTGCCTCACCGGCTCCTTCCGCATTCGCTGGGGCAAGGGCGGCAGCGAGCATATCGATCTGCAACCGTTCGACATGATCTCAGTACCACCCGGCGTGGACCGCCAGTTCGAGAATATCTCGGATGATGATGCGCGCCTGCTCGTCGTTATCACCGACACATCGCGCGACGATTACAACGACATTTCAATGCCCCCCGAAGTCACGACGTTGATCCGATCACTGTTCGGGCAGGACGTGATCGACGCCTACGGACAGCGCGGAGTGACTTTTCGTGAAGAATAGGGTGGCTCGGTCGGGTATTACGTATAACTTCGACCGCACTCACCAGATCGATGAAAGTCTGAGCAGATAACAATGGAAGACGCGAACATCCTTCTCGAGAAAAGCCAGAAATGGCTCGAGATGGCCTGGAAAACAATCGCCGACCATGCGACCGACCCGACCCTTTACAGTCAGGGTGCGATCACTGTTGCCGCGCTCTTCATTGGCTGGGTTCTCGCGACCTATGTCATCAGCCGTATTAAGATTTTTCGGGAAGAACCAACGACCGGCTCCTTGCTGGATATGCGTAAAAAGATCCACAGCATGCAGGTTTTGCTGCTGCCGATCGCCTGCGCCATTGCGCTTGGTTTTGCGACCCCGATCACCAAGAGCCTGCTGGGTGAGGCCTGGCTGGTACGCGGAGCACAGGGCATCGCGTTTGTGATTTTGGCCTACAACATTGCGAACCACTTTCTGAGCAGTGTCGCCATGATCCGAATCCTGAAATGGATCGGTGTCCCGATTGCGATCCTGTTCATGATCGGCTTGCTGGATGACGTTGTGGCGCATCTCGATGGCGTGGCCATCGAAGTCGGCAATATTCGGGTCACGCTTTACGCGATCATGCGCACACTCGTGTTCGGCATTGTTCTGCTTTGGCTGGCGCGGGTCTCCAACGTGACCGGTCAGCGGGTTATCCGCAATCAGGGTTCTCTCGACTCCGGCACCCGAGAAGTCATCGCAAAACTGTTCGAGATTGCCGTCTTTGTGGTGATCTTCCTGCTGCTTCTCAACGTGATGGGTATCGACCTTACAGCGCTGGCGGTCTTTGGCGGTGCGCTCGGCGTCGGCCTTGGTTTCGGACTGCAGCAGATCGCGTCCAACTTCATCTCGGGCATCATCATCCTGCTCGACCGGACAATCACCATAGGCGACTTCATCGAATTGGAAGACGGGCGAACCGGCACCCTGCGCGAACTGACCATGCGTTCGGCAACGCTCGAAACCTTCGATGGCAAGGACATCATGGTGCCCAACGAGCGGTTCATCACCACCGCATTTACAAACTGGACCCACAACAACCAGAAGCAGCGTTACTCCCTGCATCTCGAAGTCGCCTACAAAACCGATCTGGAGCCAATGTTCGAGCGGATCCGGGACGTCTGCGCGTCCCACCCAAGCGTCCTGAGTGGCGAGCAATACCCCATCGAGGAACGACCCGATGCGGAAATTGAAGGCTTTGCCGATTCCGGGATCAAGATTCTTGTCGAATTCTGGATGGAAGGCATCGACGACGGCAAAAACCGTGTTGGTGGCGATCTCTATCTGATGATCTGGATGGCGCTGAAGGAAATGGGCGTCGAGATTCCGTTCCCGCAACGTGAGGTCAAGGTTGTCGGCGGCGAAATGCCCCGCGCCGAAGACTGATCCCCGGCGCGCGTGCATTCCGATCTAGTGATGGAAACCCGACGCCTCTTCCTGAGTCAGTGATGTGTGAACAGGATGCGCTTCGAAGTATTCCAGCGCACTGCGCATGTCCTCAACCAACAAATCACCAAGGTCCTGGCTGACGCCGTGACGCACCAAAATCCGCTGGATCGCCTGGTCCTGACAATTGGGGGGTAGCGTATAAGCCGGCACCTGCCAGCCTCGACTGCTCAGACGATCGGCAAAATCATAGAGACTGAAGCCCGGATCGACGCCGTCTTTCATCTTCCAGCACAGAGCGGGAATGCCCGCATTCGCATCACCGCTATAGATCACCTCGAACGGTCCCAGTTTTGCCACCTCGGCAGCGATGAACTGGGCCGTGGCATAACAAGCAGTATGTATCTTCTTGTAACCCTCATGGCCCAGACGCAGGAAGTTGTAATACTGGGCCACAACCTGTCCGCCCGGCCGTGAAAAGTTCAGGGCGATGTCGCGCATATTCCCGCCGAGATAATTGACCCAGAAGATCATCTCTTCGGGCAAATCAGCCTCCTCACGCCACAGCACCCAGCCAACGCCCAATGGCGCCAGCCCGAATTTATGACCTGACGCATTGATCGAGCGCACCCGGGGCAGGCGGAAATCCCATTCAATTTCAGGCGCGCAGAACGGTGCCAGGAACGCGCCGCTCGCACCATCCACATGAATGGGAATATCCAGACCGGTCTGTCTCTCGAAGCCGTCGAGCACATCCGAGACCGCACGCACAGGCTCATAGGCGCCGGTAAAGTTGACGCCAAGGGTCGGCACCACACCAATGGTGTTCTCATCGCAGCGCGAGAGAACCTCTTTGGGAATCATGCCGTACCGCCCTTCCTCCATGGGAATTTCACGCAGTTCGATGTCCCAGTACCGGGCGAATTTATGCCAGCAAATCTGGACCGGCCCGGTGATCAGGTTGGGCTTGTCAAAAGGCTTGCCGGCCGCCTTTTGCCGTGCTTCCCAGCGCCGTTTCATCGCCATCCCACCAAGCATGGTAGCCTCACTCGAGCCGGTCGTGGAACAGCCGATCGCATTCTCGGCCTCCGGCGAGTTCCACAAGTCACCCAGCATATGAACGCAGCGCGCCTCGATCTCAGCCGTCTGGGGATACTCATCCTTATCGACGATGTTCTTGTCGATACATTCGTCCATCAGCTTGTGGATTTCGGGCTCTTCCCAGGTCTGACAGAAGGTCGCGAGGTTCTGTCGGGCATTCCCGTCGAGCATCAACTCGTCATGCACCAGCGTATAGGCGTGCCGCGGGTCCTGCTCCGTCGTCGGAAACTTGTATTTGGGCACCCGCACAGACAAATCCGAGGATGCATAGACTTCGTCGTTAATCTTGTGTCGGATCGTAGTCTTGTCGTGCAGGGCCATGGCGGTGCCTTTCGCGGCAGATGGTTCAAACGGACAGGATGCCGCGAGCCTATCAAAGGCCCACAACAAATGACCAGCCACGCTCAACCCGTGACTTTTAAAATCACTCCTGTCATCTTCCCCCCCTTTAGCGCTGGACAGATTGGCGGAGGCTCTCCGTGAAGTTCTTAAAACTGGTATGGCAAGCAGCTGGCGTTCGACGCCTCAAGCTCGCGATTGCGCTAATGGGCAGCACCTTCGGCATGATCGGTGTGCTTGTTGTTGTCAGTCAGGTTCTCGACCCTGAAGGTCATGGCGGGGATTCAAAAGTCCCCGATCTGTTTGGCCTTTTCCTGTTCGTGACGGCGGCGTTCTCGGTCATTCTCGGCAACGCGATAGGGCAGCGCCTGTCCGTGGCCATCGTCGAGGATTTGCTCGACCGCATCCGACGAGACTACGCAGACCTGGTCCGTCGCTCTGACTACGGTCGCTTCGAGGCCTTTGGCGGCACCCGCGTCTATGACACCCTGACGCGCAACTCCCAGACCCTTACGGAAGCCGCGATCATGTCGATCCACGGGGTGGCCGCCTTTGGCGCTCTGGCTTTGGGTGGGCTTTACACGCTGATCATCTCTCCGCTGGTCTTTGCGGTCATCATCGGCGTTATCATCGTCAGCACATTCTTCTTCCGGCTCACCCAGCGGCAGAGCCATTTGGCACTGACCCAGACCAGCGAACGCCAGACCGCATTTTTCTCACTGTTCCGGCATCTGATTGACGGCTTCAAGGAAGTCAAACTTCACAATCCGCGCGGCGAGTCCATCGAGCACGAGCATCTCGATCCCGCGTCAGCCGAGTTGCGGGATTCACAAATCTTTGCCGCTGTACAAATCAACCGCGGCGTCAGTGTCTCCTATTTCTCCTTCTACCTGATGCTGGCAACGATCGCCTTCGTACTGCCACCCTTCGTGGGCGAACACGGCATTATTGTTCAGTCACTCTACGTTGCGATTTTCATGCTCTCGGTGGTGGAAATCATCCTCAAGGCCGTTCCCATCATCACCCGCGCGAGCTTCGCCATCGACGAGCTCAATGCTGTCGAGCAATCCCTGCGCGAAGTCGTGAGCAACGAGCGTGCGCCCACCTCCGGGGTCGAGTTCGAGCGGATCGAAGCCCAGGATCTGATGTACAGCTATTTTGATCCGGACGGCGCGCGCAGCTTCACGATGGGGCCGACCGGGCTGGACCTCAATCGCGGCGAAGTTCTGTTCATTGTCGGCGGGAACGGGAGTGGAAAGTCCACCCTGATGAAGGCCTTCACCCGGCTTTATGAGCCCGAATCCGGCATGATTCTCTGGGACGGCAACCCTGTCGATTCAAACAATGTGACGGACTATCGAACCTTGTTCTCGTCCGTGTTCAGTGATTTCCATTTGTTTGACCGGCTCTATGGCCTGCCCGAAATCGAGGAAAAGACCGTCAACGACCTGCTCGATGATCTGGGCATCGCCCACAAGACCCGGTATCGCGACGGGGTATTCACCAACACAAATCTGTCCACCGGCCAGCGAAAACGCCTCGCACTCGCTGTTGCCCTGCTTGAAAATCGACCAATTTTGTTGCTCGATGAACTGGGCGCTGATCAGGACCCCGAGTTCCGGAAAAGATTCTACAATGAACTCATTCCGAGCTGGAAAAAGGAAGGCCGAACCTTGGTGATCGTAAGTCATGAGGACCAGTATTTTCACGTCGCCGATCGCACCATCGTTCTTTCGGACGGGCAGGCCGCGGTCAAACGACAGAACGGGGAGACAACCTGATGACGGCACAAACGCAGTCCAACGTGCCTCTGCTGGGGCCACTCGAGAAGGTGATCGCCACGACAGTCGCTGTTGCGATCATCATCGGGATCATCCTGCTCCTGCTGTGGCGCTTTGTGTTTCTGACAATCCCGGCAGGACATGTTGGTGTCCTCTTCAGCCTGCTCGGCGGTGGTACGGTCAAGGAATGGGTGATGCAGGAAGGCATCGCCATGAAGTGGCCGTGGAACCGCGTTTTTCTGTTTGAAGTCCGCACTCAGCGCATTCCGTTCGAGGTCATTGCGCTTTCAGCCGAAGGCATGACCGTCACCATCGAAGGGGCCGTGTTCTTCCACCCGAAGCGTATCGACACACCTGAAGTG
>Ga0115566_10003512_pt1 | contig 12626 bp, 13 predicted proteins | sample COGITO_mtgs_1204_3_FD_87173 | JGI IMG/M metagenome (GOLD analysis project Ga0115566, IMG submission 87173) | Pelagic marine microbial communities from North Sea - COGITO_mtgs_120405 | ecosystem: Environmental > Aquatic > Marine > Epipelagic | place: Germany:Helgoland, sampling site Kabeltonne...
TCTCCTCCGCTTCAGCAAGTCGTTCGCGCAATGCGAGACTTTGCTTCAAAGCATTTGAAATGGAATACTCTTCAGATGCGTCTAATGCACCGAGAACGTATCCAACCAGATCTTCTTCAGAGATTTTTTTCACGATTTAAGTAAGCTCAACCTGCGATTCGTTCCAAACATCCGTGAGTTTGGCGATAGCGGCGTGCAACCGACTCTTTACCGTTCCGACGGGGATATCGAGAACTTCAGCAGCCTCTCGATATTTCATTCCTTGGTAGTAAACCAACTGGACGACGGCGGTCATCGATTCTGGAAGACTGTTCAATGTGTCTCGCACGTTGTCACACCTTTCGGTACGCTCGGCGTACGTCAAAGGATCATCTTCACCGCTTTCCAACAAATTAACCAATCGACAAACCTCGTCATCATCGGAACTACGGCCCGCAGTGTCCAAGCTCAAAATGTTATGACGTTTTTGGCGACGCTGTGAATCAATTGCTTGATTGGTTGCGATCGTATAAAGCCAAGGTCGAAAACGACGACCTTCCTCAAATTGCTCACATTTAAGGTGAACTTGGAGGAAAGCAGACTGGAAAACATCTTCTGCCATCTCTGCATTACCTAGGTAACGGCAAAGATAACTGAATAGCTCTCGCTCATATCGTTTCAACAACTGAGCAAAGAGGTCACGGTTTCCAGTCTCTCGATATGCAAGCAAGAGTTGTTCGTCGGTCACCGCAGCGTCCTTTGAGTCAAATGATGGATTATTTCGATTTATAGTTGTATTTGCATCCATTGCTTTACGTACCAAATTAAAAGTTGTTCGTGATCAGCACCAAGTCAAACCATTAATGCAACAAAGCAGACTGCTTTTCTCACATTGGCGGTTTACCCGGCCACAAAGTCCCTATCCGGTCGTTCCGATTTCCATTGTAGCGGAAGGCCGACGATTTTGCGAGAAAGTCGCTGAAAGTGACGCTTTCTGCGAATTGACAGTGGGCATAACCCGTTTTACACTCGCGATTCATACGAATTGCAATTACCGTGCCGAAACCAAATCCATGACAAAAAACCGATACAAATGGGCTGCCACCGGAGACATTAACGCCTTTTTTGGCTTGATGCTCGACAATTTGGCCGGTTTGGTGCTGACGGTCAGTCTGCTTTCCAAGATTTTCAATTTCCCGGCAAAATTTGCATTTCAGTACATGATCCCGGGAACAGCGATCGGCGTCATGGTTGGTGATTTGCTGTTTTTCCTGCTAGCGTTCCTGCACGCCAAGAAGACAGGTAACGATAAGGTCACAGCAATGCCCTTAGGATTGGACACACCCAGCACCATTGGAATGTGTTTATTTGTCCTTGGCCCTGCGTTTTCGAGTATGCGTTCGGGGCTAACTCTTCAGGCAGCAGGGCTTGAGCATCTTTCCGAAAACCAGACGATTCAAAACGTGATCGAAAAGCTATCGGCTGAACAGATTGCAAATATTGATTTTGCTGCTGCGTCGCACGCGTGGAAAATTGGCATTTGCGCGATTTTCATCAGCGGCCTTATCAAATTGATTTGCGCTTTTGGATCGGGTTGGATTCGCAAAATGGTCCCACGCGCAGGCTTGCTCGGGTCGCTCGCTGCAATCGCCGTTGTGTTGATTGCCTTCAACCCGCTTATCGAAATCTGTCACGTGCCAATCGTCGGTTTGGTATCTCTCGTTATGGTACTGATGACTTTAATCGCACGGATCAGACTGCCGTTTGGAATTCCAGGTGCACTTGGTGCAGTGATTGTTTCCTGTGCTGTTTATTACATCGTGATGGGCGTCGACAAAGCTACCGGCACCAACTTTATCCCGATTGAAACCTTACCGTTTGAGGCAAAGGACGCTCTGTTACCGTCGGGTTGGATGACCGCGTTTTCATTCCAATGGTTTACCAGTGAAACATTTCAAACCACCGCTCAATATCTGCCGCTGATCATTCCGTTTGCAATCGGCACCGTGATTGGTGGGATTGACTGCGCCGAAAGTGCCGCCAGTGTGGGTGACGATTTTAATACGGGAACAGTGATCGGTGTCGAATCCATTGCGACGATCGCTGCCAGCTTGTGCGGCGGGGTGATTCAGACGACTCCCTATATTGGGCACCCGGCCTACAAAGCGATGGGTGGACGGGCACTCTATACGTTACTTACCGCATTGTTTGTGGGCGTGGCGGGCCTGACCGGTTTCTTTATTTTCTTTTACATCTTTGTGCCCAAGGTAGCGATCTATTCCATTTTGATATTCATTGGGCTTGAGATTACTGCTCAAAGTTTTCAAGTCACACCCAAGCGGCATTACGCCGCATTGGCATTGGCGTGTTTGCCAGCACTCGCAAAACTGGTGATGATCAACCAACCACAATCACCTTCAACGGACACGCTGCAACAACTTGCCGGTGGCTTCATCATCACCAGTTTGCTATGGGCTTCAGCTCTGGCATATATCATTGATCGCAAATTGATTGCGGCTGCATGGTTTTTCTTTGCCGCGGGCATCTGCACTTTGTTTGGAATTATTCATTCACCGCTTCCCGGTGACCAAATGTTTATCATTACGAGCGAAGTGCTCGACGATGCAACTCGTGAAACAGTTGTTAGTTTTGCCGCCGGATATTTTATCGTCGCGAGCATGCTGTTCGGCTTTAAATTATTCTCCGGAGACAAACTGAAAGAAATCAACAGCGACCTGGAATTCGATACGATTCACTAACTTAACCTTAACTGGAAAGCTCAGATGACTTTACAACGCGTTCTCGAACCTGAAGTAATGGATACCCAAGAAGAGGCGGTCGACTATAACGCCATGGATCATTCCACGGTCAATCGAGTCTTCGTTGATGATCTTTTGAATGTTGATGGTTTTCGCGGTGACGTACTCGATCTGGGAACCGGAACGGCATTGATTCCAATCGAGCTTTGCGAACGATTCGAAGACTGCCGTGTGATGGCGGTTGATATGGCTGCTCATATGCTCGACTTGGCAAAATACAATCTTGAAATGGCAAGCCTGACCGAACGGATTGAGCTATCGCAGGTTGATGCCAAAGGACTGGATTACGACGACGATGCGTTTGATGCCGTGATCTCCAACAGTATCGTCCATCACATTCCTGAGCCCAAAAGCTGTTTGAGCGAAGCGGTTCGCGTGACCAAACCAGGGGGCATTTTGTTCTTTCGTGATTTGATGCGCCCGGAGTCGGGAAAAGTAGTAGAAGAACTGGTCGAGACATACGCGGGGGAAGAGAACGATCATTCCCAAAAAATGTTTGATGATTCACTGCGAGCAGCGTTATCGCTCGAGGAAATTCAAGCGTTGGTTATCGAACTGGGATTTGCAGCCGATTCGGTCACCGCATCAAGCGACCGACATTGGACTTGGGTTGGTCGAAAAGCGTGACGTGCTGGCAATTAGGTGAATAAAACGGAGTAATGCCGCGATTAGAAAGCTTCACCGACACTTCCACACGACTTTTGAGACAAGAAATTCGCATCCAGCCACATGAAAGCCGTAGCCCATTTCTCTCACTTGGTAATCGCACAATCGTAACGGTCCGTAGCTGCCGTTTCCCGAAACATTCCTGTATCCATCAGCCAGGTATCGTGAGGTTAATCACGGCTTTTTGAAAACTCTTGTCCTTCTGGCACAGATGGATTTTCGTCGAAGCAATACCCGACGTCGTCGGAATCCCACCGCCAACCGGATGCATCTTCCATTCGTTTGTCAGCTTGCCACGTTTTATTGATGCTTCAAAGAACCAGAATTCGTCCTTTTGCCGGTATCCAATGTCGCATCACAAAACGAATCATCGTGATAGCAAAAGATCGGGGCATGATGATACTCTTTTTTTCAGTAGGGAACGGCCCGGAACCGGACGCGCATACGGCACGAGGCCTTTCAGCAGATTTTCAACGAGCGAAAGCTTGTACTTCGACGGCGAGAATTTTGCATCTTGCGATTGAGCAATTTCAATCACACCGAAACAGTCTGCAATTCGCGTTATAACAAAAGGCAGCAAATTCGATCTTGCAAATTGCATGATGCCTTTATTTTAGCTCAACCAGCATGTGACCAACCACGATCCACCAAAACTTCCTGACCCGTTATTGCTTGACTGAGATCAGAAGCCAAAAACAGGGCCACGTTGGCAATTTCGTTGGGCTGAATGAGCTGCGGAATGCATTGCTCTTTTTTCAACATTTTTTTGACCTGCGGCGTTACGAACTGTTCCAGCTGCCGCTCTGTCATCACCCAACCAGGCGACAATGTATTGACTCGAATTTTCTGTGCTCCAAGCTCACGAGCAAGCGACTGCGTGAACCCAATCGTTGCAGCCTTGGTGGAAACATAGGCTTCCATTGCCGCGGGTGATTTGTGAATCGTGATAGAGGAAAAATTAATGATCGCCCCACCCGTTTTGGGAAAATGCTCAGTTGCCTGCTGGGCGGTCAGGAAATAGGCACGGACATTTCTAGCAAAAAGGGTATCCCATTGCAGCGAGGTCATGGATTGAAAATCAATCCGTGGATCCGCAGCAGCATTGTTAATCAGCACATCAATTTTGCCATCGATGGCGGCTGCCTGATCAATCCATTTCCGAACCGCTGATTCCTTAAGCAAGTCAACTTTGGAAAACCGGGCGTTTTCCGTTGCCGTCTCCAGAGCTTTACCTGCCGTTGCATCGATGTCACAAAAGCTGACATGTGCCCCAACGGCACTGAAAGCAGCAACCATTGCTTTGCCAATTCCATTAGCTCCGCCGGTTATGACGATTCGTTTTTTGGCTAAATCTTTCATTTGAAGTTCCATTTTAACGACGAAAGCTGCTACAATCCCGTTTGTTTGCACGACGAAAAGGTCACAAATGCGAAATCACAGCTGACTTCGCTGGTTGGCATGATTGTGCAAAACCATTCATTCGAATTTACAATTGTTTTTAGTTTACGATGTTTTGGCTTGGGTTTGGTAGTTGTTACCGCGAAATAGCCAACGATGGAATTTTGTCGCATTGTGAACAGCAAAACCGATTTGACATGCAACTGAATCAATTTCAAAGCATTGATCAAATGTATCGGACAATTTATCGATCGGGCGTTTGATCCGATGCGTTCTGCTTTTCCAGTTGGTTGGTAGTTTAGGCATACGATTCCATCGAACGTTTTTTTCGGTGGGATTGATTGGCGAATCAATGGTTGTCTGCTGGAAAAGATATCACTGACCGACGTCAGAGTCCTTTCTGCGGTTTATTAGTTTTTGTTCGAGAAAGGAAGAGATGAATCTTTTTGTCGGTAATCTGTCATACGAAGTCGGCGACGACGATCTTCGTGAAGCGTTTGAGGCGTTCGGTGCAGTGTCGTCTGCTAAAGTATTGCAGGATCGGGAGACAGGCCGATCGCGAGGCTTTGGATTCGTAGAGATGGCAAACGATGACGAAGCGCGAAACGCTATGGAGAATTTGAACCTTCAAAAACTGTGTGGTCGAGCGATTCAAGTCAATGAAGCTCGCCCACGTGAAGACCGTGGCGGACGTGGTGGCGGTCGAGGTGGCGGAGGCGGACGTCGTCGCTAGACTGTCGATCGAAGTTCCCCTCAAATTGATTCAGCATAATTCACAAAAACGTTCTTCGATGTTCAAATCTGAATATCAAACGAACGTTTTTTTGTGCGCCGTTTAATCTTGAAAACTAAAAAATGAACAACAAAGAACAACTTAAAAACTTGATTGCAAAGCTGGCAATCAAGCGTGGCGAAGTCACCTTGGCGTCGGGAGCAAAAGCCGACTACTACATCGATTGTCGAAAGGTCACGCTGGACAGTATCGGTGCGGCACTGATCGGGAACGCGATATTTGAGATGCTAAGTGCCAATCTTCCCGACGCAATCGGCGGAATGGCAATCGGAGCTGATCCAATCACCGGATCTGTTATTTCGGTTGCCGGCGGCCACGGCAAGCAAATCAGTGGTTTCATTGTGCGGAAAGAAGAAAAAAAGCACGGGATGGCCCAAATGGTTGAGGGGCCAATTCAGGCAGGCCAATCCGCAATTATGGTCGAGGACGTTGTCACAACCGGCGGCAGTTCACTCAAAGCAATTAAATATGCCGAAGAGGCCGGGTTGAATGTTAAGGGAATTGTCTGCATCGTCGATCGCCTCGCCGGGGGACGCGCGAAATTCGAAGAACTCGGAATCACATTCCAATCACTTTTCACGATTGAAGATTTTGGCTTAACGCCCAATTAGAAAATTTGCACGTTTCTCCGAACCAATGCGATCGCCATTGGAAATTGGTAAGCAAATCCAAATCCAAATTCAATTCAACCGATCGAATTGCAGTCAATGAATGCGCAACTCAGTCGGTACGTTTCATCAACGAATCCTTATAAACCGAATGGCGTAGCTCGGATCGAGGCCTTTGCAGCAGGGAAGCGGTGATCGCTGTCTTGGCGCAATTTCAGACCCATGAAATCCGGCTAACATCCAGAGCGGACGCGCGTTGTAGTTTGAATGATGCGAGACAACCCCTCGGCAGTCAGATCGTTGAATCAACATCTTAGAAAGATGTCCTTAGTGACCATCTTGCGTCATTCGGTTCGTAGTGGAAATGGAACAAACCGATTAGGGTTTGTCATTTCCAATCTCACGCGTATTTTTAGCATCCATTTTACTGGCTTGCTCATTTTCACGTTTGATCGCCTCATAGACTTCCTGCCTGTGGACAGGTATGGCCTGAGGAGCATCGATCCCGAGGCGAACTTTGTCACCACGGATATCAACAATTGTAACGACAACGTCGTCACCGATCATAATACTTTCATCACGATGTCTGGAAAGGACCAGCATTTTTTCCCTCCCTGTCAATGCGCCGCAATTGGGCATCATCAAGTTGAATTAATACTTCCTGCGGCGGACCAAGTTATCGTGATAAACGACAGTGGAATAACACGGCAACTCAACGCACTTCGACAAACACTGTCGAGACAACCCAAAGTATCGGCGACATGGCGAGAATAAGCTTGAAAATAATTTGACGATAGCAATGTAACGGCAAATCGGTTTATAGAGCTCGTTTTCGATAGGGATTGAAACGCCTAAGCGCTTTGACGCAAATTTGCTGATAGATTTGCGAACGGATACTGGAGCGGTTGATCATCCGTTGTCATAATTTGGGCACCTATTCGCTGATCAAGGTTTACGAGCACTGGTGCACGTAAGTTCATTGTCAATCGATTCTCGTTTCGACTGACGACACACAAGACAAACGCTTGGTCAACATCGGTCAAAGAAACCGGTTCCAATTCGGAGGGGGTTAATCGAACCTGGTAGTTTGGAATAAACCGACGCGGTGATACGACCGCCATCGCCAAGCTCGGATCCTGAAGGCATTGAAGCCATGCAACTGCTTGATTCTCTGTATCCGCCAGAATAACCCATCTCTTGGACTCGACGAAACCGATCAATCCTGCTTCGAAAAAAAGGACGTCGGCCTCTTGAATTTCTACGGTACCAAATCTTGTCGTTGCGATGTTCATTAATTACCTTTCCCTGATCAAACCCAAACCGTGGTGCATTCACGGAAACTTTCGGGCGCAGGTCTTACCCACTTTGCCGGATACTTTTCATCATCGGACGTTAAATTCCGCACATTCAGAAAAATTGGAACTTTACCCCGAAAACGGTAAAAGTAATTTCCGAAGCTAGCAGTAGAAATTTCTAAGTCGCACGCCAATCACGCCTCGAACGCGACCCAAATTAATTATCAACCCCAAAACAAAAACCGTGAGCAGCTTTTGGAGGGACAATTTGGTGAATATTAATGGCGATTTTCTGCAGGATAAACCAAATTCAGTTTCGTTCTGTATGGCCTATAACGAATATCCAGCCCCAGCGCCCCAATATTTTCAATTTGCAAGCTTTGCCTAATCGCTTTTCTTTGACTCGCGCAATCCGTGTCTTAGGTTTCCTGTGCTCGAGTATCGCACGAGTCGGACGCCAAAACGGCGGCCAAAAAATAATCGATTGGATACAAGTTCGTTTTATTGGGTTTTGCTAACGAAAGTTAGCTGTTATTAAAAATTTTTGTGGAGTCCGAGATGAAGAAATTCGCTCAAAAGGTCAAAAACTTCCTGAAAAGTGAAGATGGACCAACCGCGGTTGAGTACGCAGTCATGCTTGCTTTGATCGTTATTGTATGGGTGACAGCAATTCAAGCCATTGGTACCAGTGCTGCCAACGCTTTTAATGACATTGCTGGTGATCTTGAAAGTGCTCGTACCGGTGCCGTTAACTAGTAACGATATCCAGTACGCCTTTGAAGGCCGAAGATTAAATGCCCGTTGCGGTTCGCCGTAGCGGGTTTTTATCACGCGCTGTCCAAGTTTTTCTGAATGATTCGCTGCACGCCCGTGGCATCGCATCAATGAAAAACAAATAAATTGCCAACTCATCTGAGAATTTTGGGTGGAAGCAAGACGGACTGCTAATCCTTCACTGAATCCCCTTCACTGCAACAAACTGCGATTTTATTCACGCGCCGTTGCCAACCATTCGAGAGGATCGAAACAAAATGTTTGAACTAGTTCCTAATGCGTCGTTGGCAAATGCGTTTGAAATGATTTGTTATTTTTTCACTTTGATATTCGTATTTGCAAGCTATTTGTTGACCGTTCGAGTTTAAGTCGTTTTCTGCCTTTTGTTCTGTGACCTAGTGCAATCCCGGCGATCGCCGTACGACCGTTGTTTTTCGGACACTGATTAAATCATTTGATTAAAGATTGTGTGGGAGTTTTTCGCGATGGAATTCTTTGTAGAACATGTTGTTGCTAACTGGCCTGTCTGGTTCGTAACGTTGGCGTTGGTTGTTGCTGCTGTCATTGATGGCATACAGTTGAAAGTCCCAAATTGGTTGACTTTTCCGTTCATCATTTCAGGCTGGGCTTATAGCATGGCCGCCTATGGAATTGAGGGCGATGGTTGGCTCACTGGTCTAGGCATTAGCTTGCTTGGCACATTGGTTGGCCTCGCATTGTTAATGCCAGCGTATGCGATTGGTGGCATGGGTGCTGGTGATGTGAAGTTGCTGGCGGGTGTGGGTGCATGGGTTCACGTGCAGTCTACTTTTTATGGGTTCTGTTTCACTGCGGTCATCGGTGCAGTCCTTGCTGTCGCGATGGTTGTCATCAGTAAGACATGGACGAAACACAAAACGCAATTTTTCTCGATTCTTAATGAGATCATGATCATCAAGAATCCAGAAACCTTATCGAAAATAGCGGCCGATCGTAAAAGCTCGATGATGTTGCTTCCCTACGGGATTCCGATTGCTCTGGGCTGCATCGCATATTTCGCCTGGGCAGGACTTTTGGTTGGTTAAAACAAGCTCGGAAACGGATTTGAGCGGAGCGTCTCTTTAAAGAAGATCCGCGAGCAAAATAAGACAAGCAGATAAAGTTTGCCGCTTGAGCAAACTTTTCTGCGTAGAGCGAGAATGCCGATATGAATCGGTGAGTTCACTTCAGTGAAGAATGGCTGCCGAATTGGAGAGTTGATGGGGAATACGTTCTTCGTCACCAATTCGCAGCAGGTGTTCGATGTTATGCCGATCATTCGGTGACTTTAGGAGGATAAAATGAAAACCAAATCAATCATGTTGATCGCTGTATCACTTGGGTTTGGACTGATTGCTGCAATTGGAATGAGTCAAGTTCTAGGCAAGAAGGGTCCTGAAGAAGCCAAAATCGAAATGGCACAGGTATACGTTGCCATTGAACCACTCGACATTGGCGACGAATTGACCGAGGAGTTTATTGCAGCGAATTTGAGAGTGCAAAAAATCCCTGCATCGAACGTGCCTGAAGTTGCAATTACGTCAACTGAACAACTCGACAACATGGTGGTGACCACAAAAGTCCCCGCCGGGTTAATGCTCGCGACCGATTTTATCACTGACAAAAATAACGCACGATTCAAAAAGCAGCCTCCCAAGGGCATGCGAGCCTACACGATTAAAACAGCCATTCAGGACACCATTCACAATAGTCTTCAACCGGGTGACATCGTCGACATTGTAGGTGTTTTTCGGGTCAAGTCTCGTGACGGCGAGGATCGCCGGGCACCAATGACTTTTTTGAAAAACATCGAAGTCTGGCAGACGAATGACGTGGAAAGTCGTGGATTGCGTGACGAAGAGAGCGGCAAAATTTCGACGATTACACTTCTGTTGGTGCCGAAGCAAATTGAAACCATGGCGTTGGCAGAAGACGTTGCATCGCTGATCAAAGTCGTGATGTCAAACCGTGATGAGAGTGAGCCTGACGATGACGAATTCGATTGGAGCAAGTTCACGAACCAAGATTCAGAACCTCAAGAGCAGCCGGAACCTCCGTCTAATCAGGGCGTGACGGAACAATTTAAGGCGGCAATGGCCACAACAACAGCCATCAGCCAACCGAGTGCAGCGAGGGTGAATTATACCGGGACGATGACCATCTATCGTGGCGGTCAAGCGACCAAGTATGGATTTGACCAAGATAAAGGACTACCCAAAGTCATCGAGCAAACCATTTCTGCACCTGACACATTGGAGCAGCCCGAACCAACATTAACAGTTAATGACGATTCTGCAGATTCGACCAATGGAGTCGATCCTGAAGGTACTATCGAACAAGCCCGTGATGAATAACGGATTTCTTTGTTCGACAGCTTTTGCACTAAGCAATCCGCTGTCAGGTTGCGGTAACTGATTGTAGCGGATCAGAACCGTATTTAGTTTTGGTAATTATTGATTTCAAGGAAGGAATCACATGAGAAAAACTTGTCATCTATTATTGGCAGCTTTCTCACTGGCGACGTTGCAACTTCTAATTGCAAATCCGTCCCAGGGACAAGAACTTAATTCTGCCAGCAGCAGTAGCGCGGTTCATCAGAAATACGGCCAAAACCAAACCATTGAATTAATTGCCGGCACGAGCCGCGTGATCAAATTCGATTTTGATGTACCAAGCGTCATCGTCGGAAGCCCCGATGTCGTCGACGCACAGCCCGTTGCCTCGAATCAAATTATGATTTCAGGTCGGCGAATCGGCGCTTCAGGACTGAGCGTTTCTGACCCCGACAACAATCAACACACGATCAATGTGTTGGTTTCAGGTGACGCACGACAACTGCAAATGACACTGGACAAGTTATTCCCCAAGTCAAGCATTCGGGCGATGGCACTTTCAACCAATGTCATTCTAACGGGGCACGCCCAAACCGCAGCTGAAATAAAAACAGCGGTTGAAGTCGCGAACGACTATTTTCCAGTAGGAGTTGTGAACAACATCTCTCTAGGCGGCCCGAACAAAATCGCATTGGAGTGCAAAGTCATCGAAGTCTCACGCACCAAATTGCGGGACATGGGTTTTGACTGGGCGGTATTAACCAGCAATTTTAGAGTCCAAAACGCTGTAGGTGGGCTGCTTGATGGTGCGACGGGTTCAGGGAATTTTTTCGCTCAGGTCGTAAATGGTACAGATACGTTTTCGATGTTCCTGAATTTACTACGCCAGAACAACCTCGCCAAAATCTTAACCGAGCCAACACTTGTAACCACCCCAGGAAGACCTGCCTCGTTGCTGAATGGTGGCTTGATTCCCATTCCAATTAATACTGGATTGGGTGTTCAATCCATCGAATTCCGTGAGTTCGGAACCAAGCTGGATGTTCTACCTATCTTGGAAGGGGATGGACGAATCCGAGTAGAGGTTCGTGCGGAAGTCACAGAAGTTGCTGCTGACCTCACTCAAAACGGAACGCCAGGTTTTCGATCGCGACATGTCGATACGGGAGTGTCACTTCTCGAGGGGCAAACGCTGGCTCTCGCCGGACTGATTCAGAACCGCACCTCTTCGACATCGCGTGGTATCCCAGGCTTGAAAGACATGCCATGGGTTGGCTCACTGTTCCGTCGTGTGGACGATACCTTCAATGAGGTCGAATTGATTATTCTGGTGACGCCTCGATTTATTTCAGAAGTTGATCCGTCCATGGTTCCAGCAGGCCCAGGCACCAACACGGTTCCGCCTTGTGACACCGACTTCTACTTGCGAGGCTATCAAGAAGTTCCTCGAACGGGACATGGTTTCGAACTGGGTCCGATTCGTCGAAACGGGTCTTATCCTGGAACATCGACCTACCAAGGCAATCCTGCAATTCAGGCAACCCCGATCGATCAAAACCAGAATCAATTGAATCCAATTGCAAATCCCAATCTGAACGGTCAGCAGCCAAACGATCTCGAACAAGCGCGCAGGACCCGAACTCAAATCCCAACCACAACTTCGACGGCAAACAGCTTCCGACCTGTCCAAACCAATCAAACTACCCTGAAAAATTTTGCACCCGAGAATCGCACCGCAAAATTGCCCTCGCGAACACCGTACACCAAACCACTTCCCAAATTCCACCTTTCCGACAAGTAATTCCAACTATGAACAGTCGCTGATTTCCGAAGCAGCGCTGATGACCTTGAACATTCCTAATCACATTTCAAACAAACAACGCTGAGACAGTTCCATTGAAATCCCCTTTTTTGAGGTTTCGAACCGGACGACCCAATAGCAA
>Ga0115566_10003513_pt1 | contig 12623 bp, 9 predicted proteins | sample COGITO_mtgs_1204_3_FD_87173 | JGI IMG/M metagenome (GOLD analysis project Ga0115566, IMG submission 87173) | Pelagic marine microbial communities from North Sea - COGITO_mtgs_120405 | ecosystem: Environmental > Aquatic > Marine > Epipelagic | place: Germany:Helgoland, sampling site Kabeltonne...
AGGCCGCGGGGCGGCCGCTGGCGTCTACCAGATCGTGGTTCGCACAGGTTCCATGCGTGCCGTCAAATCTGTAGTGGTGTTGCCGTAGCTGTGTGAGCGACAGGGCAGAGGAAAAAAACGGATCCAGTAGCGCGTAGCTGCGGAGAAAAACACCCCTCTCAGATCTTCAGTCGCTCTTTTACCACTTTAGAGCGTTCTCGGCTTGCTATTACCTCGTGGCTTCCCGTCAGCGCCAGCTTATAGCGCCCTGAAAACCACGGGATTAGTTCTCGGATGTGAGAGAATTGGACAATGGCAGATCGGTGGACACGCATGAAGGCGTCAGGACTGAGCATACTACCCAGTTGGTCGAGCGTATAATTGACAATGTGTTGACGCAAACGAGGCCGAGTGCTGGTTGGGTCATCCTCTAGGATGTAGACGCGCGTGATCCCTTCCGAGATTTCGATAGATACAACGTGATCAATCGGGATAATCAAGATCCGGTCCCGGTAAGGGATTGAAAGTTTTTCGAGCCAACCACCTTCCGAGGAGGATGGGTCCGCTTTGGACATGGCTTTCTCGTCCATCCATTCAAGCAATTTGCCTAGCCGGTCGTCCTGGGCAGCTGGTTCTCCAAGCGTTTTATGAACCCGCTTCAGTGCTTCGGAAAGTCGGTCAACAGGAACTGGTTTCAGGAGGTAATCCACCGCGTTGGCTTCGAAAGCTCGGATAGCGTACTCGTCATAAGCTGTCGTAAAGACTACTGCAGGTCGATTTTCAGGGTCCAGCCGGTCCAACACCTCGAATCCGTCCATTCCGGGCATCTGAATATCCAGAAAAATGACATCAAAATGGTCGGATGTGAGCTTTTCCAGTGCATCGACGCCGTCCGCTGCCTGATCTACAGATGTCACCATCGAAGCAAGGGAAGGTTCTGCAAGCAACTTTTGCAGTCGCTTCCGTGCTGGAGCTTCGTCATCTACAAGTAGGATGCGTGCCATAGGATGTTGGGGTTCAAGGTGGTGAAAAAAGTCTTAAACTAGTCAGGAGGAGGGCGTCCGGGAGGCAGGGAGCACAACTTCGACTGTAGTGCCTGTCTCTGGGTCACTACTAAATCGCAGGAGATCCTCCCGTGCAAATAACTGACGGAGACGCTCGTAGACGTTGCTCAGTCCAATTCCGAAAAAGTCATGTATTTCTGACGCTGGACCCTTGCGGCCGAACAGAGCGGGAATGCCATTGCCAGTGTCTTGTATGGTTAGGATAGCATGATGGTCATCAGTTCGAGTCATCTTAATGGTCAAGATGCCAGCTTCCCGCTTCTTTTCGAGACCGTGCTTGATGGAGTTTTCTACAAGGGTCTGAATGGTAAACGCCGGCACGGGATGGGATCGAAGGGAGTCATCCCATTCTATGTTCACTGTCAGCCGATCGCCAAAACGGGCCTTTTCAATGGCCAGGTAACACTGTACCAAGGTCATTTCCGACTCCAATGAGACAAACGCTTTGCTGCCCGCATGGAGCGTATGCCTAAAAATGGCCGCTAGGTGTTCAACCACCGCTTCCGCCTCTTTCGGCTTTTCGCCGATCAGAGACAGTAATGTGTTCAAGGCATTGAACAGGAAATGAGGGTTGATCTGGGCTCGAAGTGCAACCAGATGAGCCTCGGAGCTTTCCGCAGCCAATGATTTCTCGCGTTCCACTAGGCCGAGGCGGTCCACAGCAAGGGCTAGGTTGCCGGCAAGGGAGCGGAGCTGATCAAGGTCGTCGAGGTTATAGACCGAGCCGCGCCGCGTCTTGTTGCTGAGAATGATCAAACCTACTGATTTTCCTTCGCCTCGAATTGGAACCGCGAGTGATGCGTGATAGCGTCGCAATTCATTTTCGTGGCTTTTGGAAATACGATGCTCGTTTAGTTCTGGATTCCGAGCCCAGATGGTCGGCGCATATTCGAAATGAGACCAAATAGATTCGAATACCTGCTCGGTCAGATAGGGCGGATCAGGGTTGTGGCGCTTAATGACCCATGAATTATCAGCCGGAGAGCGAAGAAAAATGATGGAACTGCGTGATCCAAATACACGGCCAGCCACATCAATCGCTTGTTGAGCCAACGTGTCAGCATCCAGCACTTCAGTCGCTGTTTCCTGGAACCGGTTGATGACTTGGCGGCCACGTTGACGATCCGTTGCAAAAATGGATATAGCAAGGGTTCTGAGGCGGCGGGAGATTCGTTCGAAAACAATCAGGAGTACGACAACGAGCAGTCCTTCGAGTACCGTTCGAGAGCTCCCTGTCGATTCAAGAAAGGTATCTAGTAGGGTTACACCACCTACAAAGGCAAAGAAAATTAGGCCCAGAACTAGCGTGTAAACGATTGCCCTGTTCAGAACTTCGTCAACCTTGCCATACCGTAGTGTTCCTATGGTGTAGAGTGTAATAGGAACGGCTGCAAGTAATTGCGCTGCAACGATAATCCATGCTGAGGCAGACTCGCTCATTGTCGAGAAAATAGGCACGATTTCAGTAACTGAGAGTGCTGCTCCAGCCGAGAATATCAAGATAAACAAACCTTCAAATGGGCCCCAACCTGTGGTTTCGCCCTCACCTGAAGCGTGCCCTCGGAAGCTTGCCGTCAAAGAGACAAGGGCGGCACCACCGATGTAGCACGATGCATAGAACAAGATCGGGACGAGCAGTTTTTCTAAGGTGAACGGCCCGATATGTCCTTTCACAGCCGCGGTCAGAACACCTGCCAAAAGCGTAACTGGAATCAGATACACTAGCCGATAAAGGAAGCCACCTCGAAATTTAAAAAGGGAAGCATCCTTGGCCAGCGTATCAATCAAAATGGCGGGGAAGCCAACCCAACCGATCAGTCCCACGATTGTCAATGCCTGAAATAGGTCATCGTAAAATGTGTCTGCTCCTGGTGGGCCAAACAGCTCGACCAATACAAGTCGGAGCATATTGCCCACGACCCAAAGCGCTGAGACGGCTATCATCACTATGTCCGTCCTGGAACGCCGATGGTGTGTTGCCAACGGGGTCGCTATGATGAGTCCGAGGACATGAAAAAAGGCGCCAATCGTGAAGGCCCAGAGAGCGAATTGCCAGACGCCCCTTGAACTGGGGTAGAGGAAAGTCGGTTGCCGGGAAAACGTCACGGAGACATCAATCGGCTTTCCCTCTCGCACAAGAATTAGGTCACGAACCTGTCCTGGATCAATGCCTGCAATGGCATTAGTTAGGTCCTCCGCGTTGAAATACTGCTGAAACTCAAGAGCATAGAACTCATCGCCAGTTCGAATACCTCCACGATACCCGGGTCCACCCGGATACACCCACGATGCGGTAATACTGCCGTCTATATCGTCCCAGACGACCCAATCAGATGCCCGAGCTGATGGGCGTTTGACGACTATGAGACCATCTTCAAAGGCTCTCACATCCATCCACTCCTGCACGGCATTCACCATGGGCCACCCGGCAAGTAGGGTGGCTAAAAGCAGTAGCAAATGCGGTATGATTCGAGTGCGTTTCATGGCGGTGAGCTGCCTGAACTCTTTCGAAAATAAAGAATGGGTTGGCGAGTCGGAACGCCTGCTCCGATGGGACTTAGAAGGGACGGACAGTTTTTAGCTGTCCAATTCCTGTCTCCCCAACGCTTCCTTGAGCGTTAAAGTAGCACATCCGGTTCCATGCTCGTCGATACGCACGCCCATATTTTCCTCGAACAGTTTGAATCGGACTTTGATCAGGTTCTAGAGCGGGCGAATGGGGCTGGTGTAAGCCAGATCCTGTTGCCCGCCATTGATGTAGCGTCGGTCCATAGATCACTTGAGCTCGCAGATCGGCATCCAGCCCTTTTTGCGATGGCCGGACTTCACCCGTCTGAAGTGAAAAAGGCAACGGATGAGGATTTCGAAGCCATTGCTAAGCTCGCGAGTGATGAACGCATCATCGCCATCGGAGAAACGGGCTTGGATTACTATTGGGATCAGAGCTTCAACGAGAAGCAGCACGACTTCCTTCGCCGTCACATCCGTTTAGCATCTGAGCTGAACAAACCGCTCGTCTTTCATGATCGTGAGGCAACCTGGGACCTCATCCGGATTGTACGCGAGGAAAAGGAGGCATCGTCAAAGCCCGAGCAGATTCGTGGGGTCTTTCACTGCTTCGGAGGTCCAGCGGACGTTACCGAAGCCGTAATGGACCTGGATTTTTACATGGGAATCGGGGGGACCTACACGTTCAAAAATGGCGGTGTCCCAGATGCGACGGCCACTGTGCCCATCGATCGAATCATTCTCGAGACAGATTCTCCATTCTTGACTCCGGCGCCACATCGTGGCAAGCGAAATGAGCCTTCCTATGTCAGACTAGTTGCTGAAAAACTAGCCGAGATCAGGGGACTTTCTCTCGAGGAGGTGGCCAATGCCACTACCGAAAACGCCAAAAAGCTGTTCGATCTACCCTAGAACCGTTAGCCTTGGACTGAATAATCTTCCGGAGTGATCTCGACGCGAGACTTCGAATGAACTGCTTCGGCAGCCTTGATTGCCACCACGGTTGCTTCGTAGGAGCGCTCGGCACTTGCAGCCGCGTCAAATGGGCCGTAAATGTAATTTTCGGCAAAAGCTTTCACTGCATGCCAGATAGGAGCTTTCAGATTGGGGTCGTCTTCGGTGGGATCCGTTCCAAGGGCATCCAGCTTTGTCGCATTGGCTAGCAATGCAATACCTGTTTCTTTGTAGAAACGATCGCGGCGAGCGTACACCTCCCATCCTAACATGGGGGCATCAACCTCTTTGAACATCCATGCTTTCTGATCCCGAAGAATGATGGTCGAGTCGCTTCCAAAAAGCAGGTCGTATGCGGAATCGAATCCGCTTACCAGAGACGCATCGAAGAGCATGTTCTCTCCGCCTGGATATTCAAAGACAGCCTGAATGGTATCTGGCTCGGTCCTTCCATCTCGCCAGTAAAGCACATTTCCGAATCCAGATACGGCGGTCGGTAATTCTCCTTTCATCCAGGACATAATATCTACTGGATGCATCCCAATCTCACCGACAAGGCCAAGAGAGGTCTCTTGATAGAGCCTCCAATTCAACTCATCAGCCCGTTGCTGACTTGAAGAAGCTCGACGCCAGGACTGTTTTGTGTGCCACTGCGAGCGGGACATGATGGCTTTGCCAATAGCTCCACTCCGAACGAATCCGAACACACTGCGATACTGGGGTTCTGTTCGATACACTAGCCCGCCCTGGAAAATCTGATCCGGTGCGTCTAAGGCTGCTTGTGCAATTGCGCGGGCATCATCCATGGTGTGAGCCAGGGGAGCTTCACAATACACGTGTTTACCTGCTGCAAGGGCTGCAATCACGAGCTCACGGTGCTTGTGCGTCGGAGTTGCAATGAAAATTGCCGGGATCGTCTCGTCATCAATAATCTCTTGCACCTCCGCAATACGAGCTGCCTCCGGATAATCTCTCTGGGCTCTACGGAGCATGAGTGGGAAGCTATCGCAAATAGCCGTCAGTTCCGTTTCTTCGACATCATTGATGGCCGCGGCTATTTCACGTCCCCATTCTCCATAACCAATTACGGCGCAGCGAAGTGGGTCATCCGATGTGCGCTTTGTCCTTGGTTGTGCGGCAGCGCTTGGAATGCGTTCGCCCGAGGCCAGTACACCTGCAAGCGTCCCTAGGGAACCGGTTTTAAGAAAATTACGACGGGTCAGGCGTTGGTTGCTCACGGCAGCTTCAGGTCTGGATGATGATTCGTTTTTCAGGCAGAGCCTGTGTCGGTGCGGGTGGTGTACCGGTCGGTGCGGGGCCGGCGGCACAAAGTTGGCGGCACAAACATGGCGGCACAAAGTTGGCAGCACAAACATGGCGGCACAAAGTTGGCAGCACAAACATGGTGGCACAAGGCTATACCAAGATACGACCCAGAGGAATTCGTTCGGTACGATTTCTATGGATACCCTTATGTCGGATGGATACGGAGTGTGTCTGTGTCTTCAAAACCGGACCATGTGCCGGCGGTTAGTATCCACCCAGCTTTCGATTTCAAGAACGTGGCTCGAGAGCCGTCTGAAATAATGGGGCGATCGGGATCAGCAAGTAGCGCAGTGGACCATGCATCAGCAGCAGCGGCAGACTTGTGACAGCAAGCGGCAATGCGTTCTCCTTGAACAGACATGCCTGTTTTCGGGTGTATTACATGGCCATGGAGATTCCCATCTTCAGAAAATGACTTTCCTTGTATGCCAGAGACGGAAAGTGCTTGGTTTATGAGATCAACGTGGGCAAACCAAGTTGGCTCGTCAGACGTCTCAAAAGGGTCCATCAGGCCTACACGCCAAGGGTTACCAGAGGGATCTAAACCCATAGCAACAGCTGTGCTCGTGCCGCCATGCAGAAAGGCATGTTCTATGTCATAGTCTTGCAGCAGCATCCGACATTCATCGAGCACCCATCCCTTTACCACACCCCCCAAATCCAGCCTCATTCCATTACGGTGAAACTGGATGGTCCGATTTTTTCGGTCGAATTCGGCGTGTTTAAGCCCAACATCATCCAAAAGGGTCCGTAATTCACTCTCGGAAGGTATGCGCCCCTCATCGTCCCTATTCCTCAAGCCCCAAGCACGCAAGAGGGGAGCAATTGTTGGATCAAATGCCCCACTACTGTTTTCGTGCACGCTGAAACAGATCTCCAGAATACGCGCCATGGTCGCGGAAACGGGGGTTTTTTCTTTGGCGGCCTGACGATTGACGCGAGAAAGCTCGGATGAAGGGTCGTAGTAACTAAACCGTCTCTCGGCTAGCTGAATTTCGCGGATAGCCTCCTCTCCGGCAGCTCGAAGATGTACATCATCCTCTCCGAGTAGAAGTAACTCGAAACGGGTGGCCATGGAATGGACCGCTAGACGGATAGGGGGCATACCATGCTTGAAAGTCGAAACGATTATGGATAAAACGAAGCGGGGCCGGATGGCCCTTGCCATCCGGCCCCACGGCTTCAGAAAGTAGCAGTAGACGAATCGCGATCAGGACTGATCAAACGTACCGTATGTGGGAACGTCGAGAATTGTCCCGCCACCGGTATGAAACGTCCGATCATCTGCTTTCAGGTAGATGGCTTCTCCGTAACGATTGGATGCCTCGGCCATCGAGATGATAGCCTGGGCTATAATCGCTACATCGATGTTACCATTCGTGTCGTGGTCGTTGCGGATAGCTGAGAATAGGTTGTCCACGTGGGCTGGAATGTCCGGACCTGGGGTCAGGTTTTCGTAAATCTCTGCATCGACAAGATCTGCATAAGGACGCTCAGGGCGTAATTCGACTGATCCACCACCGAAGTAGAGGGTAGCCTCATGGCCGCGAATAACCTGACTAACGCCTTGTTCATTGACGGTCGATCCGGCAATCATCATACAGAGGCCTGAAGGGAATTCAGCCAACAACTGTGTATTGTCATCAACGGAGCGATCGTCAGGGCCGACCAGCATGTCCGTCACCAGCTTGTTACCAATACAAACCACGCGCTTAGGCATTTCTGTAATGTTTGCGGCAATGACCAGAGGATGAATCATGTGCGCTAGGAGGTCTCCCAAGATGCCAGCACAGTATGGATAGTACTTTCTCCAACGGTGGTAGTGCTCGCGGTTGAAGTCCGGCTTGTGAGCGACTTGGCCTAGCCAGTGATCCCAATTGAGGGTCTCAGTCGTGACACCTTCTTCCAGCCCATAGTAATTCCACTCTCCGTCGGGTGAGTTGCGCATGTAGGAGTTCTGCGCGAACGTAGCCGGGCCAATCTTGCCAGCTTTGACCAGTTCAGCAGCCTGATGCCACTTGGCTTCGGAGCAATACTGGGATCCAATCTGGAATTTCATGCCTGTCCGTTTGACGGCATCGTAAACGCCGAAGGCTTCTCCAAGGTAGCGCGTCATTGGCTTTTCGCAATAAACGTGCTTTCCTGCTTCCATGGCATCAATAGCTATCTGAGCGTGCCAATGGTCCACAGCACCGATGAAAATGACATCGATGTCTTTGTTCTCTAACAGCTTACGGTGATCTTCGTGAGCCTCAACTGTGAAGTCTTGGCCCTTGGCATCACGTACCATTTCGAGATGATCCTTCACACGGTCCCGGCGCCCGGAATACAGATCACATCCTGCAACGTCCGCGACATTGTATTCGAAGTCATGCCAGTTCGTCCCGTCTTGGTTCATATTCGTGACAGCACGGACGTGGGTGAACCCCTGCCCACCGACACCAACATGTCCCACGAGTAGACGATCATTAGCTCCGAGCACGCTGCCCTTGGCCGGCGAACCGGAATAGCGGCGAACCTTTTTAGGAGCGGCTTCGGCAGAACCAACTCCGGTAACTAGGGCACCGGCAGCTAAAGCGCCTTTCTTTAGGAATTTGCGACGGGAATCTTTTGCCGGCGAACCGGAAGGCTTCTTGCTCATGGTAGGATGTACCTTGTAGGCTTCATGTCAGAATAGGATGATGAAGATACAATGTGGAGGGGATAGGTCAACGTCTGTTTTAGGAAGAGTGGAAAATCAGTTCGGGATCCTCACGACGACATGTGCCGTTCCTCGTGATAAATCCACGAGATTGGCATCGAGGATTTAACTGTTCCGCCCAGCACCGGGGGGTTACGAATCATCTAGAGCGCAATTTGCGACCCAATTCAATGCGAATATCTGTCCTCCGCTTTTTCACTGCTATCCTTTTCTTTGTGTTCTCCGCGTCAGCCGTTTCAGCACAGGAAACGTATGTTCTCGGCGATGGATCAACAATCCGCGTTGACGGCTCATCCAATAAATCTGATTGGAGTGTCAACGCAAACGGATTCTCTGGATCGTTTGAGGTCACAGAAGGTGTTCCTCAATCCGGTACGCTCACTATAGACGTTAAGGAGATGAAAGGCGGGCGCAGCCTCATTATGGATCGCCTGATGTACTCCTCCTTCAATGCCGATGAGCACCCACAAATTAGTTTTCTTCTAGACTCTGCAGAGGCAACGGGCGAGGATCAGTGGACCATGGCGGGAAATCTCACTATTTCAGGCGTGACACTTCCTGTATCAGTTGTGCTGACCGAAGAACGATCCAACAACAGGACAATACGGTACTCAGGAGCGCACGAATTAAAGATGACAGACTTTGGCATGAAACCGCCGACAGCGATGTTCGGATCGTTGCATACAAAGGACGACGTGCAAATTGCCTTCGATCTTCTATTGGCATCAACCTGTGAGGAAGAATGCGAATCGGATGCCTGATTTGTCTACTACTAACATTCCTTGTCGGATGCGCCACCGATCCCAAAGCAGTTGATCAATCAGCAACAACGGCGATGGTGTCCCGCGGAGGCATAGCGCCTGACGCGGAATCTGCCAATCCGCTGATGCCGGGGATGACGGCACAATCATTTGAGACCCGAACATCAACAGATGAGTCCTTTGTCTTTGATTCGTCTCAGATGGACCGACCAGCCATCATTGTCTTTTACAGAGGTGGATGGTGCCCGTATTGTAGTATGCAACTATCCGAACTCCGAAAGATTGACGTAGAGTTAGTCGATATGGGGTATGACTTGCTGTTTTTGAGTGCAGATCGGCCTGCGAAGCTGAGGGAGGGATCTCTTGGTGATGACGTACCCATCACCTTACTCTCGGACAGCACGATGCAGATTGCGCAATCATATGGAATTGCCTTCCACGTTGCTGAGTCTACATTAAATCGTTATTTGGAGTCGGGCCTTGATCTTGCACAAGAATCGGGCGTGGGTCATGGAGTACTGCCCGTGCCAAGCGTCTTTGTCGTTGGAACCGATGGTCAAATCAAATTCCAATACAGCAATCCTGATTATCGGCAGCGAATATCCGGGGAACTACTGATGGCAGCAGCGGAAATCTACCAGGAATTCTGATGATGAGTCCGACTATTAGACGTGGGCTGGCTTATTGCTTCATTGCAGCGAGTTTTGTGGTCAGCACGTCGCCAGGGTATGCACAAGACGTGGCTGACATCGTGTTCACAAATCACGTCTTGGGGTCTGGACTCGATCTAAGTGCCGGTGGAACGGGCGTATCCGCGTTTGATTTTAATGATGATGGCCTCGATGATATCACGATTGCACGCCGTGATGCCCCGCCAGCTCTGCTTGTTAACAACGGTGATGGCACATTCACGGACGTGGCACTAGCAAGTGGGATTACCTCTACAGGAAATATCCTAGTACCTATTTGGGTCGATGTAAACAGGGATGCACTGCCTGATCTTTTTTTAGGGCAGGCCAGCATGGGAGCAAACGCTCTTTGGCTCAACCAAGGAGATGGTACATTTTCAGAAGTAGCTGCCGATTGGGGGATCAACACAACTGCCCGGACAGGAACAGCGGTATTTGGTGATTTTTCTGGAGATGGTTTTCCGGATCTATTTATGGGTGTAGACGGGAAACCGGATTTACTATACCGCAGCGTTGAGGGAAAAGGATTTGAGGACGTGTCGGATGCTTTTGGTATCGGCGGAGATCCGGGATGGTTTGCCATGCAGGCGACATTTCTCGATGTCGATTTTGATGGTGACCAGGATCTATTCGTGACACATGATGAGGAGGTTTATAATCGGTTCTACATAAATCAGGATGGAACGACCTTTGAAGATCGTGCCCAAGAATTGAATATTCGGGAGGTTGGGGAAGGTAATTCTATGGGCGTAGCGTGGGGGGATCCTGATCAAGATGGGGACCTAGATGTCTACGTCACGCGCATCCGTGTCGCAGGGTTCTATGTATGGGATGCCGTCACACAACGCTATAGCGACAAAGCCACTCAGTATCGGGTCGCCCCGAATGGTGTTGGCTGGGGAGTCTCTTTCGTAGATCTAGACAATGACATGGACGAAGATCTTGTCATGGTTTCCTCTGCTGCATCGGGTTTTGTGCCGCCCACTATGTTTACAAATCTGGGACCTTGGTTTCAACCGATTCAAGAAGCGGGAGATTTTCAATTTGTACTCTCGGATCTAGGATTGGCAGTCGGCGATTTCGATTTAGATGGCAGACAGGACCTAGTGATTGCTAATTCCCGCGGCCAACACCGATTGATGATTAATGAAACACTGACTACGGGAAACTGGCTCACGGTCGAGCTTCGAGAACCAGATTCTCTTCCTGCGGGCGTAGGAGCGAGGCTAGAATTAGATGTGGGAGATAAAACTCTGCTTAGACTCGTACACGGTGGTGATGGATACAACGGGCAGAACTCCTCGCGTCTGCACTTCGGATTAGGTGGGGAAGTAGAAGCTGCAGAGTTGCGGGTATTTTGGCCAGACGGAACCATTCAGGTTGTTCAGGGCCTAAAAGCCGGAAACCGATATCGTGTTTTGAAAGGAGCTCAGTCCACCTCAACCTCGGCTCACGATCACCCTCTGCAGCCGTTGAACCCATCCTTCGATGCCGATACGGTGGCACTGTGGCCAAACCCAGTTTCTACCGTGCTTTCGATTCGGATGCGGGAGCACGTGGGCAAGCAGGTCTCCATTCAGATTGTCGACATCTTAGGTAGAGTGGTTCTTCGTGATGCAATTAGCAGCGACGGGCAGGCCAGAATAGACATACAAGCGCTACCAGCAGGGGTCTATTTCGTTCAGATTGAGTCAGTATGGCCAGAGCCCTTACTATCCAGAACACGAAAAAGCAGGACGTTCATCAAGCGGTGAGCTTTTTGGAGATAAGAAAAGGGGCTGGCGAGTTGGCGATTCTTAATCGCCAGCGCCAGCCCCTTCTCATTCACTCAGAATGTCAGACGGAAGACTATTTCTCTTCTTCGTCCTCGACTACTTCGTAATCGACATCCTTTACTTCATCGGCGTCGTCATCCGAAGCATCCGAAGGTTCGCCTTCACCACCGCTAGCGGCTTCAGCCTCTTGCTGGGCTTGGTAAAGATCCTGACTCGCTTCGCTCCACGCTTCGTTGAGCTGCTGCATGGCTGAGTCTAGCTCATCTCCGTTATGCTCTTTGTGAGCTTCTTTGAGGCGTTCAAGCGCAGATTCGATCTTCGCTTTCTTTTCCTCTGGAAGCTTTTCACCGTAGTCAGCTAGGTTTTTTTCAGACGAGAAAATCAGCGAATCGGCTGTGTTAAACTTATCTACCTCTTCGCGACGCTTTTTGTCATCATCCGCATGGGATTTGGCATCTTCGCGCATTTTCTCGATTTCCTTATCGGTCAAACCTGAAGAAGCCTCGATGCGAATCGACTGTTCCTTACCGGTTGCCTTGTCTTTAGCTGAGACGCTGAGGATTCCGTTTGCATCAATATCAAACGTGACCTCGACCTGAGGAGTCCCACGTGGTGACGGCGGAATTCCGTCGAGGTGAAAACGACCGATAGTACGGTTATCCGCAGCCATAGAACGGTCGCCTTGCAATACGTGGATCTCTACCGATGGCTGATTGTCAGCGGCGGTCGAAAACGTTTCGCTCTTTTTCGTCGGGATGGTTGTATTAGCCTTGATTAGCGGCGTAGCAACACCACCGAGGGTTTCAATTCCCAGGTTGAGCGGTGTTACGTCCAGGAGCAGAACGTCAGATACATCACCCGAAAGA
>Ga0115566_10003515_pt1 | contig 12619 bp, 10 predicted proteins | sample COGITO_mtgs_1204_3_FD_87173 | JGI IMG/M metagenome (GOLD analysis project Ga0115566, IMG submission 87173) | Pelagic marine microbial communities from North Sea - COGITO_mtgs_120405 | ecosystem: Environmental > Aquatic > Marine > Epipelagic | place: Germany:Helgoland, sampling site Kabeltonne...
CTGGTATCTAAAGTATTAATCACTGTAAAAAGACTTTCAGGATCTTTTGCATTGGGGAATGCACTTAAAAATGGTGTACCTGTTGCCATTGTTGGTGCCCCAAATACAGGAAAAAGTACGCTGCTCAATCAGCTTTTAGGAGAAGATCGAGCGATTGTCAGTGATGAGGCGGGAACGACCCGTGATGTCATTGAAGAAACCCTAAATATTGAGGGCATTTTGTTTCGATTGATTGATACGGCAGGAATCCGAGAAACCAATCAAAATATTGAGGCAATGGGTATTGAACGTTCTCAACAAAAAATAAAAGAAGCGTCAATTGTGCTGTGCCTTGCAGATGCCACGGATAAAGCCAACCTTTCTCAAACGCAATCTTGGAGCAATGAATTGACAAATACATATCCTGATAAAAAAATTATTTTATTGACCAATAAAAGTGATTTGCTTCAGGAGGACCTTAACGTTGGTGTGGTTTTAAGTGCAAAAGAAGGCCTTGGTATTGATGTTTTAAAAGCAGAAATGGTCAAAGCCGTTCTTGGCGAAATGGATCTTGAAAACGACACCATTATTGCCAACGCCAGACACCATGAGGCATTAATCAAAACAGCAGAAGCTCTTGAAAAGGCAAATTCTGGATTGAACGACGGAACTACCGGTGATTTTATTGCCATGGATATTCGTCAGGCGATGTTTCATTTGGGAAGTATCACCGGAGACATTTCTACAGACGACCTTTTAGGCAGCATCTTCAGTAAGTTTTGTATCGGAAAGTAATTGTTGAATTGAATCTTATTTCTTTAAGGCAACTGAGAGCGCGTCCATTTCGTGTACCGTGTCATAAACGAGTTCTTTTACTTCAAATTGAGATTTTTCCTCATTATACACTTTACACTTTTCTATAGGATTGGCGTAGAAATGTAAGGTCATCGCACGTGAATTGGAGTTGTTTTCTAAGGTATGGTATCCCATCCGATCATTCATGTAGGAAAGGTTTCCTTCTTTCAGATTTGCTTCATGCGTGATTGTAAAGCCGTCCTCCGTTTCTTGGTAACGTTTTTCTATGATGCTTCCCGAAACCTGAAGTACCCAGCAGTCTTGCCCATCGTGATCGTGAATAGGAGTTGTAGCTTCTTCCTCCCAGCAAATCAAAATGATTTCAAACGACTCTTTTCTTGCGATGCAGTTTCGCGAGTAGTCTCCCTCAAGCCAAGTTGCATATTTTTCAAATTCAGAATTTGCGATGTCTATTCTTTTCAGAACGCCTGCCTGTTCCGAAGGCTCTGCATCATCAAAAGATTCAATAAGTTTTTTAATAGAAGTGATTGGCAACATAGTTATTTTGTTTTCCATAGAAAGCAAATAGTATTAACTTTACTTGCCAACAGAAGATGTGACTTAAATATAACCATTATATAGTTAAAGAGAGTAAATTATCTATATAAAACAATTTGTATTACAACAATAAAAGCTAAAAAATAAATAATTTGTATGCTGAATACTTTAGATAAATTTGACAAAATTGTTAGAGAGTTAATGGTAGATGAGGGAGAAAACCCTGTTGCGGAGCATGTCAATTCGAGTCAATTATTTGATGCTTTGGATCTATCTTTAGACAAAAAAGGAATTCCCGATGAAGAGTTTGAGCTTGCCTTAAAGAATCTTGTCCTAAAAACACCGCGAACAGCCACCAATGCATTTTTCAATCAGCTCTTTGGTGGGAGAAATGACAAAGCGGTTCTTGGAGATCTTCTTGCTGTTGTACTAAATAACAGCATGTATACCTATAAAGCGGCGGGTCCACAGGTAGGTGTAGAAAAGATATTGCTAAGAGAAACCTGTAACATTATTGGATGGGACGATCATTCAGATGGAACATTTGCTCCAGGCGGTTCAATGACCAATTACATGGCAATGGTAATGGCCAGAGACGCTTTTGACCAGACGGTTCGATATGAGGGGGTTCAAAGAAAAATGACGGTGTATACCTCAAAAGAGTCGCATTATAGTATACCTAAAAATGCAGCATTTTCAGGAATAGGAAGAGACAATGTTCGATATGTGCCATGTGACCAATTTGGTAAAATGGACGTCTCTGTGTTGGGAAGCATGATTGAAAAAGACATTCAGGATGGTTTTTCTCCCGTCATGGTAAACTTAACCGCAGGAACGACGGTGATGGGGGCATTTGACCCGATACGCACTGCTCGTGAAATTTGTGATAAACATGGAATGTGGCTTCATGTAGATGGTGCATATTGTGGATCTGTACTTTTCAGTAGTTCGTATAAACATCTTATTGATGGAATAGAATTGGTTGATTCTTTTAGCTACAATGCCCACAAAATGTTGGGTACGCCATTGTCATGCTCAATTATTGTTGCAAAAAACAAGAAGCATTTGCACGACTCATTTTCAAATGACGCAAGCTATTTGTATCAGACGGATCATGATGAATTTAACTTGGGTAAAACATCGCTGCAATGTGGTAGAAGAAATGATGCATTGAAATTTTGGACACTTTGGAAAAGTGTCGGAACAGAGGGCTTAGAAAAAATTGTAGACCACCAATTTGAGCTCGCAAATGTTGCCCGTAAATACATAGAAAACAATAGCGACTATACCCTTTACAGTTATGATGAATCCATTTCGGTCTGTTTTAATTACAAAGGGATCCCAGCCCGAAAAATTTGTACTGAATTGTATGAGCATTCTGAATTACTCGTTGGATATGGGTCTTTTCAAGAGGATGAGTTTATTCGCTTAGTGACCATAAATGCCCAAAATGAAAAGGAAGACATATTGAATTTCTTTCAAATACTAGAAAATTTTGTTGAGGCACACGATAGCATATTTAGCGCGGTCTTACAAGAGAAATAAACATCCATGGATATTACGAAATTTGTTGTATTAGGTGTCTATGTAGCTATTTTATTCATTATAGGAATTGTCGCCTCTCGCAGAATCAAAGGAATGAGCGATTACTATGTGGGCGGCAAAAACATGGGTTTTTGGGCGGTAGCGTTCTCGGCAAGGGCAACTGGTGAATCTGGATGGCTACTGATTGGACTCACAGGGATGGGTGCAATGGCCGGATACTCGGGATATTGGGTCGTAGCAGGTGAGCTTCTTGGGGTCTTTATATCCTGGCAATTCATGGCCAAACGCTTTAAAAGGCGTTCTGATCAATATAATGCGATTACGATTCCTGACTATCTGCAAAGTCATTTTAAATCATCTACAAATACGCTTCGAATTATATCAGCGTCAGTGCTGGTTGTCTTTGTAGTTATCTATGTCGCATCACAAATGGACGTAACTGGGATTGCCTTTGAGTAGATGCTTGATATTGACTATAGAATTGGTGCACTCATTGGATTCGTTATTGTTTTACTTTATATTTTCATTGGTGGATTTGTAGCCGCTGTGTGGTCGGATATGTTCCAAGGGGTTTTAATGTTTTTTGGCTTGGTTTTACTTCCCATAGTTATTTGGTTTAATATGGATCATGGTGTTGGAATTACGGAAGGATTAAATGCCATTGATCCCACACTTACGCAAGTGATGGGTAGAAGCCCTGATGGCTTGATGAATCTTTTTACCATTTTAGGATTCTCCATGATTGGGCTTGGTTTTTTGGGATCTCCTCAAGTTTATGTTCGTTTCATGTCCATCAAAAGCGAAAAAGAAATTGACAAAGGAAAATGGGTTGCCTTGATCTTTACCCTATTAACCGATGCTGCAGCTGTCACCATTGGTATTCTTGCTAGGATTTATTTCACAAGTAAGGGAGAAGATCCAGAAGCTATTTTGGGGACTGGGGGTGAAAATGTTTTAAGTATGATGACGCATGAGTTCTTGCCAACCATTTTAGTAGCGATTTTCATTGCTATTGTACTCTCAGCTATTATGTCAACGATTGACTCTCTTCTGATTCTTGCTTCTAGCGCAGTTACACGTGACTTTTATCAAAAAATATTCAGGCCTGATTTAAAAGATGAAAACTTAACTAACTTCTCGAGATTTGTTACGGTTTGCATGGCTTTAACGGCACTTGGAATTGCAATTTTACTTTACAACTTATACCCAGAAAGAGAAGTTTTTTGGATTATGATCTTTGGTTGGTCAGGAATAGCCGCCACTTTTTGTCCGGTTATTATTCTATCTCTTTTCTGGAAGGGCTATTCCGAAAAGGGAGCGATTGCATCAATGATTACAGGGTTTGCCTCGGTGATCTTATTCAAGTTTGTATTTGCAAATATTGAGGGACTGGGAGACTATTTAAAAGAGCTGGATGTCTTGGCACCTTCTTTTGCATTGGCTATGCTTGTTGGGTATATTGTCTCTAAAATATATCCAAGAGAAGACACCATTGAAATTCAAGATTAAAACCCATGACAAACGATTATTTTTGAAAAGGATTTTACCCACTATATAATTTTATTAAATGTATCCATACCTCAGACTCACAAGAGTACTCATCTCAAAAAGATTCCAATCGAAATTAAATTTTTACAGTCGGGATTCTGACACCATTCCAATGATGGTTTGGCCCCAGGACATTGATCCGTTTTTGGAGCTCAATAATGGTCGGTATGTTACCCTACTTGATCTTGGCAGATATGGGTATGGAACTCGGGTAGACATCAATGGTTTTTTGAAAAAAAATCAGTGGTCGCTGACCATTACAGGTACCTATAACGAGTACAGACATAGATTGCGTTTATTTCAACGCTTCGAATTGAAGACCAATATTCTTGGCTACGACAGCAATTGGTTTTACTTCTTTCAAAAGATAGAGCGCAATGGAAAGACGCACATGGCTTCTGTAGTTAAGTATGCTTTCACTTCAAAAAATGGCATTGTAAAACCCGAAGAGGTTGTAGAAGCCATGGGCGAATCCTATGATCCGACCCAACTACCAGAGTGGGTAACTCAAATTGGAGGGTACCAAATCTTTAAAAAATAGTTAAGCTTATGTTTGGCATTGTATAATTGAATACAATTCCAAAACTGACCATTAAAATTAACTCATGATCAATCATTTTAAAAATTATTGTTTGTTTCTTTTACTCCTATTTCCATTGGGCGTAATTTTTGCTCAATCTAATGTAAGCGAGCGTTATGCTCTAATAAACGCATTTGAAGAAATTGATGAACATGTCCGAGATTGTCCCAAGGAATTCAAATCTCATCCAGACCAGCTGGCATCCTACTTGGAGGATGTCGCGGAAACAGACCTTGAAAAAGCCAGGGCGCTTTATGTGTGGTTGGCAGAAAACATTAGTTATGATGCCAAATCTATAAACAAGAATAAGTATGGTGATAATACTGCGGAAGGCGTATTAAAATCAAAAAAAGCAGTCTGTGCCGGATATGCCAATTTATTTGAATTGTTGGGCAAACAAATGGGATTGGATATTTTGACATTAGGGGGTTATTCAAAAAATACAGATGATGAACAGGAATGGTATTTTGTAAATGAAGAAGCAGATCACGCCTGGAATGTAATTAGAATTGATGGAGAATGGAGAGTTTTTGACGCCACCTGGGCTGCAGGTATTGCATATGATGATAAAAAAGGAAGGATGGTCTTCAAAAAACAATATACAGACAACTGGTTCAACCTCAGTCCATACGAAGCTATTTTCACCCATTACCCTGAAGACACATCCTTGATGTTTACAAAATCCAAAATCACACTTGAAGAATATGAAAAATTCCCTAATGTGAGTATCATAGCCTTTACTTCTGGGTTGTTAGATGCAGAAGAATCATTTCAGCAATCGGTCAACAAACCAGCTATAAAATACCCGGTTGTTTATGATATGGAATTGGATGATTTTGAAGTGCTCCAGTCTCCCAAAACATGGCGAATGAAGAGGCGTAAAAAACATGTTTTTGAATTTGCTGTCAGTAATGTAATAGACATCTATTTATATGAAAATGATGATTTAAAGGACACGTTTAAAAAGGAAAATGAAGGGCAAAAATTTACTTTGGAATACATGAGTAAGGAAAAAGCGAAAGTTGATATTGTGATTAAAACTTTGGAAGGGGAATTATATACCCTGATGGAATATGAAAATTATTGACAAAAAAGAACAACCGTTTTTTTGAATTTAACGTTTTTGTTATCTTTAATCTATGAAGAATACGTATGCTTGTAATAAATGTGGAATGTCGGTGAACGCTCAATGTGGGAAGTGCAACGTACCACTAGAAAATGACCACCTTGATCTTGATGGTGGCCGTCAAGTTCAAATCTCTAAATGCCCTTCTTGTGCAGGAAAGATTAAGTCCCCACAGTGCTGTGGAGAAGACATGAGCTGTTCCGTCGCCTAAAGGGGAGGAATTCATTTAATAAACATTAATTTTCGGGTGTTTCATGAAACTTATTTGAGTTCAATTTGTTTAATTTGGACCAATGAAAGCATAAGTTTCTGTGAATCTCGTAATTAACACCACCAATGAAGTCCAGTTCGTATTCGTATTCAAAATCAGGGTTCACCTTTTCTCCGCACGAGAAAAAGGAGCAATCTCCTTTTGATCGGCTTTTTGATATTTTTCAAGAGCTGATTGTATTTACGTCAGGAGATGTGGATGAAACGCTCAATTGGATGGACGAATTAGATCGCGAGTACAAGCTGTATTCTGCCGAATATTCCAAAGAAGATTTTATAGAAGACCTCAAGAAAAAAGGGTTTTTGAATGATGACCCCAAAAAAAATAAAGGAAAGGGACTTCAAATCACCTCTAAAACAGAGCAGCTGATTCGTCAGCGATCGCTTAATCAAATATTTGGCTCGCTTAAAAAGTCAGGAAAAGGAAACCATAAGACCAAGCATTCGGGTCAAGGTGATGACTTTACGGGAGACATGAAAAACTATGTTTTTGGAGATGGATTAGATCAAATCTCTATGACGGAGAGCATCAAAAATGCGCAAGTGAATCATGGTGCAGGAGAGTTTAAACTTACCGAACAAGATTTGGTAGTCAATGACACGCACTTTAACGCACAAATGAGTACAGTTTTAATGATTGATATCAGTCACAGCATGATTTTGTACGGAGAAGACCGCATTACTCCCGCCAAGAAAGTCGCGATGGCTTTGGCTGAGCTCATCCGAACCCGCTATCCAAAAGACACTTTAGACATTTTGGTTTTTGGAAACGATGCCTGGCCAATTAAGCTAAAGGACTTGCCATACCTTCAGGTAGGCCCTTATCACACCAACACGGTGGCGGGGATGTCTCTTGCTCTCGATATGTTGCGCCGCAAAAAACAAAGCAATAAGCAGATTTTTATGATCACCGATGGGAAGCCATCTTGTATCAAACTACCAAGCGGAGAATACTACAAAAACAGCAACGGACTAGACGAATTCATCACTGGCAAGTGTTTAAATATGGCCAAACAGGCGCGAAAGCTGCAGATACCCATTACCACTTTTATGATTGCGCAAGATCCATACTTAAAACAATTTGTGGAAGAATTTACCGCTGCCAATCAAGGAAAAGCCTTTTACACAGGACTCAAGGGATTGGGAGGAATGATCTTTGAAGACTACGAAACCAACCGCAAGAAAAACATTAAAAGATAATTATGAATATTAAGAAAATGACGACCCTTGGGTCATTAAAGGATCAAGAATATATTTCAAAAAAAATCAAAGCAGAACTTCGAGACAACTTGATGCAAAAATTGAAAGACAAAGCTCCAATTTTTGAAGGCATTATAGGCTATGAAGACACCGTAATCCCTCAGCTTATTCATGCCATTTTATCTCAGCACAACATCAACCTACTCGGTTTACGAGGGCAAGCCAAAACAAGAATAGCACGCTCTCTAACGAATCTTTTGGACGAGTATATTCCGATTGTAGAGGGTTCCGAAATCAATGACGACCCCATGGATCCCATTTCTTTTTATGCCAAAGAATTGGTGCAAAAAATGGGAGATAAAACCCCAATTTTATGGGTGCATCGATCAGAACGTTTTTCAGAAAAATTAGCGACGCCAGACGTTACGGTTGCTGACCTTATTGGAGACGTAGATCCGATTAAAGCTGCCAATCTTAAATTGTCTTATGCCGACGAGCGTGTCATTCACTTTGGTATGATTCCGAGAGCCAACCGCTGTATTTTTGTCATCAATGAGCTTCCTGATTTGCAGGCACGGATTCAAGTGGCTTTGTTTAATATCTTACAAGAGGGAGACGTTCAAATCCGAGGATTCAAGATTCGACTGCCTTTAGATGTCAACTTTGTATTTACAGCGAATCCTGAGGATTATACGAATAGAGGAAGCATTGTAACACCGCTCAAAGACCGAATTGGATCTCAAATTATTACGCATTACCCTTCTTCTATCGAACTGTCGAAAGCAATAACCAATCAAGAGGTAGCAAAACATGTTGAATCTGATGCCATTTTTGTCCCTGAATTGGCAAAAACACTTATTGAACAAATCGGTTTTGAAGCCCGGAGCAATGAATTGATAGATGCGAAGAGTGGTGTTTCAGCAAGAATGAGTATCACTATGTATGAGAACTTGATTAGTGGAGCAACCTACAGAATGCTAATGACCAATCAAAAAAAGACATCCGTTCGAATGACAGACTTCATTGCTGTAATTCCTGCCATTACAGGGAAAGTTGAGCTGGTATACGAGGGGGAGCAAGAAGGAGCCGAAAACGTAGCATTATTGCTTTTAGGCAATGCCATTAAGACACTATTTAACCAGAGCTTTAGGGAAATCAAAAAGCTGAGCAAACCAGGAAGCACAGATGAATTTGACAAGGTTGTTTCGTGGTTTATGGAAAACAGCTCTTTTTCTCTTTCATCAGACTTGACTGATAAAGAATATGCTGAAATCTTAAATAATGTTGCTCCCCTCGATGAAATTGTTGATATGTATCAGGTTCTTGCCAGTCAACAAGACAAGTTATTTTTAAAGGAGTTTTTACTTTGGGGATTAGTAGAATACAATAAACTTGACAAACAAGAAGCCAAAGGAGGCTTTCAGTTCGAAGACCGCGTTCTAGGTTCTTTCTACAACAATTGATTTTGAATGGATAAAGTAAGGCCCAAGCTACCTTCATCGCTTACTGATGGAGAATTAAAAGAAGAAGAATTATTCCAAAATATGGTTCTTCGACCGGTAATCAAAATGCAACACGATGTTTTGATTCTTAGAGTGAGAAGTTACTTCACTTCCAAAAAGGTTATTTTTCATTTGATGGATACGAGAAAGCGCACTATGGCCATTGAGCAGGCATTTTTAGGTGACAACGCTTTCAAAAAAGAAATTCAAGGAATGATTACGGGTCAACTAGCCCCTGATGAGTTCAAAACCTATTTGAGATGGGAACGATCCATCAATAAGCGAATCGTTCAAATGGTAAGAAATCGAATGATCGATTCTTTACTGGCGCTTTCTTAATACCACAAGGAGCTATTGATTTGTTTGAAAGTAATTGTTAAAAAACGCAAGGTGTTCTTTGATTGATTCACGCCAATATTCCCAATTATGATTTCCTGGTCTAACGCTATAATCATGAGGTATTTCTTTTGAAACGAGCTTTTCGTGGAAGGCTTGATTTACATCAGCAAAAAAGTCCTCTGAACCACAATCAACTATAAACTTTAGGTCGTTCTCAATGAGATCGGTCATATTAATTACAGTATTGTTTTCCCAAAAGGCTTTGTTTTCTTTATATGTTCCTATTACTTCGTGAATGTTCCATTTCTCAGCGAAGGGAACAATGTTTACTCCTCCACTCATGCTTCCTGCGGCACCCCATATAGTATTATGTCTAATGGCTAGATATAACGCGCCATGACCCCCCATACTTAACCCGCTGATGGCTCTTCCCTTTTTATTTCTAATGGTATTGTATTTATGATCAATCTCCTTGATCAGTTCTTTGGCTATGTAGGTTTCGTATTGACTTGATGAATCAATGGGGCTATCAAAATACCAGCTTGTTTTATTTCCATCAGGACATACAATGATGAGGTTATAGTCACTCGCATATTGCTCAATTTCGGGTACACGGAACATCCAATTGCTAAAGTACCCGCCTGCGCCATGAAGCAGATATAAAACAGAATAAGAATGACCATTCTGACTGTAGTTTTTGGGCTTAATGACCAAGTTTGGGATAGCCTTCTGCATGACCTCACTATACACGATAAGTGTATCTACCTGAGCAAAAAACAGATGAATACAAAAATAAAATAGAAGTGTTAGTCGAATTTTCATTATTCTTATGTGATCATTAATTTTGAAAAACAGAGCCTAGATACGTACAAATGTATAAATACCAAATAATAAAACATTACATTATTTAAATTGAAAACCTGTTAATCAATGTTTTATAATTAGATAGTGTAATTTTAACACTTATTAAAAATATTGTAATATATTTACCTATTCAAAAAACTATTTTATGAAAAATTTCATGACGATTTTAGGCCTAATCATTGCCTTTAACTTCAATTCTTTTTCTCAACAGATCACGGTCTCGGGTATCGTAACCGACGATAAGGAAGCTCCTTTGCCAGGCGTCAAAGTTGTTGAAAAAGGAACCAACAACGGAGTACTTACTGATTTTGATGGTAAATATTCCATAACGGTTCAAAATAATGAAGAACTCACGTTAACGTATTTTTTCATAGGCTTTGACAAGCAAGAAATCATTGTTTCAAATCGAACTACGATTGATATTAAAATGTCTACTGATCAGGTATTGGATGAGGTGGTTATTGTAGGTTACGGAAGTTCTCGAAGCAAGGAACTCACTGGTGCCTCCGCAAAAGTTAAAGGTGAAAACATTGAAAAACTAAATTTATCTAGAATGGACCAAGCCTTACAGGGTCAAATTTCTGGAGTAAATATCAATACCAATTCAGGTTCTCCAGGAGGATCGTCGAGTATTCGAATCAGAGGGCTTTCGACTTTTGGAGACAATGATCCATTAATTTTAGTGGATGGTGTTGTATATGATTCCGATGGCCTTAATGCCTTGAACCCTTCAGATATTGAATCTATTAACGTATTGAAAGATGCTACGGCAGGTATTTATGGAGTTCGAGCAGCGAACGGTGTCATCATTGTTGAAACCAAGAAAGGGAAGCTTAATTCCAAACCGCGAATTGAATTTAATGCCTACAGAGGCGTTCAGCAGACAGCCAAAAAACTCAACCTTTTAACTGCCGAAGAATATGCGGTAATCAAAAATGAGATGTTTGCTTTTGGAGGACAGGACATGCCTTTCGCTAATACTGCTTTGGGAGAGGGAACCAATTGGCAGGATTCAGTTTTTCAAAGTGCCCCGGTAGAAAGTTACAATCTTTCAATTAGTGGTGGAACTGGAAACACAAGATACTCTTTAGGGGCAACCTATTTTTCTCAAGAGGGTATTGTCGGAGGATCAAAGTCTAACTTTTCCCGTTACAATACACGTTTAAATTTGAGTACAGATTTATCGAGTAAGCTCACCCTAAATTCAGTGTTTCTTTTTTCAAGTGACAACCGTTCTTCTCTTGCTGAAAACGGAATTGGTTCGGTTTTGTACAATACAATCAATGCGTTTCCAAATGAGCCTATTCGGACTTTAGATGGGAATTATAGCTATTTGGATGAGGTTGCGGATATCATAAACCCAATAGCTCAAATGGAAAACAGCTACAATTATAGCATAGCAGACAAGTTTGTAGGGAAAGAAGAGTTGGTCTACAAATTCAATGAACATTTGACATTTACGAATCGATTCAATTACAACTATGCATCTGTTGAAAGTAAATCCTTCTCACCACTGGCTTGGTATGGGCCTGGTAAATATGCCAATACAGCCCTAAATGCGGAGCTAGAATCCCCTCTTGTAGAAATAGCAGACAGCGTATTCATAGAGAGAGGATCAAGTGTATATGAATCGAGGTCAACATTTACAGATTTGACTTTTGAAAGCTATTTTAATTACGATAGGACGTTCGCAGAACTTCACAAGGTAAAGGCAACACTTGGTATGTCTGTATTTCAAAGAAAAGGTGAGAACCTCAATGGCACAGCTTTTAACATTCCGAATAATTCATGGGAATATGCCGATATTTCTGCAAATACTGCGGCTGGAGGTTATTTAAATAATGTGGGTTCTTGGGAATTTAAAGAAAGATTGTTATCAGCGTTTTTGAGAGCTGAATATATATACGATTCCAAATACATTTTATCGGGAATCATCAGACGAGATGGTTCGAGTAAATTTGGACCAAATAATCGTTATGGATTTTTCCCAACGATATCTGGTGCTTGGTTGATATCTGAAGAGTCCTTTTTTGATGTGGAGTTTATTGATTTTATGAAATTGAGATTGAGCTATGGTATATCAGGTAATGACCAGATAGCAAACTTCGCATACAGGGCTTTGTTAAATGGAGAGGGAGTTTATGTTTTTGATGATTTGATCACCATAGGAACGGCACTTGGCAGGGCTGCAAATCCTGATTTAAAATGGGAAACCACTCGTCAGTTTAACGCAGGTTTAGACATGACTTTCTGGAATCATGTCGACTTCACGACCAATTACTTTATTAAAAATACGTATGACCTTTTATTTCA
>Ga0115566_10003519_pt1 | contig 12613 bp, 10 predicted proteins | sample COGITO_mtgs_1204_3_FD_87173 | JGI IMG/M metagenome (GOLD analysis project Ga0115566, IMG submission 87173) | Pelagic marine microbial communities from North Sea - COGITO_mtgs_120405 | ecosystem: Environmental > Aquatic > Marine > Epipelagic | place: Germany:Helgoland, sampling site Kabeltonne...
GCTAAGTTAAATGTTTTCGATGCAGCTTGCAGGGTAATCGTTTGATCCCTCGCAAGCGCACTAATAGAGGCCATGGGGGTATGCACCCGTCCATCCAGCAAGAGCTCGCAGTGAATCTCATCCGAGCAAATCACAATATTGTGCGCCAAGCAAATCTCTAAAATTTCCGTCAAAACCGCCAAAGGGATTACTCGGCCAACAGGATTCATGGGATGACACAACAACAACAATTCAATCTCGGGCCGAGCTTCGGCCAGGGCTCGGAATTCGGCAAGCGGGAAGTCCCAATGTGTCGCCTCAGTCATCTCAAGGGTAAACAATTGCCGCGCCATGTACTCAGGTGCCTGCAAAAAAGGTTGATATACAGGCACCGCCGTGACAACCGCGCCACCTGGACGCACAACCCCTCGGATCACCTGATTTATGGCGGGGACAACACCAGGCACCAGCTCAAAATCGCTGGGTAAAACCGACCAGCCATAGCGCTTACGTAAACGGTTTTGGATAACCGTCGTTAAGGCGTCAGGCACAACGGTATAGCCATAGATTGGATGCTCGAGACGCGCCCGAAGTGCTTGGGTCACCGCATCAGGGGCCGCAAAATCCATATCGGCAACCCACATCGGAAGCACGTCTTGATCTCGATATTTTTCCCATTTGGAACTCCAAGTCCCTTCGCGATTAATCACCGTATCAAAATCGGGGCTCACAATTTTGGACCTCTTTTTCGCAACATCCCAGAGCTCAAAGTCTACAACAAATCGAGGGTTAAACGGGTCTCGCTAGGCTGTTGAGATCTTTCGAAACCGCTTATACTCAAGGCTTCAGCACCAAAAAATGTTATCAGGAGCACAACAAAATGGGATTATTCTCAAAAGCTATGTCACTTCCGAGTGCTGCGGAGGCCTTACCGGGACGCAGCGATCCCATGCCCGTACCAAGCCAGCACTTTGTCAATGGCAATCCCCTGATCGGTCCCTTCCCTGACGGCTACAACCAAATTCTGTTAGGCATGGGCTGCTTTTGGGGCGCTGAGCGAAAGTTCTGGCAACTGGCGGGTGTTTATACCACGGCCGTAGGTTACGCCGGTGGTCACACGCCGAATCCAACCTATGAGGAGGTCTGCTCAGGCGGCACCGGCCATACAGAGGTGGTTTTAGTCGTTTGGGATCCGAGTCAATTGTCTTTAGAAATGCTGCTGGCAACTTTCTGGGAAAGTCATGACCCAACGCAAGGCATGCGGCAAGGCAACGATCTTGGCACCCAATACCGATCTTGCCTTTATCTGCAAAGCCAGGCGGATCTTGATCAGGCGCAGCAAACCGCAACCGCGTTCCAGTCCAAGCTGAGCGCGGCGAACTACCCAGCGATCACAACGGAACTTGCTTTCGGCCACCACTTTTATTATGCCGAGCACTACCATCAGCAATATCTCGCTAAGGTGCCAAACGGCTATTGCGGCATTGGCGGTACTGGGGTGTGTTATTGAGATAGGCGGTGCGCGAGGTACAGACGCTTTTTTTAAGCTTCTATTTCAGAGCCTCTCATTAAACGCTTCTATTTAAACGCTTTTATTTAAAGGCTTTTATTTAAAGGCTTCTATTTAAAAGCTTCAATTTAAGCGCTTTTATTTAAAGACGCCTGCTCGTGTTCTCTACGCAAAACCACTAGTTAAAAGCTTCTGTTTTGAACAAAAGCTTTTAACCAGAACGATCAGGCCTCGTTAGGATAGGAGTTTTTGGTAGGCTTGATCGTAGCGCGCAAGCGTCTGCTCGATGACCTCATTTGGCAGGGCCGGTCCCGGGGCTTCCTTATCCCATAACCCTTGAGCAACCAACCCTTCGGTATAATTTCTGACGAATTGCTTATCGTAACTATTTTGCTCTTCTCCTGGACGCCATGCATCGGCCGGCCAAAATCGTGAACTGTCCGGGGTCAATACTTCATCGATTAGCACAGGCTCACTCGATCCAGGCTCAAGTCCAAACTCAAATTTAGTATCGGCAATGAGTATCCCGCGCTCACCGGCATAGGCCCGACCTTCATTATAAATTGCGATCGAGGTGTCTCGAATCGACATCATCAGATCCCTTCCGGCGATATCGCAGCTTTCTTCAAAGCTAATATTTTCGTCATGCCCCGATTCGGCCTTGGTGCTCGGCGTAAACACCGGCGACTCGATCCGATCGCTGTTGACCATCCCTGCCGGTAGCTCGATACCACAAACCTTTCCAGATCTAAGGTAATCTTTGTAGCCACTGCCCGTTAAATACCCCCGCACAATACATTCAACCGGCACGACCTGACTTTTGCGACAGATCATAATCCTGCCGTCCAAGGCCGCATAATCCTGTTCAGACAATCCGCTGATATCTCGAATGTTGGTGCTCACCAAATGGTGACGATACCGACCGGAGAAGTAGTCAAACCAAAATTTTGAAATCTTCGTCAACATTGCACCCTTTCCGGGAATACCGTTTTCAAGGACCACGTCAAAAACGCTTACACGATCCGACGCGATGATCAAGAGACCTGCGTCACCATTTGGCAACGTCACATCGTAAAGGTCTCGAACCTTACCCGTTCTTTTATTCGGGAGGGGGAGGTTGGTTTTTAGTAGTGCCTGCACAATTTCACCTTTTCGCTTAAGTTAATCGGATTGGGTTACCGCACTGAAGACAGTGCTTGCTCGAAGTCTTCGAGCAAGTCATCAATTTCTTCAATACCCACAGAAAATCGTATCAGATTGTCCTTTATTCCCATGTCTGCACGACGCTCAGGCCCAATCTCATAAAATATTGAATGGGCAACCGGTATTGAAAGGGTTCTAACATCGCCCAAATGCGTGGCCTTTATGACTGTCTGCAGCTGATTCAAAAACCGAAAACAATCTAATTCTGGCTGCAACTCAATACTCAAAATAGCCCCTGGACGACCAAACAGCTCGCGAGTTCGTTGATGCTGCGGATGATCTTTTAACCCTGGGTAATAGACCGCATCAATTAAATCATGACTTTGAAAGAACTCTGCAAGCGCTGACGCATTATCGCAGGCCCGCGCCATCCGCAGCGCAAGCGTATCGGCCCCAGTCGATAACCGATGAGCCGAGTCCGCAGCCAAGCTTGCACCGAAGTCCCGCAATCCTTTTTTCTTGATTTGGTTAATGCCCCATAACGACGGCTCACCCACTCGATAGCCATCATAAATATTGGCAAACGTGGTCCAATCGAATTGACCCATTTCCGTCACACTGCCACCGAGCGCATTGCCATGCCCACCGATGTATTTCGTGAGCGAATTAATGACCAAGCTGGCCCCCACCGACTTCGGCTGAAAGAGATAGGGGGTCGTGAGTGTGTTATCAACGACATAGATTAAACCCAGGGATTTACAAACAGCGCCAATCCCGACGAGGTCTGAAACTTGGGTTCTTGGGTTCGCGATGGTTTCAACAAAGACTAACTTCGTATTCGGCTGAACCGCTGCCGCAACCGCATCAGCATCCGTTGCATCAACAAACGTTAGCGCAATACCCTGCACGCCAAACGATTCGAACAGACTCGCGGTATTGCCAAACAAGTATTTAGAAGCGATGACATGATCGCCCGATCGCAAAAGGGCAAATAGGGTCGTGCCAATCGCCGCCATACCCGTGCTAAAAGCAACCGTCGCTCGGCCATTTTCCATTTGGGTGATCTTCTGCTCAAGCGCTTCGACCGTCGGATTAATCTGTCGACCGTAGGTATAACCCTTTTGTTTACCCTGAAACACGCGCGCTAAGTCATGCGCGTCTTCGTAGCCGTAGGTTACACCTGGATGAATCGGCTTCAAAAGATTACCGTGCTCGACACCATATCGGCGATCCGAATGCAAAAGCTGTGTGGTGAATCCCATCATGGCTCCCCAGAAATAAAAAACCCGCAAAGGTGCGCGGGCCCGGCCCCTTAGCGGTACTTGTTACGCGCCCGCAAGTTGGTTACAAATCGGCGCTGAATAATTTTATTACGCGCTTCGCGACTATTCAATGTTGCGCTACCTGCTCACCGAGACTTTAGGAACAGGAATGGGGCCTGCTACAATACCCGCTCCTCAACCGCACGTGGCGCTCATGACCGATTCTTTAAATCCGCGTTTACTTAAATTTATCCAAGACGCCCCAACACCGTACCATGCGACGCAGCAGGTCATAAAAAGACTTGATGCCGCGGGATTTGTTGCCCTGTATGAAACGGATGCTTGGGCCCTTGAAGCCGGTCGGTATTATGTTGCTCGTAATGATTCATCGATCATTGCCTTTCACTGGGATCCAAACACCTTAACTGAGTCTGGGCTCAAAATGGTCGGCGCTCATACCGATAGCCCCTGCCTCAAAGTGAAGCCCAATCCGGTCACGGTTGAGCATGACTATCAGCAGCTCGGTGTTGAGGTGTACGGCGGCGTTTTGATGAATCCTTGGTTTGATCGAGATCTCAGCCTGGCAGGCAAAGTCACCTATCGTCTCCAAAATGGACAACTTCGAAATGGCTTGATCGACTTCAAACGGGCCATTGCCGTCATTCCGAGCCTTGCCATCCATCTTGATCGAGAAGCCAACTCAAAGCGCAGCATCAACGCGCAAACTGATTTGCCCCCGATTATTTCTCAAACGACTGAACCATTCGATGACTTGTTAAAAAATGAAGTCCTCAGAACTTACCCAGAGAGCCAGATAGACAGGATTCTTGCGTGGGATCTGTGTTTTTACGACGTCAACCCGCCCGCTTTGATCGGCCTCAACGAAGCCTTCATCGCAAGCGCCCGTTTAGACAATCTACTGTCATGCTTCATCGCCTTAGAAGCCTTAATTCAATGCAACACCGCAACAAACAGCCTGATTGTGCTCAATGATCACGAGGAGGTCGGCAGCAGCTCGATTGCCGGCGCTGACGGCTCCTTTTTGGTCGACGTACTAAACCGTTTAACAACCAATTCTGAGGAAAAGACGCGCATACTGGCCCAATCCTTGTTGATTTCGACGGACAATGCCCATGGCGTGCATCCTAATTTTTGTGACAAACACGACCCGCGGCACAGCCCAAAGTTGAACAAAGGCCCTGTGATCAAGGTCAATGCCAATCAGCGTTACGCGACCAATTCGGATACCCACGGTTATTTTCGGGCGCTGTGTGAGGCGCAGGACATCCCGCATCAGGTTTTCGTCACCCGATCAGACATGGGGTGCGGCAGTACCATCGGGCCGATCACGGCCAGCAAGCTCGGGGTAAAAACCCTCGATGTTGGCCTGCCGACTTTTGGTATGCACTCTATTCGGGAACTCGCCGGAGCGAGAGATCCTGAATACCTGCTGCGGGCCTTAACCGCTTTTTTCAGTCAGTCACAAGGCGTGCAAATTACCGCTGAGCACTAATCAAGACTGAGCGATATGAGACCGGCTTGCGCTTGTAAGCGACGCAAGAGCTTCGGCAACAAGACAGAATCGGGCTGAGCGGCAAGCCGAGCTTTCGTTGTCTGATAGAGCGTGCTTAGACGTGCATCCTGCTGCCACCGTGCCAACAAAAAAGCGCGCCATCGCTGGACTTGCGCTGTATCTAAGCTTTCAGGGTAGTGCCTTGCTTTAAACGTGAACAGCAACTCGTTGAGACGCGCCGCCTCGAACACTTCGGTTTGTCCAGGCGCACTCGCGGTTTCATGAACCCAGGCAAAGCGACTGCGATCAACTTCTGAGACAAACCCGCCCCCGTAAAGCTGAAACTCTGCATCCATCTCGAGAGGCTCAGACACGCGCTGCAGCGCGTCTAGGAGCACGCCTTGAATGCTGGGATGACTTTGAATCTGCTTTATAAATCCCGAAAGCCGATCAGGCGACCAGCTGAAATCTGCCGCGAGCGCCGAGGGTAACGTATTAACCGGCGCGATTGGCGGGCAACGATTGATTTGGATTCGCTGCACTGCAGACGGCTTTGAGCGTGCCCCTTCGACCCGTTTTGGGAACAAAAAGTCCGTTAACGCATCCCCCTTCAGCGAACAATACCCTTCTGGATCTTGGCGAAGATCCAGGCAAATGACCGAATTTTGATTTGAGGGGTGCGCAAGCAGTGGCAGGACCGGCGCAAGATATCGATCACTTGCTTCAAAAAACGGCTGAACCAACAAAACCGGCGCTTTACCCAACGGGTAGAGCAGATCCAAAACTGGCTGTTTCTTGCGCATCCGAAAATGATATTCAAATAGTTTTGGTTGCACTGTCTTAACCAGTTTGGCCAACGAAATTGTGGCCTCAATATCTGACAACGCATCGTGAGCATTTTCATGACTAAGGCCATTCGCCTCGGCCATCGAAACGAGCGTAAAAGACGGCTTACCATCCCCTCGTTGAGGCCAGTTGATGCCCATCGGACGAAGCGCATACGTCATCCGAAGCAAATTAATCAGGTCCCAGCGAGAATTACCGTTCTGCCATTCGCGCGCGTAAGGATCAAAAAAATTGCGATATAAAGATTGTCGAACAAACTCATCGTCAAAATTTAAATTGTTATACCCAACCACACAGGTGCCTGGCTCGGTAAAGCACGCTAAGATTTTTCTGAGCCCTTCTAATTCACTTAGGCCTTCAGCATCAAGTTGATCCGGGTCAATTCCCGTGATCAGTGTCGCATCCGGATGAAACAGCGTGTCGACGCTGGGTTTAATATAAAAATTGACCGGCGGGCCGATAGGCCGCAAATCGGAATCGGTCCGCTGGCCCGCAAATTGAACGATTCGATCCAAAATCGGATCCGTACCCGTGGTCTCAAGGTCATACCAAAAAAAGGTGCTTTGCATACGATTGCATCTTCGAATCCTGCCCTACTGTACCCTATAATCCAGTGATCTGGTCTTGAGAAGCACGATGGGTCATTCGAACATGTTGTTTACCGCTTTAGGCCCGATCGCTGGCTTCTCGCTCTTTTGGATCCTGACCGCGCAGGATCAACCCGCAGCCATCGCCATTACCGCGGCAATCACCCTTTGGACCGGTCTTTGGTGGGTTTTTGAACCCATTCCCATTCCTGCAACCTCCTTGTTGCCGCTAGCTCTGTTCCCGGCCTTCAGCATTTTAACGCCGACACAAGTTGGCGCGGCCTACGGTAGCCCACTGGTTTTACTACTGATGGGCGGCTTCATTTTATCCACAGCAATGGAACGCAGTGGCGCCCATCGGCGCGTTGCACTCACCATGGTCAATCTTTTTGGGGGCAGCAGCAGTCGACGCTTGGTGTTTGGCTTCATGGCCGCATCAGCGCTCCTGTCCATGTGGATCTCTAATACTGCAACAACCTTGATGCTCCTACCCGTCGCCCTCGCGGTGCTCGAAAAAGCCCCTGACAAGCGATTAGCCGTGCCACTTTTATTGGGCATCGCCTATGCCTCGAGTATCGGCGGTATCGGCACCCCCATTGGCACCCCACCGAATCTGGTTTTCCGAGAAGTTTACGCAACGACGACAGGCCAAGAGATTGGTTTTCTGACCTGGATGACGTGGGGGGTACCAGTTGTGCTCCTCTTTGTACCCATAACCGCCTTGTGGCTCACTCGGAACCTGAATTATCAGGGCACCTTCGATCTACCGCCTGTCGGCGCCTGGCAAACCGCAGAACGCCGGGTGCTCATCGTTTTTTCTTTAACCGCTCTGGCCTGGGTGACCCGTAGCCAACCCTTTGGCGGTTGGAGCCAATTTCTAAACGTGCCCGGCATTAATGATGCAAGCATCGCAATGCTTGCCGTCGTAGTCATGTTTTTAGTGCCCAACGGTAAAGGTGAGCGTTTACTGACCTGGGATGCTGCAGAAAAAATTCCGTGGGGCATGCTCATCCTGTTTGGCGGCGGTATCGCCATTGCCAAAGCCTTTGTTACGTCCGGACTATCCCAAGAGCTTGGCAGCCTGCTCACCCAGCTGGCAGGCTTGGATCTGTTCTTTTTGGTCTTGGTCATTTGCCTCGTGATTACCTTTATGACGGAAATTACCAGTAATACGGCCACAACCACTTTGATGTTACCGATCCTTGCCGCCGCCGCGGTCGCCTTTGAGATCCCACCGGAACGGTTGATGGTGCCCGCCGCCATGAGTGCCAGCTGCGCGTTTATGCTGCCCGTCGCCACAGCACCCAATACCATTATGTTTAGTACAGGCGCTTTTCCAATTCGGACCATGGTAAGAGAGGGCTTGGCACTCAATGTTATCGGCGCGTTTTTGATAAGCGCCCTGAGCGTTTGGCTGATCTGACGATTGAGGTCATGCACGGGGAGCAAAAATCAAAACGATGGAGGGGGTGACGGGGCGATGTCACGAGACTATTCTTAACCCAAACAAGTCGATCATTTAGGGCAAACCATGCGATTCATTCGGGGCAGTGTCACGTTACTGCTCATGTTCATCAACACTTTGATCCTTGCGATACCACTGTGCATCGCCGCGCTACTGCGTGGGCTTGTCCCCCATCGATACCAAGCGCTGTGTACGCAGATTTCAATGCGTTGTGCTGAGGGTTGGATTGCCAACAATAACCGGATTATCGATGCCTTTCAGACCCTCGACATCAACGTTTCGCAGTACCCCGACTTAAGCCCTGACGAGTGGTACCTGGTCATCTGCAACCATCAAAGCTGGACTGACATTGTGATTCTGCAGCGCATCCTGAACAAGAGAATCCCGATGCTGAAGTTTTTTATAAAACAGACGCTACTGTATGTTCCGATTCTTGGGGTTTGCTTCTTAGCGCTCGATTTTCCCATCATGAAACGCTACGACAAGCGCACCCTTGCCAAGAAACCGCATCTGAAGGGTCGGGATCTCGAGACCACTTTAAAATCCTGTGAGCGATTTAAAATCACCCCAGTTTCAGTCCTAAATTTTGTGGAGGGCACTCGCTTCTCACTGGCGAAACAACAGCAATCAAAAAGCCCATACCAACACTTACTCAAGCCCAAAGGCGGCGGTGTCACCATGGTCGTCGATTCTATGCAGGATGATCTCAGCGCGATCTTGGATGTGACCCTAGCCTACCAACAGGAAACCCCATCGTTTTGGTCTTTTGTCTGCGGTCACCCAACGCCCATTAAAATCCAAATTGATCGCCTGGCAATCCCTCAACGAACTGACCTGCCAGAATCAGGTGCCGCCACATCAATGGGCAAACAGATGAAGCAAATCTTACTCGATCGCTGGGACAGAAAAGATGCCGTTTTGCAGCAACTGCTAGAGCCTAACTAACTCACCTGCTATGCTTATCGATTGGAGGAGCCGCTTTGACTTCAATCTACAATGACTATTTTGGGCTGAAAGAATCCCCCTTCTCGATTGCACCGAATCCTCAATATCTTTATATGAGCGACCGGCATCGCGAAGCACTCGCCCACCTGATGTATGGCATCCAAGGCGATGGCGCCTTCATCTTATTGTCTGGCGAAGTTGGAACCGGCAAAACCACGATCTGTCGATGCCTGCTAGAACAAATCCCAACCCAAGTTGATACCGCTTTTATTCTTAATCCGAAGTTAACCGCCGCCGAATTGCTTGCGGCAGCCTGCGACGACTTGAAGATCACTTATCCGCCCGGCGCGACCATTAAGGTCCTCACCGATTGCATTAACGCGTATCTCCTTGAGGCCCATGCAAATGACCGTCGTACCGTACTCATCATCGACGAAGCCCAAAACTTATCCATCGAAGTCTTAGAACAACTGCGCCTACTGACCAATCTTGAAACCAACCAACGTAAACTGCTCCAGATTATTTTGCTTGGTCAACCCGAACTGTTAGTGCTGCTCGCAAAACCCGAGCTCAGACAGTTATCGCAAAGGATTACGGCGCGCTTTCATCTGAACGCCTTAAATCGTGATGAAATCTCAGCCTATATCAAACATCGCTTAGTTGTAGCAGGCGCAAAAGGTACTTTTTTCACAAAACCTGCAATCGATCGAATCTACAAAATTAGCCAAGGTATTCCGCGTATCATCAATTTGGTTTGTGACCGCTCTTTGCTGGGCACCTATTCTGAGGGTGAGCTTCAAGTCACGCCAAAAATCGTTGCAAAAGCGGCCTCGGAAATCCTTGGGCCCGAGACCCAAGCAGCGCCTAATTGGCGTCTGATCGCAATCGCGAGCATTGGTAGCCTGGTTGTGCTGACAAGTCTCTTAATCCTGCTGCTCACGGGCGAATCACAGCCGTCGATCGCCCAAGTGCAACCGACGCTGCAGCAAGACACTGGCGCGACAGCCCCAGTGAATACGCCTGAAGAGCAAGCCGAAGTGTCGACGGCTTACGTGGCGCCAGAGCCCCAGCCGCGCCTTGAAACAGCAGAACCCGTGCCCGTGCCACCGTTTCAAGAAACGCTGCCCGCGCCGACCAGCACGATCTCGACGCCTTACGCGAACGTGGCTCGCACAAGCCTCACGTCGTTAAGTTTGATTCGCGGCCATGATATTGCAGGGGCAGCTTTAAATGACCTGCTGCAGTTGTGGGGCGTCGACTTCACCGATCCAGACTCCGCCTCTTGTGAGCTTGCAGAAACCATTGGTTTGTTTTGCTTTTCGAGTATCGCTGGCCTCAATGAAATGAATGATTTTGACCGACCCGTCGTCATCAATCTTAATAATCAGTGGTTTACACTCACCGAACTCGATCGTGATCGCGCGTTGCTTAAGGTTGGTAGCATGACGCATCAAGTGCGGGTCGCTGAGCTGCTTGATGCTTGGAGTGGTAATTTCACCCTTCTGTGGCGAGCCCCACCGGGATATAAAGCCCCGATCTCGATAGGAGACCGTGGCCCAGCCGTCGACTGGCTGGTCAACCGGTTGCAAGTCATCAATGGTCGATCAGGTCCGACAACGCCGGGTTACGTGTTCGATGGTGAATTAGAGGTGCAGGTCAAGCAATTCCAACTGACAACCGGTTTAACGCCGGACGGTATAGCAGGCGTTAAAACTTGGATTAAAATTAATGATGCGGACGATATCGACACGCCACGTTTAGACGGGGAAAGTTTGTAATGTCTTACATTCTTGATGCGCTCAATAAGTCTGAAGAAGAAAAAAAACAGCACCGTACCCCTGGCCTGAATACGATTCATCAAAAGCCCGCCAATCGCTCACAGGTTAAGCGCCTCTGGGTCATCGTCGCCGGCAGTGTCGTAATTCTAAATCTTCTTGGCTTGATATTTTGGTTTGTATTTTTAGCAGACAGCCCAAAGCAAACTGATGTGAAAGTTGACCTGGTGCCCAAACCGCAGGCCATCCCTCGCCAGGCCCAGCCGAATAATAACACCACATTCAATCCTCAGACGCGGACTGTCCGATCTGAGCCTGCGTTAATCGGGACGACCCCGTCAAGACCAGTTCGCGAACGACCCACCCTGCAAGCTGAGCCCTTCCAAGGCAGCTTAAGCCGGCAAATCAAACAAGAGATTTCAGCCATTCGTTTTTCGAGCCACATTTTTGCGAACGACGCGAGCCTTCGAATGGTGGTCATCAATGGTCAATCCCTCCGAGAGGGGAACCGATTCGGCTCGGGGCTGTTACTTAAGAATATTACTGAGGAGGGCGTTGTGGTCGCCTACCAAAATCATGACGTCCCTATTAGCGTTTTAAGTCAGTGGGCTGACGACTAAACGCGCGTTAACTAGCACCTCTACCCTTGCACCTCCACCCTTGCACCTTGGACCTTGCTCCGACCTCACTGCATCATTGGCGCAACAAGGGCATCATCCAACCGCTGAATCTGTTTTTTCATCTCGATCACTTCGGTGTTGTGCTGCTGTCGATACTTTAGATTTGAACCAATATCTTCTTGCGCTTCGCTAATCTGCTTCGCCATCACGGTACCCGATCGCCGTAAGGTTTCAAGTGCATCCGCTTGGTCCTGATTCTGTTGTCGGATCAACGCAAGCTCTGTGGCGAGATCTTCACTATCCATCGAGCGCTGCTGCTTCAGGCTGATCAGGTCTTTATTTAAGGCGTCAATTTTTGCACCTACGCCCGAGACGGCGCCTGCAATCGGATCCAGCTCAGCTTTGAAGCCGGTAATCGCGGTCTCTAAGTCTTCTGCAACTTTTTCAATTTTAGGTCTATTCTGCCGATAAGCGACGGCCCAAAGCTTGTCGATTTCACTCATGTTTGTATTCGATTGCGCCTGCATTGTCTCGAACGTTTTAGAGACATCCGAACCGGTGGCGGCGAGCCTGCTCTCAAGCTCTTCAATGCTGGTCTGACTCTTCTCTAAAAGCCCATTGGCTTCATCAAGTTTGTTTTGAACTTGAAACAGCACATATCCGCCGAACCCCATCACCAAGAGCATCAAAACAATAATGAACATCAGGATCCCGTTGAAGTTACTCTGCTTAGGTGCTTCAGAGCGCCCCCCGCGGCGATAAGAGGAAACATCCGCGGCGTCTGGCGTAATCGACGGCAGATCATCCAAATTTTTTATATCATCGTTCATAAAGGCGCTTTCCAAAAAAAACGGGACCTTAGAGGCCCCGCATTTTAAGCTATTTTACGGATTCCGCTACAGTAAGTGCATGCAACCATAGAGCACAGCCGTGAGTCCCAATCCGCAATGAATCACACCAACGACTGA
>Ga0115566_10003527_pt1 | contig 12589 bp, 5 predicted proteins | sample COGITO_mtgs_1204_3_FD_87173 | JGI IMG/M metagenome (GOLD analysis project Ga0115566, IMG submission 87173) | Pelagic marine microbial communities from North Sea - COGITO_mtgs_120405 | ecosystem: Environmental > Aquatic > Marine > Epipelagic | place: Germany:Helgoland, sampling site Kabeltonne...
TAATAATACCGTTTTGCATAGCTTCAGCTCCTTTTTCACCTATAGCGGATTCAATCATATCTTTAAATTGATCACTATAATCTCTCTTAACACCTGTAACTTGACTCATTACCCAACTAAAAAAATCTTCTGCGTCATCTACTCCTGGTAGTGCCATATATCCACCTGTGATACCTATAGCTAATATCATCTTTGTAAACATTCTACGACCAACTCTTTTTTGTGCTTCAGTTTCTCCAGATGTAAATGATCTATACATCAGTGCAAACATTTGACCAATGTATGTTGTGAACAAGAACGCTACTGATCCAAAACCTCTAGCAATATTGTTTCTATTTAGTTTACCATACAAACCAAAAGTACGATCTGTAATAAATTCCGCAAGCATTTGAGGAGTCAGTGCCCCTCCTGCTCTTTCAAATCGCATAGCTTCCCATAAACCATTTCCTTGGAAATATTCGTTTGCTTTTGCTAATACAGTTGGATCTCTAGCTAAACGTAAAGCGGCAATATATGCTGCCATACGTGATACAGTTTCCATAGTGTTAAATGCACCACCTACTATAGTCATTTCAAAATCATGTATTTTTCTTTTAGCCGTACCCTCTGCACTAGCTGCTGCTGTAGGGTGTCCTACTGGCATACCAATTTCTTGTAATAGTTGTCCTTGTTTTATTATACCTTTACGTACTGCTTCCATTACTTCTTCTCTAATATCACTAGGTACTTTACTAAAATCTAAAAATAAATCACCGTGTTGATTTTTTGTAAATGAAATCATTTTCATTGCATCTTTAAAACCTACACTTAATGCGGCGGCAGCTTTTGTATTGCCAGCAAAAGAACCTAACATAGGCCCAGTAAATTGTACTAAAGACATTGTTTGTAATAAAGCTGAAGATACATTACCACCTAAGAACCACCAGAAACCTGCACGTCTTAATTGTGACCATTCCTGTGTTGGATCTTCTACTTTATACGTGTACCATTTATCAACACCTTTTCTAATGTTAGTACCTAAATCATAATTTTCTTTAAATAAAGTATATCTACTATTTATCTCAGGCATAAATCTATTTCGAGCTGCATATTCAGAACCCATTAAACCAAAGTTTAATATACCTCTTACAAAGTCACCGTCATATCCATTTACACCGCCTACTTTTTGTCTACCTGTTACAAAAGCATCAAATCCTTTTATATTTTCATTAGTAATTTTTCCTAATGCACTTTTCATTTCTTTTCTAGCTTCAGCGTATTTTTGTTGATTAGCTTCTGATAAGTATTGTGACATGCTGTCTATACCATTAAATTCTCTACCTACGGTATTCTGCAATTCAGCTAAATTTACTTTTTTAATGTCTGATATTATAACATTTTCACCTGCATATTCTTCTCGTAATCTTTGTCTAACTTTATTAAACTGAGTTTCTCTAGACAACGGATTAATATCTGCTTCTATATGTTCATAATGTATAATAGCACCTTTAGCGTTAGGATCAACTTTTAATTCTTCTTCATTTGGTGCTTGTCTCACAGTTACATAATAATTTCCATGTCTTTGAAAAGGTACATAATCAGACTGTTGCCATCTATTAATTTTACCTAGTTCTTCTTGTAAAGCAAATAAACTTGTTTTAACTTCACCATCACTACCTAATGCAGTTTCAATTCTTGATTTAATTGTAGTAGGTATAGTTGGATATTCTAATGCAGTTTGTAATGAACGTACAATATATGTTACATCACTAAATGTGATGTTTTCAATTTGGTCATCTGTCATTGTATTCAAATCAGGTAGGCCAGATATACGTAATACATTTTGCACTTCTTCTGTTTGTAACAATGAAATTGCATCTTTTATATTATCTATAAAGGTACTAGCTACTTTACCTCTCATGTCTTCCATTATTACATAATTTATAGCAACTTGAGCATCTTCGTAAGCTTGTGCTGTGTCACCTTCTAAAATAATAACTTCACCTTTTTTAACTTCTACAGGATTAGCACCTCCACTTTTTCTGTCACGAGAAGCAACAAATGTAATTTGTCCTGACATGTTATCTACACGGTAATGTGTATTATTTTTTACAAGTTTACCATTTACTAAAATAGGTTCTTGAGAAATCATATGTGCTTTATCTAATAAAGCTTTTGCCTTAGGATCTTTAACAACTTTAATATATAAATCCATTAAGGTAACAAATTCTGCTTGTATGTCTCTTACTTTTTGATCCATAGCTTGTATAGATCTAAACATAAAACCAAACAATGGTATACTTTGTGCCCACTCAGATGCATAGTTCATAATTCTAGAGAAAGAATTAATATCTTTATCTTTAATTAAATTAGGATTAGCTTTCTTGGCAGCGTCTATTTCACGTTCTAATTTACGGCCTGTACCGTTGTTTTGATTTCTGTTTGTTTTTACTGTGTCTGGACTAGTTTCGCCGCCAAATGTAGTTCCATATACTTCGTTTACTTCATTTATATTTTTATTAAATGCCACGGAAAATAAAGGAGAATCATTTGTAGAAATACCAACTGGCGTAATTGAGGTATTATATATTGTAGTTCGGTTTCTTTCGTTAGCCGCTTTACCTGCATATCTGTTACCTACTAATCCTATTTGTGAAGCGTCAAATATTTTATCTATAGTGTCAAAACCAGAGCTAAATAAAGCTTCACGTAATGCTAGTAAGTATCCTAATAAACGATTAAATAAAGTTTTAATTACGCCTACTTCTACTTGAGCATTTATAGCATGTTGTGCAAATGCTTCTGATATACCTTCTTCTTCTATTTGTGCTTCTGTTAAATTAAATCCTTTATAACGTTCACGTATTTTATATTTTTTAATAAAATATTTTCTAGAAGCTTGTCGTAATTTTTGTTCTTCTTGTTTTGTAAATAACCCTTGTTCAAATAGCGCATGCATAGCTTCGTGAAATAATACAAACATTCTAGATTGTTCTTTATTTATATTTTCTACAGAAGCATTAAGTGCTACGTTAATAGTTTTGTTATGTATTAAAAATTCACCATTTAATTGTGTACCTGTTTTTTCATCAAAGTATTTGTTAAAAAATTGCAAGTTAACCCAACTTAAATTCATTTTATCTAACGCATTTATTAATGCTTGTTTGACAAGCGGTATACTGTTTTCCATGTCATCAGTTAATTCTGCTTGACCATCTTTAACAGAAAAATATTTTTTCTCCACCCGTTGTGTAGTTGTTTCTGTCCCGCCATACAATCTTTTTTGTATTCTACCTATAATAGCATTATTAGGTCTAAAGGTTGCCCACGAAGATATAGGTTGTTCACCCAATTCTATAGAGAGTTGAATAAACTCTCTTCTCATTTCTCTAGTTTCATTTATAATTTTTTGGTAAAAAGCAATCTCTTGTGCAACTGTATAACTTCTTGCCTCTCGTTGAACAATGCCTGTTTTTGGATCTACAATTTGTGAATACTCTAAAATTATTGCATTTTTATCTTTAGCTCTATTTAATACATCTATTCTAGCTTGTGCTATTTGCATTGTTTTTTCTGAATTTACATAATTAACAATTACTGTTTGATGAGAATAAGCTGCCCAAGTGTGTTCTGTATTTTTTCGTAAGTCAACTATTTCTTTTTTTAATTTTTGCGCTCTTCTTGAAAGTTTATTACTTTCTTGATTTAACTCATATAGTTTTTCTCTTAATACATCTGTTTGATTTTCTGTAAGCCAAACTTGACCAACACTATTTAATTTTTTAGCTAATAATTTTAAACGTCTAAATGATTTTTGTACATTAGTTAATGTCGGGCCTTGCATAGGGCCAACTTCAGTAGTTACTTTTTCTTCAACTATGTCAGTTATAGCAGGTAAAGGTCTGCCTCTTTTAATTATTCTATCTAATTCACGCAATCCTAGAGTTGTTGTGCCATCTTTAGTTAAGTCTGTTCTCTTTAACTGTGTATTAATAATATCACGACCACGAGGCCCATCCATATAATTTAACGCGCTTAAAGCTTTTTTTCTGTCTTCAGTTAATATATTTTTTCTTCCCTTTTCAAATTCTACTATACTAATGTCTCTTTCTCTTTTATAATCTTCACGTAACGCTTCTCTCAATGCATCTCCTTCTAATGCATCATAATCTTGTAAGTCATTACCTAGTTCCTCAATTTCTTCTATTCTGTCAAATTCATCATACTTATCAGGATTAGCTGCTTGATCATCTAATTGCTCTTGTTGTCGTTTTTGATCTGATCGTGCTTCAGTTATTTCAGTATATTTATCCATAACAAATTCATCTTCAGATTGTCTGTCTGCACCTTCTGTGATGTCTTTGTCTGTATAACCCATTAGCTTTAATTTTTTTCTAGCCGCTTTTACAGTTTTCGGGTGATATCTTATACTTAATTCTGTGTCACCTTTATCTTTACTATATTTATAATTGGTTTTGCTAGCAGTAGCTGTTTCTTGTTTTGTAAATATATTTGCGCCCTCATTTACAGGTATAGTTAAAATACTTTTCTTAGCACCTCTTGTTTTATTTTGTAAAAGAAAAAACTTTTTACCTTCATCAAAAATCATACCTAACATAGTAAATTTAGGATTAACTCTATTGCCGTGTTTATCTTCTATAGGATTGCCATACATATCTACATTCGTATTATTTTCTGGATTTATGATGTGCCCTCCCGTTACAGTAACTTCATCACCTATATTAAATTTTTGTTTTGCGATATCTTCATCTTTGTCATCTGTAATCAATGGTACTTCTTTACCATATCCATCTACTATAAAAGGAGGTTTATCTTTTGTTTTTAAAAACGTGTATGTTGTACCCGCACCAGCGACCATACCAAATGGTGAACCACCTGCAGCTCCTTCCGCCGCTCCTTCACCTACTCTTTTCCAATATGATTTGCTACCATAAAGATCCATTAGATCTTTACCTTCCTCTAGTGCCCCTCCAGACTGAACAATAGCTTCTTGTGTACCTTCTGCTACAGCTTCACCAGCTGCTGCTCTTGCTGTTTGTTTTGCAATAGATTTACCAACATCTTTAAATGATTTAACTACTGCTTCTTTACCAACTTTGTTGACTAATCTACCTAGTAAAAAAGTACCTGCACCAAAAATACTTTCAGCCGCTGCATAGGGAATACTTAAACCATAAGCAATTGCCGCATTAGGGTCTTCTGATTTTTCTGTTTGTTCACCGTAAATATCACCTAAACCCATTTGTTGAGCAGCAAATGCTACACCAATTCCTACAGGGTTAATACGGCTAGCAATCATACCTGTACCAATACCTTTAGTAGCTGCGCCTATAAATCCACCTGCCGCCGCACGACCTGCTGTGCCAGCAGCAACTGCACCTACGCCACCTGTCATCAAGCCTGCTAAAATTATTGGAGTTGTTGTGACTGCCCCTTGACCTATGTTATAGCCAAGCCAATCTAAAAAGCTATCGAGTTTATCTTCGCTGTTTAATATTTCTTCTACCGTGGTTGCGGCTTTTACTCTGTTACCTTCATCATCTGTTTCAAATGAATGAACCGCCGCTTCTAATTGATATTGTTGTAATTGTTGTATGGCTTCTTGTTGCTGTTCTTCCATACCAAAAGCATCATAGAAAGCAGCAGAAGCACCTGACCATAAAGCCATTAAAGAATCATAACCAGCTTTTGCACCACGAGTTATGTCCCAATCGTCCATATCTTCGGGCTTGTTCATTTGAACAGGTTCATTACCAAATGCGTAAAGATAACCATTGTCAAAAAGGTTTTGATGAACACCTTGACTTTTAAGGTGTGCGTCTACTTGTTCTTTTGTGTAATCTTCGGGAACTTCAATTAATGGAACTCTGTAATCTGGAGATAGTTCTATATATTTCATTTTAGCCATAAGCTATTCGTTCCCTTACCTAATGTATTCAGAAGTATTGCTACTTCTTAGTTATTTCTTAGTAGCTTTGATCAGAAAATTTATAAACATTTCTGCCATCACTACCACTGCCATCTATATCAAAAAGATTTAATTTCTTTTTTAAAGCTTCAATTTCTATTTTTTTCTTATTATATGATTCACTATCTTTAGCCCCGAATAAGCCTGCTTCTAAATTAGATTCAAGTTCATTTACTTTAATTAATGCATTAACTTGCGCTGTTGATATATCTTTAACACCAAATGTACGCATTGCTTGTGCAATTAACTTACCATATTCTGGACTATTAGGATCTACATTTGGATATTGATTAGCAACAGATTCTCTTGCTTTTCTTAAAAGCTGTGTACCACCTCTAGCTTCTGATAAAGCTTTTTCAGCTTGAGCTGCTTTAAGTGCCGCTTCTACTGATGCTTTATTTTGTGCCGTGGTTGCTGTAGATGCACCTTGTACACTTCTAGCAACTTGATTTACTAAACTTCTATTTTCACCTGGACTTAATGGTTTTGTTAAATTTACACCTAACTGCATGCCTAGATTTTCTAAAAATTTTCTATTAGCAGGATCTTTCATTTTGTCTTTTAAATTTTCAAAAAAACTTAATTTAGCTTCTGGTTCATCCTCATCTAAAACAGGGTCAGGTAGAGCTTGAATTTTTTTAGAAACTCTTTCCATTTCTTCAAAATCTGATTTACTAGCTCCTCTACTTCCAGGTTGTTTTCGAAGATCAAATTTTTGAGTGTCGTAACCATCATACCCAGGCAATATATCTGTTTCTTTTTTAACTAAATTTATTTTATCTAAAGCTTCAAAATATTCTTTTTGTAATCGTTGTAAAAATCCAGGAGCATATTTTTTTCTTAAAGCTGATCCTTCTTCTGTAGGTTCATAATACTTTCCTCTTTTTTCTTTATCTAATTCGTAAGTAAAATAATTAGGATCATCTAAACCTAATTTTTTTCCTAAAGTAATTATATCTGTAGGACTTTTGTTTTTGTCTGATTCATAAACATCTATTAATTCTGCAGGACTATACTCACCTCTAGGTTCTAATTCTACTTTAGCCATGTTTAAAATATTCCTAATTTACTACCAGCACCTAATATACTTCCTGCTCCACCAATAAGTTGAGAGAAGATTGGTGCACGCTGTTGTCCTGGAGTTGTGCCAGTGCTAGTTGTTGTAGTAGCGAAAGGGGCACCTTGAATGATATTCGATAAGAATCCTAATTGTTCTTTTGGTTTGTTTTGTTCTTGTAAGAAATCGCCATATGCAATATCTAATCCTTTTTGATCTTGATCACGTTGTAATTGACCAATACCTAATCTTGTTCCAATGTCACCTTGCGTTAAACCTTGTAAGCCTTGTGCTCCTAAAGTCATAGCGGCTCCGCCTCTTTGTAGTTGTTCTTTTTCAGCTTGAGCTGCATCCAAAGCGGTAGTGTATGCGTTAGCTTGTGATTTTGCGTATAGATCACCTATACCTTGATTTAAATTCTTTTGTCTTTCTGCTTCTAAAATAGCAAATCTAGATGAATCTAATCCACCTGATCCTACTGCTTGTTTAGCAATGTTTTGTTGTTCTATGAGAGACTGATCTCTCATCTGATCTGCGGCAATGTCTGCTACATTTTTTTGGTAGTCAGTCATGTATTTATCTATATCACCACCTGCACCAGTTGTAATTGCTTGAGCACCTTGTTTTATAGTGTCAAAACCTTCTTGTCCTTGTAAAGTAGATATGCCCGACATATCTTGTGCTTGTTGAATAGCTGCTTGTTCATCTGCACTAAGTCCCATTAAACGTGGAGCTTGATAAGGCATATAACCTTCTGATGCAACGTCTTGAGCTGCTGCAATCATTTCTGCGGTTGGTTGTGCAATATACGCAGGTATTTCTGTTTTAGAGATATTAGTTGTCTCTACAGGTGCTGGATTTTTACTTCCAAATAAAAAGTCAAATAGTGCCATATTATAATCCTCCCATAGCATTTGTCATGATAGGATTGCCATCTGCGTCTAAATAATTTTTACGTTTTCTTCCTATACGTTTTAAGTACTCGTCCATATCTTCCATTTGATTAAATCCTCCTGTATAAGCAATGCTTAAAGGATCTTTATTTATACCATATTCTCCGTCTCTAGTCAATGCTGCACGGTAATCTGTAGGTAATTCGTATGTTTGACCACTTGCAAAGTCTCTTGTACCAACTGCTGGATCAATCGTAGGTTCATCCATTTTTAGTTCTGTTACTACAGGATCTTTATCAACTACTGGCCCTTTATAGCCACCTTTATATGCATTTAAATTGTCTCTACTTCGTTTATCTTGAGTTGCTTCTCTAGCTGCAAATATTGCATTGTTGTATCTTTGTTGTTCTTTAGTTAATTTATCACCTGTTGCTAGCTGATTCATTGCAAAGTTTTCTAAACCGCCAGAAGTTTGTGGAGCACCAAATGCTTTAAAATAAGCTTCGGGATTATATTTCTTTAATGACTCTAGTGCTGAAGCATTTCCTTTACCCATATCAATACCACGCAGTGCTTTAGTTAAACCTTCTAGTGTTAAATTATCTGTTAAATTGCCATCTTTATCTTTTCTAAATAATTGCTCTTTACCAGATAAAAATCCACCTAAATCAGACATCATCTGACTACGACTTTCTAAAGGGCCTCCACTGAATCTTTCAAAATTGTTTAATAAGTCAAATATTTTTTTACCTTCTGCACTATTAGGATCTATTTCTGCAATTGTTTTGCCTTTAAGTAATTTTTTAAGTTTATTAAAACCATCACTTACTTTATCTTTAGTTTTATCAAAGAAAGAATCTTCTTCTTCATTCATTTTGCGTCCAATTACATTTTGAAGATCAATTGTTTTACCAAGTAAAGTTTCGTAATCTATTTCTTCTGCTTCTGTTAGTGGTTCTGTTTTATTTTTATATTTGTCAAGTCTATCTGCTTCTTCTCTGGTTAACCTGTTTAATACTTTCTGTTCTACATCCAAATTAAACGGCATTATACTTTCATCTGTCATGCCCATTTTGTCTCTATACTCTTGAGTAGTACGATCTTCTACTGTTCTTTCTCCAGCTCTAACTTCGTCTAGTAATTGTTGATCTGCATCACCTCTGTTTTCATAAGCAGATTTTCCACCTTTTGATGCTACATATTCTGCAAAGTCTTGTTGCTGTTGTTGAGAAGCTTGTACTTGATCTGCACCTGTGCTTGAACCTTGTTTATTTGAATCTGTTTTTGTTTCTTCTGCATAACTACCACCACCATCTAAACTGATAATGCCGCTAGGGCCTTGATTAGGCATACCGTCACCCAATGAATCATGTAAGTTAGCATCTAATAGTAATTTTTTCTCTGCATCCGTAATGTAAGCAAGTTCTGTTGCAGGAGCATCTGGAGAAGATTGCCATTTTTTAGGAGCGTCTTTTACTGTTTCGGATTCGCCTAAGAAGTTCTTCATGCCCCCTTGTACAGCAGGAGATAAACCTAAATCTTGGTTAACTTTTTCTTTTGCCGCTGTAAGAAAAGGTGCTTCTGTTCTTTCTTTATTAGGGATTTCAAAGAATCCACTAGTTCCTTTACGTGCCTCTTTTGCTACCAAAGCCATCATTCCAGGATTGGAAAACATAGCTTGATTATTAACTATTAAATCGTTGGCTTTAAAAGGGCCCGCTGCGTATTGATTATTACTTCCTATTGCCATAGTTTATTATATCCTATTTTTGCTTGATATACAAGGGGCACACCTAGATATCATTCGTTACTTCCATTATGCTAGCTATAACATTTAGCTGGCCTGCCGCGAAATTTTGTATTTTTAGCGCTTCTGATGCTTCCAATATAATGGGATTTGAGTGAAAACTGTCCGCTGTAGCCTTCATAAATTCATCAGATGTTTCCGCTGAAATCGTTCTATTTACGTCTAAAGCAAATGATGTGCCTGCGCTTGTTATTACGTTTAAAGAAACTATAGCAGCATTGTTTGGATCTAAGTTAACTACTCTAACTGATTTTACAATTGCTGAGGTTGGTAGGTGTAGTATATACCGTTGTTAAACTTGTGTCAGTAACATCTATTTGTGTATTTTTATATTCAATAGCCATTAGCTTAAAAACCAATTCATTGCACGTTGTTCTGTTTCATCTGATATTCTTACAGGTATCTTACCTTCTGCACTATCTCTCAATCTTAATATGTTTATTAGTGCATCATATGTTTTAGCAGACATAGTGTTTTCTGCTCGTTCTTGATATGATAATTCTGGGTATACACCTTTACTATATAATGCCATTATCTACTCCCGCTTGCTTGTCCGTTAGCACGCCATGTGCCAAGTCGCCATGCTGTGTCAGTAGAGTCTGATGAGTATCTAGCTTGAAAAGCTCTACCTCTTGCTCGCATGCTTAATTTTGTACTTGATGATGTTAAACTAAATGGCCCCTTAGTTGTTTCAGAATCATTGGGATATCGTTTAGATTTTAACTGAAACTTAATTGTATTACCTTCTATAAATGTAGTGTCAGGAATAATTTTATCTATAAATATCATATTGTCGCCATTCTCATCACCATTAAAGAAACCTGTTTCTATAAAAGCAGTCATAGCCGATCCATCATCATTAGATCCTAGTTCATGATTAAAAGCTTTTTTATTTGTTTTATCTACAGCTATAGGAAATGCAAATACCCCAGAGTCTGACCAGGCCGTACGTTCTAATACACCTATTGACCATGTTTGATCTATGTAATTGTAAATAACATATCTGTCAATTTCTGTTGCAGAAGCAGATGGGTAAAACCACCACACTTCATTAAATTCTACTATTTTAGCGGCAAATACTTTTTCTCTTTGTGTTTGTGAAAAGTTGTCAAATACATGATTTAGTACAGGACATTTTAAAGTTTTAACTGCACCATCAAATGCGTAGAAGTTATTTTCGCCCATCCAGAATGTACCACCCTCAATCATGGCTGGTGAATTTTTTGATATAGTTCCTGATGCTTCACCAAGTTGTTGGAATGAGAAAGTAAATGGTGGGCCTACAAATTGCATACCATATAAATCTACATCTGTCCATACATAAATTTGTCCACGACCTTTTGCTGCAGATTCTATATTTGTACCTGTACCTAATTTTTGTGAACCTGCCGTGTTTGTTATTTGTGCATTCCACACGCTTAAATTTTCTTGAGATGCAAAACGTATAGTTGTTCTATCGTATGTTGTAGAACCTTCTGGCGTTGTGCCGAATACACATAAGTGTCTGTCAGGTGTAGATACTAATACTTGTCCCACTTTGGTTGGAACCTGTGATGCATCTTCACCGATAGCGGTTAAATAGTAAGCTAATGTTGTGCCCCTTGTTGTTTGTGAGGCAATAAAAGCGCTTACATCAAAATAATAAATTGTGTCTTCTCCACCACCTACTGATGCTACAATGTCTTCACCCCATGCATCCATAGACCACACTCTTGGTGATAATACAATGCCTGAAGTAGAACGTGCTGTTCCCCAAGATGATGTACCCCATAAACCTGCACCAAAACCATAACCTGTAAGACCATCATCTGGCCCGTTGTTTGTTAAATATCTAACTACAACTGAACCACCTCCTGCAGTTGAACCTGATGAAGCTGTGCCTGATATTCCAGGATTACCTGAGCCACCTGATACTGCTGTTAGTGTGTATGTATTTGCATTTACATATACTGCAAAATATTCTCCAGCTGCTACAGTTACTCCGTCTACTGCACTACCTACTGATGTTATTACTACTCGAGATGATGGACTAGTATTTGCTACTCCGTGGTTAGTGTGAGTAACCGTGATAGTACTTGAGCCTGCACCACTTGTGGTAAATGGATTTGTTAATGTAATTGGATCTGTTCTAAAAGGTGTAACATCATAATTTACATTACCATACTCTACATAAACGTGAGTACTTGTTCCATAATAAATAAGTTTAACACCATTAGTATCGCGGTGTGGAAATATGTTACGTGGTATTCCTGAGAATGTTGCAGAAGAGAAAGCATCACGCTTTGCCCAACCACCTATTTTTTCAGGTTGATCAAATTTAAAACGGACTTTATCTGCGTTTGTATAACGCATTGCCGCTTGATAATCAGTTATTTCTGTAATTACTCCAGCTGGTGGTGTTAATTTTACTAATGGCATATTATCTCGCTGTTGTTGGTACACCCTCTGATGATACAAATGGGTGTTCTGCAAATGCCATGTAAATATACGTTCCCCCAGAAGCATTTGAGTCTACATCGGTTGTTCTTACTTTAAAACCATTTGATAAAAAATCTAACCCTCTTGAACCAGAATCTCCTTCAGCTTCAGTAGTATTTGTTTTTAAACCTTGCATTGAACCATCATTAAAAGGTTCTCTTTTATTATCTACTATTCTCCAGTGGTCTGAACCGTCTGTTCTTTTAGTCATCAACCAAGATGGTTTTAGTCCACAGAACACCATAGGCCCATCTGCATTGCCATTACCTGTGTAGCTACCAATTTTACTGTAGCCTTGTATTGAGCGAAAAGAATACATGACAAAATCACTATTATTTTTGTTCATTACATCATTTTGTTCAACACCGATTGTTGTAGAACTAGCA
>Ga0115566_10003534_pt1 | contig 12574 bp, 12 predicted proteins | sample COGITO_mtgs_1204_3_FD_87173 | JGI IMG/M metagenome (GOLD analysis project Ga0115566, IMG submission 87173) | Pelagic marine microbial communities from North Sea - COGITO_mtgs_120405 | ecosystem: Environmental > Aquatic > Marine > Epipelagic | place: Germany:Helgoland, sampling site Kabeltonne...
TGAAAATATTTACACCTTCCATAGCTATGGACATTGCGTTAAGCACCGATGGGCTGGGGCGGTCGAAGCGGCAAAGTATGGAGCGGTAGGTGCAATAGTAAGATCATTGAACCTTAGGATTGATGCATTTCCTCATACAGGATCCATGACCTATGAAGGAGCAATTGATTCCATTCCTGCGGCTGCAATTAGTACTCTAGATGCGGAAATACTAAGTGATTTAATAGCGCAAGGATCTGATGTTCAACTTTTTTGGAGCCAACATTGCAAAACATTTGAGGACGCTCCATCTTTTAATGTTATTGGAGAAATAAAAGGGAGTAAGTATCCGAATGAAGTCATTTTAATTGGCGGTCACTTAGATAGTTGGGATGTAGGTCATGGTGCTCATGATGATGGTGCAGGTGTGATGCAGTCATTGGCAGTTTTGGAGCTTTTGAAAAAAGTGGGTTATCAGCCTGAACATACCATCAGAGCGGTTTTCTTTATGAATGAAGAAAATGGATTGCGAGGAGCAAAGGAATATGCCTCACAAGCTGAAGCATCAAACCAAACACACATTGCTTGCATTGAATCGGATCGTGGAGGATTTACGCCTCGAGGATTTCATGTGGAAGGAAACGATAAAAAAGTTCAAAGGATATTATCCTTAAAACCCGTACTTGAAAAGTACGGACTACATCAGCTTGAAGAGGGCGGGAGTGGCGCGGATATAAAACCGCTACTCACGGAAGAAAATGTGCTGATCGGATTTGTTCCGGATAGTCAGCGCTACTTTGATCACCATCACAGCCCCACTGATACCTTCGATGCCGTTAATAAAAGGGAGCTGGAATTAGGCATGGCCTCTATGGCGGCATTGGTTTATTTGATGGACAAACACGGACTATAATTTCCATGATTTCGTAGTATTTATCGATAAGAGTTGATATTGAGCCAACCAAGAGGCCATCAATGCGTTCATTCTGTGTATCAAGACTATATTTGAACCAAGCCAACTAAAAGAATTGATAAAAGCATACACATCTCGAACTTTCTTCGTCCTTGCCTTGCTATTGTACAGCTCTATTTCAGTTCATAGTCAATGCATTCAGAATCCAAATTTCAACCTATGGGAAGATGAAGGCGATTCTGCGGCAGCATGGTCTGCGATTAGTTCAGGAACTCAGGCCTTCCAAAATTACAACACCAATTATCCCTCATTTTTTGTTGGACCGGATACATTAATTAACGTCCATATTTCCGGAAAATTTAAAGTCAATACCAGCAGCGATGACGATTATATAGGTTTTGTTTTTGGTTATCAAGAACCAACGAATTTTTCATGGATGGGGAACCCTCCATTTAATGCGTCCTTGACCAACAGTTGCACCATGGACTTCTATTTGTTCGATTGGAAAAAGAGCGGTCAAACGTATTCCGGATATACGGCTCAGGAAGGATTCAGTCTAGATAAGGTTAATGGGACCTTTGCTGCGACAACTGCCGGTGTATTTCCTAGTTTCTGGGTGCATACTAATAGTACTTCGTTTAATGTGTTGCAAACGCTTTATAGCACAACAAACGGTTGGGTAGCATTTCAGACCTATGAATTTGATTTGTATTACGCACCAACGCGTGCGGTCATTTTAATCGACTCAGACACCATCTTTGATCAATCGGGTTGTTTTGAGCCAGGGAGGTTTGGTTTTTATAATTATTCCCAGAATAATTCATTGTATTGGGACTTTAACTACGAGTTGTTCATTGAGTTTGATATGGAGGCTGAAGATGTCTGTTTTGGCGATACCTCTAAATTCATCTTCATCGACACGGGTTCTTGTTATAACGCCAATAGCTTCTCAAACCTCGATACCTTTTATTGGGACCTTGGCGACAGCACAATTACCAACGACACCAATCCCTGGCATATTTACACAGATCCTGGTATATACACGGTCATGCTTATTGCAACAGACATTAATGGGTGCACAGATACTGCCATGCGCGAAATTTTTATTCACGGGGAGCCAATTGCCGAAATAGGATACGCCAACGTGTGCAAAGGCGACACAATGCTTTTTGGCGACTCAACGTCACTTCCTTATGGTAATATCACATTTTGGGCGTGGGATTTTGGCGATGGAAATACGGCTTCGGGTGCTCCAAATCCGCAACACTTATATAATCAGAGTGGTACGTATGATGTCAAATTGTATGTGGTGGACAATGCGGGATGTCTAGATTCTGTCATTACACCTGTCGAAGTATATCCGAATCCAATACCTTCTTTCACCATAGATGATGCTTGTGATGGGCAAGATGTTCACCTTGAAAATGCCAGTTTGCAGGCTTTAGCATCAATTATTTCGTATGAGTGGGATGTTGAAAGCAATGGAAGTGTGGACTACATCTCAACAAACGTTGATCATGAGTATTCCACGTTTGGAACATATGCTGTTAAACTAAAAGTTTCTGATTCATTAGGTTGTCGTGATTCGTTGGTTCAATTGGCCATAGTTCATCCGATGCCGAATGCTGATTTTGACGCCCCTCCTGTATGTTATAATGATGTCATGACATTTAACGATAGCTCGGAAATAGCTACTGGAAACATCACGAATTGGGCTTGGGATTTTGGAGATGGATTCACATCGACTAGTGCCAATCCTACTCACCTTTATTTGTCACCTGGTCAGCATCAAGTCAAATTGAAAGTCACTTCAGATGGTGGTTGCCAAGATTCGGTGACCAAGACTGTGACAGTCTATCATTTACCAGTTGCTCTATTTGAAACTACTCCCGAATGTGAAAATTCAGCGGCAAGCTTTGTCCAGACGTCAACCTCACAGAATGGAAACCTCTCCATTTTTGAATGGAATTTTGGTGATGGTGGTTCCAGTTTTTCATCTGGACCCCTCCACGATTATAACGGCCCTGGCTTATATCAAGTTACGCTTAGAGTGGAAACTCAGTTCGGTTGTGAAGATACTGCTATGAGAAGCATTCGAATCTATCCGGCACCGGACGCGGCTTTTGGCTGGAAAAACAATGTTTGTGAAGGCGATGATTTGCCCATTTATGACCAAAGCGTAATCGCGCAAGCTACTCCAGGTGGAGATCAGGTTGTCGCTTGGAACTGGAATGTTAATGGAACAATGTTGAATGCACAGCATCCACTTTATACCACAAGTATCCATGAAAACCTGAATGTCTTTCTCATCGTTAAGAGCAATTATGGATGTATAGACAGCGCACGTAACTTTCCAGAGATTTACCCAATTCCAGAACCAGCTTTTGAATTCATTATTGGTTGTGAGGACAGAGAAAGTAGTTTCAAGGATTTAAGCACCATATCAGTGGGTTTAGTGGACGACTGGCTTTGGGATTTTGGAGATGGTAATCAATCTGATTTAGCAGATCCGATTCACAGTTATGATTTGGCTGGAAACTATGAAGTGAAACTTTCAATTAGCTCAAATAAAGGATGCAAAAGTGCTAAAACGCGATCGCTGTACGTCCCAGAAACGCCCAGGGTGAATTTCAATTTAATGCCTTCAACGGGTTGTTCTCCCTTAATTACACAAGGCGTTAATTTAAGCGAGTTGAACACAGGATCGATGAATTATCGATGGAGTGTTAATGGTAGCTTTTATTCTTCTGAGAAGAATCCCAAAATTTATCTTGAAAACGATACGCTGGCGCCTATTTCTTTCGAAATTGGGCTAAAGGTTACTACGGATGCTGGCTGTGAAAACCAAAAAAACAAACAAGAAGCCGTTTGGGTATATCCTACACCGAAGGCCAAGTTTATCAGTGATCGACAAAGTATAAACCTGTTCGAACCCGTCATTCTATTCGAGAACCGATCCGAACATAGCGTTCGATGGTTATGGAATTTTGATGATGGTCGTACGTCTACTAATTTCTCCCCAGCACATGAGTTTGCTAATGCAGGTAAATACCAAGTTGTTTTAACCTCTTGGAACGAATACAATTGTTCGGATACTACAATGGATATAATCAATCTTGATCCAATTACCACTTTATACATTCCAAATGCATTTACGCCTAATGGTGACGGGAACAATGATGTGTGGTCTGTTCAAGGTTTCAATGAAAATCAAGGGTTTAAAATCAACATTTGGGATCGATGGGGACAACAGATCTTCTTTGCAGAAAGCATGAATTTTAGTTGGGACGGCAAAACTTCCGACAACAAATTAGCACCAAACGGTGTTTACGTTTATGACATTCTCTATCAGACCTCGGAAGGCGATGTAAAAGAAGTTCACGGAGAATTCACACTAGTGAGATAGCTCATACACATTACTTTTTTGGCCCATGAATGAAGAAATTGTAAATCCTATTGACGAGGATAAAGTCTCTGATGCCCCGGGACTATTGGAATATGCGCATCATGTCGGTAGTGCGTTGATTCGCCCAGTCGATCGGGGGAAACTGAAGGGTAGATCTCTTGCGGCAATGTATGAGCAGACCGATTTGCAAATGCAACAAATAAGGCGGCAAATTGAGCTTTTGGCGGAAGAAGCGAAGAAAATCGAGCAGCGCAAACAAGTTTCGGAAATGATATACGCAACAGGACTTTCATTTCAACCTGTTATTGGTCACACCTATCATTTATATGAAAAGGAAGATGGGCAGTTTCAACTGTCCATGTTATCACCGAATGATTGGGGCCGATCTAAACCTAATTGGCAACACATTTCTATGGTTAAGCTTCTTGGTGACCATACCTGGCAAATTATGAACAATGCGTAAGATAATTGCGGTAGCGATCTTAATTGTTGGATTATCGGCTTGTGGGTCAGAAACCCATGTAAAGGACAAGGAGATGATAGAAGATGTCATGCAAGGTCAGGCTGTCGCATGGAATAAAGGAAACTTAGAAGGATACATGACGGGATATTGGATGAGCGATTCGCTGGTGTTTAGCGGTGGAAAGTCAATTAGTCGTGGTTGGCAAGCCGCATTAGATCGCTACAAAATCTCTTATCCGAATGTAGAAGCGATGGGAAAACTAGAATTTAATGAAATTGAAACTCAATTCTCTTCAAAACAATCGGCTTATACCATAGGAGAATGGACCCTTTTTCGAACCTCAGACACTCTATCAGGACGATTTACCTTAGTTTGGAAAAAGGTCAACAATAGCTGGGTAATTATTGCTGATCATAGTTCTTGAAAAAAATCGGCCAGCTTTCATAGTCATTCTTAAATTTGGAAGTTGATTCACTTGCTATGATAAGAAATCTTACTCTATTCGTTACCTTATTCGTATTTGCCTCTGGCAGCCTTTATTCACAGGTAGATTCAGTGCAAACTGAAAAGTCCAAAAAGGAGGAAAAAACCAAAAAAACTAAGGACAAAGACCCATCGGAAGACACCAGCGATGCTGGTGAACGGGGCGATATCAACCGTGCCGACCGTTTGTTTTTCAATGAAAACTACACGGAAGCGATGGCCGAGTATATGCTGATTTTAGATCGAAAGCCAGAAGATATTCATGTCAACTATAACCTTGGACTATGTTATTTGAATTCAGATTACGAAAAAGTTGAGTCCATTCAATATTTTGAGAAAGTAGCTTTCTATGACGATGAAGCAACTACCATTTATTTTTTATTGGGAAAGGCCTATCAAAGCGATATGCAATTTGATCGTGCGATTGATATGTTCAACAGATATATCGAGTTCTACGCAATGGGAGTTGAATTTTCCATTGAAGAAGCACAGATAGAAATTGAATATTGCGAAAATGCATACCAGCTAATAAAATTTCCAAAAGGTTGTACGTATGAGAACTTGGGGCCACACATAAACAGTCCGTATCCAGATTATTTCCCATTTGCTACCATAGATGAGAGTTTCTTAGTGTTTACATCAAAACGAGATGATGGAAGCGTGAAGCTTCCGGATGGTACGTTTGCTTCGAATATTTATTACACCCAAGTTGTAAATGGGGAATATGCTGATGCTATAATGATGCCTGGTGCAAATAACAATCCTGCAGAGAGTGAAGTAGTCATCGGTATGTCATCAGATGGAAAACAGATGCTATTGATGAAGGGTGAAGAAGGTGTTTCTGGAGATATTTATGAAGCTGACTTTAGCAATGATCATCTTGAGAACTTAATTGCTCTGGACAATCAAATAAATTCGCCAAAGTCCCGAGAGATTGCAGCAACTTATGGAGAAGACAGAAATTCCATATTCTTTGTAAGCGACCGTGAAGGTGGATATGGAGGAACAGACATTTGGATTGTTAAGAAACTTCCGAATGGAAAATGGGGTGTTCCTTATAATGCCGGACCAGGAATCAATACCGATCGCGATGAAGATTTCCCTAATCTATCACCGAATGGAGAGTCGCTATATTTCAGCTCAAAAGGGCACTTCTCTATGGGCGGCTTCGATATTTTCGAGGCACGATTTAATCTTGATTCAAACCGATTTGAAAGTCCACGAAACCTTGGTTATCCTGTGAATTCGGTTGATGACGATATGAACTACCGTCAATCCACCTCTGGTCGATATGGTTATATTTCGGCTCTTCGACCTGAAGGGTATGGCGATTATGATTTGTATCGTTTAACAATTGCTGAGGTTGAAACTGAGTATACAGTGCTACGCGGTGTTTTATCTGCAGAGAAGGGTGAAATCATCAATCCTGAGATTACGGTTGCAGAATTAAACTCAGATGACCCGTTCATGGGCTCATATCTTCCAAATCCGAGTTCTCTGCGTTACGTGATTATTTTGCCTCCTGGGGAGTTTGATGTTTTAGTGCGTGCTGAAGGAATGGAGCCAGTCGCTTTTACGGTTAAGATTTTAGGGAAAAGCTCCTTTCAATCAGAAATTGTGAGGGACATTAAAATGGTTAGAGAATAGCCATCTAAATTCTGAAGCGCTACGTTCTCTATACATCTAATACGTGCCCACAATGCGAAGATGTGGAAGATTTTATTCTACGTAAGCGCATTGAATGTTTAGTCATTAACGTGGATAATGAAGGGGATAGTCCACCAGAGAATGTCTTTATTTATCCTGTGCTTTTTCTGAACGATAAGCTATGTGCTTACGGTCGAGACATTATTGAGCACTTTCAATTGTTTGAAAACCGACCATAAGCAAATATGATCGGACCATGAATTACCTTTGGGTTCATGCTCAAGATACTTTCGTCATCTCAGTTTCGGGCGCTTGACGTTGCAACTATGCAGGCGCAAGGAATTTCTTCGCTTGAGCTAATGGAGCGTGCTGCTAAAGCATGTGTCGATTGGATTAAAACTCGATATGCGGTTGAACGCCCAGTCTTCATTTTTGCAGGAACTGGTAACAATGGTGGCGATGCGTTAGCCATTTCTCGATTGCTTGCGACAGATGGGTTTAATTGTCGGAATTATATTGTGTGTTTTGCTGAAAACCGATCTCAAGACTTTATAGGCAATTTCAATAAACTGAATCGAGAAGAAATTTGTGAAATTGAATTAGAAGATCAATTTCCGCCTATTCCTGCAAATGCGGTAATTGTAGATGGAATTTTTGGATCAGGACTTTCGCGTCAGGTTGAGGGTATTGCCGCATTTTGCATTGAAAAAATGAATGCTAGCGAGACTGAAATCATCTCAATCGATTTGCCTTCAGGGCTATTTTCAGATCAATCGACACAGGATTTAAAACCAGTCATTAAAGCTGAGGCAACGCTGACGTTTCAATTACCAAAACTGAGCTTTTTTTTAACTAGAACAGTAGACAGTGTTGGTGAAATGCATTTAATGAATATTGGTCTTGATTCTTCATTTTTAAACGAGTGTGAGACATCATTCCATTATTCGGATGAAGTGAAAAGCTATGCATCCCACTTTAAACGATCGAAATTCGATCATAAAGGAAAGTTCGGCCATGTATTTGTAATTGCTGGTAGCAAAGGCATGATGGGAGCGACTGTGCTCACTTCTAAAGCCGCGCTACGAGTTGGTGCAGGTTCGGTCTCAGCTCATGTTCCAAAATGTGGCTACAACGTCTTACAAACGGCTATGCCTGAAGTAATGTGTAGTATCGATCTGGACGAGAATGTGTTTACCCAATGTGAAGACACAATGATGAGTAAAGCAAATGTGATTGCGATCGGCCCCGGTTTGGGTAGAAATGATCAAACAAAACTTGCACTTGGTAAACTTATGGCAGGATTGAATAAACCTTGCATTCTTGATGCCGATGCTCTAAACCTTATTGCTGAAACGGAAAATGGTTTAGGGTTAATTCCAAAAGGAAGCATTCTTACGCCACATTTGAAAGAATTTGAACGATTATTCGGTCCTAGTTCGGATGAATTTGAACGAATTCAACTTCTTAAAGCAATGTCTAAGCAGTACAAAATTTTTGTCTTATTGAAAGGAGCGCACAGCGCCCTAGCAACACCTGAAGGAAGGGTGTATTTTAATTCATCCGGAACTCCCGGAATGGCGACTGCAGGAAGCGGAGATGTTCTGACTGGGGTGATAGCGGGATTACTAGCTCAATGCAATGACCCCTTTATTGCCGCGCTTTGTGGAATGTATATTCACGGACAAGCAGGTGAACTTGCTTCTCTTCAGAATGGGGTTCAAGGAATGATTGCCTCTGATATTATTGCCAATCTTGGTGAAGCATTAACTGTAACATTTGGTTCTTGATATGAATATTTCCTTTTACATCTTGATCGCCAATATCATCGTGTCGGTTAGTTGTTTTCAGAATCGAGATTTGTTTTTTAAGCTTGATTTTCAGCCTTATTTGATTGATAAAAAGAAACAGTGGTATCGGTTTATTTCTCACGCTTTTGTACATGCAGATGGCTTTCACCTGATAGTTAATATGTATGTGTTGTATCATTTTGGCAAATTGGTTGAACATCAATACGCCCAGCTTTTTGGTGCGATGTGGGTAGAGCATTTTATTTTACTTTATCTGGGAGGAATGTTGTTTAGCGCTATTCCCGGATATGCGCGTAATCGGGCCAATTACAACTATCATGGAGTAGGGGCTTCTGGAGCAGTTTCCGCTTTGGTTTTTGCCTTTATCCTTATTGAGCCTTTAAAATCCTTGACCTTGGTTTTTTTACCGTTTTTTGGATTACCAGCATGGATATTTGGTCTTCTTTATCTTGTATATGAAATATATATGGATAGAAATAAGAAAAGCCCAATCGCGCATTCAGCACATTACTTCGGGGCTATTTTTGGGGTGCTTTATACAGCCGCCATGAAACCCGAACTCATTTTGCGCTTCTTACCATGAACATAGCCTATTGGAAGAATTCCTTCCTTCCTTCCATTGATATTCGACTATCGTCAGAGAATCGTGCATTTCGATTTGCGGATGGATGTTTTGAGTCGATTAGGATAATGGAGGGCTATCCAGTGTTCTGGACTCAACATGTTAAACGGTTAACAGATACACTTCAGCTTCTGGACATCGACTTACGAAAGAGTGAAACGGAGCTTAAGCAGCTTGTGGTGTCACTTCTTAATCAAAATGGAATTAGGGCTGGAGGAACGCTGCGCCTAACAGTTTATCGGTCTGGTGGAGGTAAATATTTTCCCGAAACGAATGAGGGTCACCTATTGATGGAATGTATGAAACATGAAATGGGCGCCTATGTACGTCCTTTGGCTAAAACAGCCTTGCTCTATGATCGAATGAAGCTCCCAGTTCATGAACTGGGTAACCATAAAACGCTATCGAAAACGATACACATAAATGCAGCCATTTTCGCGCAGAAACGAGGCGTTGATGATGCTATTCTGTTAAATTCAGACGATCAGGTTACAGAAGCTGTTTCAAGTAACTTGTTTCTAGTTAAGTCTGGGAAGGTGGTCACACCTAATCTTGAGTCGGGGTGCCTAAACGGAACTATCCGGAAGATCCTTTTGTCACAGTTGAAATTTGAAGGCGTTCAAATTCATGAAGAGGTTTTGACGGTGATAGACCTTGAACAAGCCGATGAAATTTGGACAACAAACGCTATTACAGGAATAAAAATACTCAACGATTGGAATGGAAAGAGAAAGCAGAGCTTGATTGCCGAACGCGCTCAACAAGAATTGAATGAATTAGCAATTAATTCAATTCGGGGTTTTCTGGAAAATTTGCCATGATTGAAAATTTTGTACCAAGGTGGTTTAGACTGGTTTTCCATAAAGTTTCAGAAACATGTGATAAAATTTCATTCGCGCCAAGTTTTCCAATTATCCATGATCTGGATTTGATTTCATCCTCTAATTGTCCGACTGCCCATCCTGAATAACCTCCAAAAAATTTAACATCCCCTTGACCTATGATACCATGGTTTATCATGGCGACTACTTCCTCATAGTCTCCAGACCACCATAGTCCATCCATGATCAAGTGCGAATTAGGAATAACATCGCCTTTATTGTGAATGAAAAATAGTGTCTCGGTATTTACAGGACCACCTTGATGGAAAATATGTCCGTTAGCATCCAGTTCGTCAATAATATCGGTTATTTCCAATTCGGTCGGCTTATTTATAATAAAACCAAAAGCACCCTCTTCCGGTTTGTATTCGGCTATTAAGACTACAGATCGACTAAAGTTTGGATCTGAAAGAAAGGGCTCAGAAATCAACACATCGCCAGGTTTTAATAGGCTAGGATCGAAATTGAATCCAATGTTTAGGAAGAAGCTATTTTCTATGTTTTCTGGTTTGAACATATCGACTGGCAATGTAATGGACGAAATTCAATCTTCCAAACTGTACATATTTAAAATGTTTGAGTACTCCTGATTATTGTCACTTGGGAGGCGATAAAGCTTCCTTACATTTACCGCAATTTCAAACAACATGAGTTATCATTTAGCACGAAAGGATTATGTCCAACACGAATTAACGGAAGCCAACTGCCCAAATTTACCACATGAATTGCTGGATCAATGGTTGAAAGATGCACACACCGATAGTGAAGATGCGAACGCGATGACGATTAGTACGGTGGACCAAAATGGTCAACCTTCAAGTAGGATAGTCTTGTTAAGGGAATTAAGTCAAACGGGAATTATTTTCTTTACAAACTATAATAGCAAGAAGGGACGTGATATTTCTAAGAATAATAAGGTAGCCCTAAACTTCTTTTGGCCTTGGATGGAACGGCAAGTTCGCATTGAAGGAGTCATTGAAAAAGTGGATGAGTCTATTAGCGATGCATACTTCGATTCGAGGCCTCGTGAAAGCCAATTAGGCGCAATCGCTTCCAGTCAGAGTGAGTCGCTTTCCGATCGAAAGGTATTGGAAGATAAGTTGAACGCCCTCGCTCACCAATTTGCAGATCAGGCGATACCCCGACCAACGCATTGGGGAGGTTATTTGGTTCGTCCTAAATACTTCGAATTTTGGCAGGGTAGAAGTAGCCGGCTACACGATCGAATTGCTTACCGCAATGAAAACGACCAGTGGATTACAGGTCGACTTTTTCCGTAATGTAAAAGCAGTTTATGCCTTTTTAGGCGCAGCTTTCTTGGTAGGTGCTTTTTTAGCCGTGGGTGCTTTCTTGGCAGCAGGTGCCTTTATAGCTGCTGGTTTTTTAGCCACTGCAGCTTTCACTTCCTCGACTGGTTTTTCGACAGCCTTCTCAGCAGCCTTTTTCGGAGCAGCTTTCTTTTTGGCTACGACAATTACTGGAGCAGCCTTCTTTTTTCTCGATTTTCCGTAGCTACCAGCAAATCGTTTTCCCTTTGCGCTTTTTATATCTCCTTTTCCCATGGTTGATTTAGTTTTTTGCCCTGCAAATCTAACAAGTTTGATCACTTGATTTTCGGACATAAAAAAAGGCCTTCCTGAATCAGAAAGGCCAATTTCTTTGAGATAACTGGTAATTAGTTTACCGCGCTACCTAAATCAGCTCCAGCTTTGAACTTAACAACGTTCTTTGCAGCGATTTTAATTTCTTTTCCAGTTTGTGGGTTACGACCTGTTCTTGCAGAACGGTTAGACACTGAGAAAGAACCGAATCCAACAAGAGCGACACGTCCACCACTTTTAAGTGTAGAAGTTGTGCTGTCAACAAATGCGTCAAGAGCTTTTTTTGCGTCAGCTTTAGAGATTCCAGCTCCGTTAGCCATAGCTTCAATTAATTCAGCTTTATTCATTTCAATAAAATTTTAGGTTAAACAATAATTTTTCAACGGGAGCAAATATTACTCGCAACCTCAAGGACTGCAAGCCCTAGAGCCCATTTTGTTAATAAATACGACCCTTTGTTGAAAAGTGCAGCTAAAAACGCCCTGTTTTCAAGGGTTTCAGCTGTTGAATTACTCAAAATCAAGTTAATTATCCTCTAAAATGACCCTGTCTGTGCCATCAAACTCGGGAGTTTGAATGCTCATTACCTTCATTGGACTGTCACTTTTTACCAAAACAGCGTGCGGTGTTCCCTTCGGTATGTAAATATAACTGATTCCCCCAGAACTTACCAGTAAGATTTAGCAACCGCCAGAGTAAGTCTATCGAAAATCCTTTCACCGAAACGTCTACGGTTGAGTTTGTAACAAAACTCATTTAGATAGTTTTGCA
>Ga0115566_10003555_pt1 | contig 12550 bp, 10 predicted proteins | sample COGITO_mtgs_1204_3_FD_87173 | JGI IMG/M metagenome (GOLD analysis project Ga0115566, IMG submission 87173) | Pelagic marine microbial communities from North Sea - COGITO_mtgs_120405 | ecosystem: Environmental > Aquatic > Marine > Epipelagic | place: Germany:Helgoland, sampling site Kabeltonne...
GTTGAATTTCCTCTTGGCCCGCGCACGCATCAGACCAATCCCAATCGCGCACAATATCTTTGTCGAAAAAATAGGCATAGTTGTAGCTCTCGACGTCGCAGCGCGCTCCGGGGTAAGTATTCCAGTACCAAGTGCCACCGACATCTGAACCGCGTTCAAATCCACGTAAACTTAGCCCCCGCTGCCGAGCCTGCCATAGCGCGTAGATTCCGGCAAAGCCTGAGCCCACTACGACAACGTCGCAATCTGGGTCTAGCTCGGATGTCGATTTTTCTGAATTCACGTTTTCTCCCTAATAATCTGTGTTTGGCGTTGCGTTGCCCCTCTAGACCTATGATTCAGGATCTATGATACAGATCATAAATAGGCCACTACATCTTTAGCTGGTTTAGTCTGCCCCACTCATCATGCATTTATTTATTTATTTACGTTTTCAATATCACTTAGGCGCTTTTCAATATAAATTGGTTTTAGCTAACTTGTTTTATTGCAACCTTTCCCTAATAGTAAACTAAAAAATCTTTCCCATTTTCTTTTATAATCACTTCTATTGACAACCCATTCAACATGCTCTGATGGACTTTTTGATGGTTCAATTTTTATGCCCCATAAACCATCAACTTCATTTGGTACTGCAGAATACCTTACATCGATAATAATATTTTTCGACTGTCCTACGCCTAAATAACCTTGAGAAAACCAGTCGAATCTTTTTATATCTAAATATTGCTGACTATTTTTATTTAGATCTATAAAGTCAGTTAAATTATCTAATTTCTTAATCTTAGTGCCTTCACAATATTCTTTTGCATCAAATAACCTCACAGCATCAACATAATAAAAACCCTTATCTTCATAGATTGTTTTCCATAAAAATAAATTTCCTAAGCTCGGCTTCACGGTCAACCTTTTACTTTCATGACCTCGCATTAAAGCTATCGATTTACCAACTTCTTCTGCTCTATTTTCTTGGATGAAACCAAAACCTAGATAAACAAATATGTAGGAAACACCTAAAAAGGGTATGAGTTTATTTTTACTTACTAATGTAGTGATGACGAAAGTTATAACTGGAATAGTCAGGAGTGGATCTATCACTGAGATATTATTCCAAGAAATTCTTACATCAGAAAATGGCCACAAAAGTTGCGTTCCATAACTTGTGCAAGCATCAAGTAAACCATGCGTGGCATAACCTAATAAACAAAAAAAGTAAGTTTCTGTCCAACTCAAATGATTTTTAAAAAGAACTCTTAAAAATAAGGTTACTAATAATGCCCCTATAGGAATAAAAACTAAGGCATGTGTAAATTGTCTATGAAATTCTAATTTTAGTAGTGGGTCTGTACTAGACCTAATGAATATATCTAAGTCTGGGGCAAGCCCAGCTATACAGCCGAATATCGATCCTACTAATAGTTTTTTTTTATTAGCAATTGTTTGAGCAAAAATTGCTCCAAACGCACCTTGGCTTAAAGGATCCATAAAAAAACCTTAAGATTAATATAATTTTTGAGGAATAAATGTTTATTTAAGCAATCTAATCAATCGGAAAATCCCATAAGCACCTAGGATGGCCGCCCGAATAGGCCATATGTAAACTATGACATATCCCTGCTCCAAAAAGAATCGCGTCAATATTCTATAATTAAAGACAAAGCTACCTCATTTCGGTAATCTGGTATAGGAAACTTAGTAACCATGCCAATTTTCTGCTATCAAACACGTTAATGTCACGGGAATATCTATGTCACAACATAAAGCTCTAGCAATGTTCGGTCGTTCTGGAAACCCATCACTAAATGAAGCGACCTTCACGTCCGAAAGTTATGGACAAGGTCGAGTGATGACTTTACAAGGAACAGTGAACAAAACAGGAATCTTACTGGCTTTGCTCGTTTTAGCCGCCATTTACCCATGGAATTTGTATTTTCAGAGCGGTAATCCTGCCCTAGTGATGCCTTTTGCACTCGGTGGGGCTATCGGAGGGTTCATTTTTGCGCTTGTGACAACATTCAAAAAAACATGGGCTGCAATTACTGCTCCTGTATATGCCTTGTTACAAGGACTCTTTCTTGGTTCTGTCTCAGCCCTATTCGAAGCTCAATATCCCGGAATTGTAATTCAAGCAACCGGGTTAACTTTCGGCACTCTGGCTTCGCTACTAATGTTATATAAATTGGGAATCATTAAGCCGACGGAAAATTTCAAGCTAATGATTGTATCTGCGACAATGGGAATAGGAGTTCTCTATTTTATCAGCTTCATCATGAATATGTTTGGATCCACCGGCATTGGATTTATCCATTCCAATGGTATTTTTGGCATTGGCTTCAGTCTTTTTGTTGTTGCGATTGCGGCATTAAATCTCGTTCTGGATTTCGACTTTATTGAGCAAGGGTCCGAACAGGGAGCGCCTAAATATATGGAGTGGTACGGAGCGTTTTCGCTAATGGTCACTTTAGTATGGCTGTATCTAGAGATTCTAAGATTGCTCGCGAAATTAAGAAGTCGTTGATGGACTTAAACACACTTTTCTTCGGTGGAATGACTCTTTTATCACTTGCAGTCTTCTTTTACTTTGGGCGATTTAGAGCGTCTTCAAAACAAAGAGACAGAGAGGATAGGATCGACTGGGGTAAAAACAGGTTCAGGTCTCTAAGAATCTTGCTGTTAGCAATGCTCTGCGTATTGGGTATCGCCCTACTAATTCGGATGTTTACCCACTAATAGAATTACTAATTAAGTGAGTCGCGACTGAACTTAATAACAGGAGTGGGTGATTATATATAGTGCTATCGGGTATAAGGTACGCGTACCATTTACAATCCTCAAACAACTAGTTTTTCCGCTTATAGAGTAAAAATATGAAAAATATTGCGATCATCGGCGCGGGGCTTTCAGGCCTCATCGCTGCCAGACAATTGGGCAACATAGCAAACATAACTATATTTGAAAAATCAAAGGGCGTTGGCGGACGGATAGCCACTCGTCGATCAGGGCTATATTCATTTGACCATGGAGCACAATTTTTCACTCCTAAAACTGAATTATTCAAAGACTTTCTCAAGCCAATGATCGTAGAAGGCGATGTAAAACGCTGGGATGGCGAATTTGTAGAAATAATAAATAGAGAATTCAGCTTTAAGCATAAATGGGATGCCTCCCTGCCTCACTATGTTGGAGCTCCCAGTATGAATAGCTTCGCGAAACGACTAAGTGTAGGGACAGATATAAGACAAAACACTCTCGTGAATTCGATCATACGGAAAAACGAATGTTGGCAAATTTATGACATCAATCAAAGATTACTGGGTGAGTTTGACTGGGTAATCGTATCCACACCCCCTGAGCAAGCTCTTCAATTACTGCCTCAATCCTCTACATTCTGCAGTGAGCTTGCAATCCCTAAAATGAAAGCTTGTTTTTCTATTATGCTGGGATTTGATAATGACCTTTCGTTACCATTCGATGCTGCCTTGCCATTAGGTGAAGATATCAGCTGGATTTCCCTAGATAGTTCTAAGCCAGATAGAGGTCAGACGCACTGTCTCCTAATCCACTCAACTAATGATTGGGCCGATCAACATTTAGAAGATGACCGAAATAAAGTTCTAGAATACATGATAGAAGAAACCAGCAATATTTTAGATCGGGATCTAAATTGTGCCTCACATAGAGATGTCCATGGCTGGCGCTTCGCCAATATAGACCGACAGGCAGGTAAGCATTATTTTCTAGATACAATGCGCAAAGTCGCACTGTGTGGTGATTGGTTTATAAAAGGACGGGTTGAAGCAGCATTTACTAGCGGCTATGAAGTAGCTCGCGCTATTGAGACAGCATTATAAAAACACCAAGAGTCTATTGCTGAGGCAGAGGATAGAAAAATTATCTATAGTTCGATAGTTCCCGCACCAAGCCTACTGGAATGCAAGAAAAATGTGGCTTTAGGTCCTAAATCTCCTTCAAATAGAGGCCTTTATAATCCATTCTAAGCCCTCCTTAAGACCTACTACGAGTTTTTCAATATAATTTAGTCCTGTAAACAGAGCAAGCCATTCTATCTCTTAGAGAGCCTTATATTAGCTTCAATTAAGTCAGGTTGGTTTAACATTTTTATCCACGTTTGATGCACTTAAAGCAATGAGTAATTTATTATAAGTATGATCCCATAATTTAAAATATTTTATCTTGAAATTAATAGGGTGAGGAGTGTAATAGGTTATCTTTTTATCTTTCTTGGATTTTTCTGCGGATTTCTCTTGTTCTCTAGTAGAACTCATCAGGCGTTATTATTTGACAACTTTCCAAGGTCTTTCCTCTAACCTAATCCTTTATTTAGAGTGTCGCTATCGAAATGTAGATATAAGTCACTTCCGAGTTTCAAATTTAATTAGCAATACTCTCAGAGTTTCCATAAATATCACCTTGAATTTTCTTCCTAGTTATTTTATGTTGGTTCAACTTCAGCAAGTGACAATATGTGCTGATATTTAACAACGTTAAAAGAATCTGAAGCTGTTTGCTCTATAAGGTACCCCGGGGAGGAAGATAATGTTGGCTGCAAGCGAACCAAGTATTTCTATGACCTTCGTTAGATGGACTTTCTTAGTGCTCATATCCTTACTTTTAAATGTTGATCACCTAAGTGGTATCTATACTCTATTGACGGCTCTAATTTTGAGGAAGTATCCCGTATTTTTGTGTAGCAACTTAACTCAAGGTCATTTACCGAGCAATAGGCTTAATTAGCTGATCAGAACGATATTTCATCTAAAAATCTTGTTACTTTTTCTCATCTCCACTGCTATATGAAAAGCCTTTTAATCGAAGTGTTTACTTACTTACTTGGCTGCATGAAAATTTTCCATTTTATAAGTACACTATTACCTTCACGATTACTTTTGTTACAGGCAAGGCCATATTTGAGCTCTTTAGACGGTGGTAAGGGTACTTCAATTAATACAAAGTTCTTCTTTCAACTATCCGCTTCCATTTAATGCCCTAAACACTCTCCAAACGCACTCTCAGCTCCTACGAAGTTCTTTTTATCTATTTGAGTGTGTACTCAGAAAAATCGACGAGTACAGTAGGACTATTATGGAGAAATCATAGGAAAAAATTGAATTTACTTAAAAAAATCTTTTTAAATCAATTTTTTGCTGTTGCTAACATGAAACCAGTATTTTTACTATTGTATAAGATGAATTTCCCCAGAACACACTTCTAGTGGGTTATTCTATGTTACTACTGATCAAATCATTGAAGTGCTTACTGACTGGGTTCTTGACTACTTTCTTCGAGTAATTGGGGGACAGGCTCCTCTTCAGCGGGTTTGCTTTCGCACTCAATCGAATCAGATAAGGTGTCATAATCGAGCTTAAACTTCTTCGGTAAATACTTCAGACTCCGCGTAGTCTCAGTAAGTAACTGGCACGCCTCATCAGGCCGATTAGAGTCGCGACGTAAACTAGAACGACTAATCATCCCTTCCCACCAGATAGGCATTGTCGGTATGGCTTTATCTGTAATAGCTTTCCACGCACGATCGGATTCGAACGGCTTACCTAAAACCCCGGCGGCTTTAGCAAACAGGCGCCACCCATCCCCCGAGGTCACATGATCTTTTGTAAATTCTTTGGCTCTACGGTAGGCCTCATCAATATCTCCGTTATCGAGCATTCCTTCAATAATCACCACACGGAAACGGCGATCCATCGAAGGCTGACGCTTAACGGAGTCATGGACTAATCTTGCTAAAATAAGTCGTTCAGTGACGTTCTCTCGATCGGCGATAAAAGGAAAGAGAAACTCAATTTGCCAACTCGGTATCCCTTTAGCTGCTAAGCCTTCGACAAATTTACGGATCTGTTCAAAGTCGTCAAGCCGATTGTATAGTTGAAGTCTAGACCAGATCAGCGCGCGCCTAATATCTAGAGTCACATGAGCCTCAATTGAGATCTCAAGTTCGGCAGCTTCCTTTGCCATTTTCAGCTCAATAGCATCAAGCGCTTTTAAGACGTCTTCGGGTTTTGGATCAATGAGCGCACGCATCTCCAGAAGCACAGCAAAATTATACGCGTTAGTCTTATCAGACTTTGGCAAGCTTCTAAAAGCACTCACGCCTTGTACCGCGAGGGCAGAAGCTTCTTTAATTTTCGACCGGGTGACTTTTGCGCTAAATTCTTTAGCAATCAAGTAAAATGCAGTCCTCTCGACCTCGCCTTTAAACTTCTGAGATGACTTGATGGATTGTAACGACTGCAATGCGACAGACGCATTGGCGGCAGTCTGTGCCACCATCAAACGGGCGGCATCTGTATCCTTATCTTCCGGGCTTTTGCGGATAAATCGTTGAGCAGCTTTACGTAACTGCTTTTTGTTTGCCTTGTCACCCCCCCCTTTCTCTCGGGCAGCGTAGACAGCGTAGAGTAGCTTGGCGACTGCTTTATCGAGTTCAGGTTCCAGGTTTTGTATACGAACGAGCTTTTCCAGCAGATCAACAGCGGGCTGGTATATTTTCGCGTTATACGCAGCTAATGCCCATCGATACCGGTATCTGGCCAAATTCACATTAGGAGGAACGATAACATGGGCAAAAAAAGCTTCGTATTTCTGCATAGCGTTGTAATAATGATCATAGTTCAGTGCGAATTCTGCTCCTGCGAGATCGGTATACACCCCGACAGAAACACCTGACAACTCTTGACTATAGACCATCATGTCATCAATCAATGCTTGGTCTACGCGGCCTGAGTCTATGAGTGTGCGGAGTCGCTCAGCAGCTTCAATCGGTCGGCCACCGCTTTTTCTACTGGCCTGAAGTAAGCCAAATGCTTCGGCTCTTTGAATTTTCGCCTCATCATCATCAAAGACATCCGACCGCTGGTCAGCATCGACGTTACCAGTGAGTGCATCAAGAATACGCAGTTCGAATTTAACCGTTTCAAGAATTGGCGAATTCTCTTCTGCGGCCAAAGCTCGCTCTAAATTTTTAAAAATCGCATGGGCATGCTCGTATCGTCCTCGTTCAATCTCAACATAACCACGTCCTAGCCAACCACCGTAGACCAAGCCTGGTCGAAACAGCTGCATCGATGCTGCACGAAAACCATTTTGAGCCGGCAATAGTGCTGTACCTTTTAAATTATCGATATCTCTATCATCAACGACCTGACGTGCGATCTCTAAGTCTATCCATGCCCGCCAATAAGGAAATGCTGCCAGAGCAAAGCTAATATCGTCCCAATCTTGAGACCTGAATAGTCGTTCAAGCTCCGCCTCGCTGTCATCAGCTTGCATTTCAATATCAAATACTCTTTTCTCAACGATGGCTTTCATCTCATCCAAGAGTGAACGGAAACCTTCAAGCTCGGTTGAACTAAGCTCGGCCGCACGGACTCGATCGATTAAAGGACCTATTCCATTCGCGAGATCGAAGATATCCTTGGCCGATTCTACCTTTTTAAGGGTAACTAAATAACCATTCCCCTCAGTCAAAAGCTGGTCGTAATTATTGGCTTGAGCGGTTAGATGGCACGCGATACAGGCAATTAAAACTAATATGATGGGGTGGCCCAAGAAGCTTTTATAGAAATAATTTTTAATCATAAGACGTCCAACAAGGCTTTCATTTGACTGGCGAATTTGTCGCCTAAAATGAGTTTAATAAGTCTTCGCGTCAATTTGAGTTCGCCATCTAACGTCGCGGTATCTCCGCCGCCAGCTTCCCCGATCACTAAAAAAGCATGCATAGGCGCACTTCTGTATAACGAGTGAGCAACTTTTCTACCAACTTTTGCCTCCAAAAGATGAGGGTTGGCTTGATCACTTACGTCTAAGGTCGATATAGTCCCCTCAGACCTTCTGAATTGTTCCGCTAATCCAACCACCCCTCTTAACTGGCTCTCACGTATGGGAGCATCCCCAATCAGAATAATTAAGCGGCGGGCTCCTATTCTCCAGCCAGATTCTTCGATGGCTACTCGTAACCCTTCATCTATCGCCTCAAACCAGTCCCCGCCGCCTTCGGCCTCTAGAGAAGACAAAAACTTTTTAAGCTTATTGGTGCTGTAGGTGAGTGGCTCAATACGGGTGACAAACTCTGGATCTTTCTTATCACGGAAAGCTACAAAGCCAAAGCGCGCGATCGGCACCAGTGAGCGCACGACTGCGGAAATATCTTCTATCCGATCTTTGACCTCATCCAAAACCCAACCCATAGAACCTGTCGCATCAACGACAAATACCACATCTAGACCCGCTTCACGCAATCCCGCAATATATGATGCAAACTGAGACGTTCCATCCCCTAAACCATTGCCAATACCCGTCTTAAAACCGCCAATACCGGAGCCCTCACTCAGCGGCACCGCCGTCAGGCCGGCCGTTACATCGACGCCTTTAAAACCACCTGCTTGTGCTCTCAGAGTCGCTGCTATATCAGGAGGAGGTGGAGCTACAGATTTAGGAGCGATGAGTATTTCAGGTGGTTCAAAATCTAGCTCCTCATCAAACTCTAGCTGTTCCTCAGGGGGCTTAGTTTTTTCAATCACTGAATCAGGAGTTTGATCGATGACAATCATTTCTTCTTCAGGAGGTGCGATAACTTTAGCGGGTGATATCTGTGCGCCAATTCGACCCGAAACCAAAGCATGAACTGCAGTCGAGATAACGATCAAAATAGTCCATATTATGACGGGCCGTGACGGCTTGCGCATATCGTTAACCCCCAGTCCGCTGCTGGGTAATAAGGATAAATTTAAGTACTCCGGCTTCTGAAGCCACTTTCATGATTTTGGACACAACTAGCGCACTTACTTTAGCATCCGCATATATTTTCAGACTATCTATCCCCGCAATGGCAGCAAGCTCCCCCTGCAAGGCAGCAGAAGTTACGGGACGACCCTCAAATCGCAACGACCCATCCTGATCTACCGCCACGGTTGGAACTTCAGCAGAAGGTACAGCTTGTCGTGTCGAGGCCGGAGGCACTATGTCGTAATCAGGTTGAAGATTACCGACGATCATAAAATATAGAAGCAGTAAAAATATGATATTGATCATCGGGATGACGTTCTCCTCCTGACCGCTTCTCTTCCCCATGATTCTGTCTTTCAATCCAGATGAAATCGTGTTTTTTCTGCGACGCGAAGATCTTAACTGCCCACTCATTGCGCGAACCTCTGAGTGGCAGAGACTGAAATATTACGCACATCAAATTGATTAAACAGGTCCATCACATCTACAGCTGCCTGGAGCAAAACCTGTTCGTCGACTGCAAGCATTACTCTAGTTTGCGCTGGTGCAATTAGTCCTGCCGCATATTCTTTTAGTCCATCCAATGAGCTTTCTTTACTATTAAGCCATAGGCTTCCATTTTCATGCACCTCAACCACCACCATAGTCGATTCACTCTCAATTTTAGCGCTGCCAGTAGCCTGAGAAAACTCCATTGCTCGTGGCTTCATGAAGTTAGTCTGGAGCATAAAAAAGACGAGCAATATAAACACGCAATCAATCAACGGAGTTAAAGACATTCTGCCTGCCTTGCGCCGTCGGGGAGACAGCACATTATCGCTTAAGAGGCTCACTAGCTGGTTTCAGAGAATGTCAAAATTCGCGTCACTAGGTCAGAGACTTGATCGGTTAGCATCTCTAGCTTGGCTTCTAATACTGCATGCATGACCGCGAAGGGTATGGCAATAGATAAGCCAACAGCCGTTGTCAGCAAAGCTTCCCAAATACCGCTCGCCAGCGCAGATGATTCGCCCGACGCGCCAGCACTGACAGCCAACCCTCGGAATGCGTCAATCATCCCTAACACTGTTCCTAATAGACCCATAACTGGAGCGAGGTAGTAAATGAGCTCGATAAGCCTAAGGTTTTGAGAGTAGCCTCTCAGGTAAGTGGAGGCACGGCGCAACAATTCATCGTGCAACAGATCCGGATTCATTGTTCCGTGTTTTTCAAGACCGAATCTAATATCTGTAGCTACCGTTAACTCGGATTCAATTAACAATTCGCGGGCCTCTTTTTGTTCACCTTTGTGCCACAACCCTACTGCACGATCTAGCTCAGATACAACGACAGGTGAGGCGCGTCTAAATTGCAAAAACTTCTGACCAGCCAATGCCAAGCCAAAAATCGACGCGAGGAGTAGGATGCCTACGACCACGCCACCGAGTTTCAGCAGCGTCCCTGCCCCCATTATAATGCTCATTAGAAAGCCTACTTCAGTGCTCGGATCCATAATAATCAATTCCCCTCGTTTTTCTTTGCGTGTCCATTGTATTAAGTTCTGCGATAGATTTATTGGACTTCGTAGTAGTACGCACGTAGATCCGCTTTCGATCTTTTATTCACAGCCGTTAATCTAGAGTTGTTTTAGCAGTGTTAGCTGAACATCCGGTTGACTACACTGTGTGATGTCGGTGGAGATTGGCTGACTCAGTACACTATCAGATTGTGAACAAATGTTCGATAGTTTATTTACAGCCGAGGTTTGTATGCAGCACGCTAAAAAAAAAGCCGGCATAAGCCGGCTTTTTCAGTATTCATAATTACATTTCTTTAGAAGAAATAAGTAGCTCTCATGAATACTTCATCAGCATAATCGATTGTTTCCATGATGGTGTCGTTATCACCTCCAGGAGCTTCGATAATATTAGCATATAAATCCCACTGCCAGTTTGCAGCAGGGCGATATCGAACGCCTGGTTGTACCAAGTAACCACCAGCTACATCCACTAATATAGCCATATCAATCCGCCATACTAAGTTAGGGAAAGGCTGTTGGAACGCAAACACTACATAGTTAGCATTGTCGTTACCGACTGGCTTGGCTCCCTGGAACGATCTTGCTTTATCATTAAAACGACCAGTCGTTTTATCGATGTAGGCACCGAAATCTTTCGCACCACCGTTACCAGCTAGATCGCGACCAAACATGTCGGTGGCAGTTCTATGCATCCACTGAGCGACCATGTAGGTTGCAGGGAACGCATCAGAGATTCGGTGATATTTCTCAAAAACTAACGCTGAGACAATATCGTCTTTCTCTGTTGGATCAAAACTTAATCCTAAGTCGGTCATTTTCTTATCGTGCGTATAAGATACTTCACCACGGATAATCATTTGATCGAAGAACGAATCAGGACCTGCGTTGACAACGTAGTTACCACCAAGAACGAATACGTTCTCTCTGGCAAACTCTCTAGTCGCCCAAGCTCGGAATGAGCCAAACGAACTGTGGAAACCTTCAATGGTACGTTGTGCGTCAACGACTGTGTATTCGTCACCGAATCCAAACATTTCACGCGTTGCCCACCAGTCAGCTGGCCATTCGTTGACAACGACTCTCAACGCTTTCAACGGATCCAAGCGGCCTGCAGCCACATCATGCCAGTACTCAGTCGAGTTAGGCGCATGAGGATCGGGAGATAATGGAGATCCACAATGGTTTAACGTTTTATGGCCGCCACCGAGAATTGTAGGCATTTTGGCGTAAGAGTCTTCAAACCCTCTATAACCGATGTTTCCTAACAGGTTATTCGTATCATTGTACTCGTTAGCACAGAACCTATTCGCATTGGCAGCTGAGGCCGAGTAGCCACCAGCCGCGCCCGCACCGACTCCTGCAAGACCTGCGGAGTTCGCTCCTTGATGAAAAGCTGGCGCTTCCGCGTAACGAACATAGCCATTAGGATCTCTGCGGTTAACCCAAGCAAACATTGCTGTGAATTGGTCTGTCAACGGAGCAGTCAACTTGAAGCCGTAGTTGATAGAATTTGCAGCATCGTTGAACTCATCGTTTTCAACTAATGTCACGTTATGAGGTACTACACTGTAGGCAGTGTTTTGTCCTGGAAGAATAGTAGGACTCCACATTTGAGCGAATGCATCAACTTCCCAACCATTGTCAAATGTGTAACTTACTCGCACGCCTGGGCTTGCTACACGACTGTCTTGGTACTCTTCAGCACCTGGTCCGATAGTTAAATGTCTACGAAGGTCGAGGCCGTTGGCAACGTCCATAACACGGAAGAAATAAGCTTCACCCCATGCAATAGTTTGCACACCAGCACGAACCCATAGTGGGCCATCATTCCAATCGATATATGCCGCAGGTAGATCAATCATGAAATCATCACTGCTATATATTTCTGTAGGTGAACCGTTTCCGCCATACCAGTATTCATTCTGGCTAAAATTATCGCCGCCGGTTACATCACTGCCGTTAAGCATGCTCGTACCGTCAAAATAAGCACGTACTTTAACGTACGCTGCCCAGTTACGATTAATCTTCGCTTGTATATCGATTTCGGCACGCGAGTTGAACATGTTCCAATCGCGGTCTTCGTTCAACGCAGCACCTTGTGCACTTCGCACATCATTGTGGTTTGCATCTGTTGCACTACCAGCGAGGTTACCGCCAGTGGCCAGCATATTCGATCCTAAACTGCCGTCAGCACCACACTGTACACCGATGAAATCATTGGTGCCGTATAGGCCGGTCGAACCTGCATTCACGGCATTTAGACCACCA
>Ga0115566_10003560_pt1 | contig 12545 bp, 20 predicted proteins | sample COGITO_mtgs_1204_3_FD_87173 | JGI IMG/M metagenome (GOLD analysis project Ga0115566, IMG submission 87173) | Pelagic marine microbial communities from North Sea - COGITO_mtgs_120405 | ecosystem: Environmental > Aquatic > Marine > Epipelagic | place: Germany:Helgoland, sampling site Kabeltonne...
ATCCAGAGGCGTGATACATCAACCTAATGTACTGACGCATATCAGTCTTACCTATTAAGTTTATAACTCCTTTTAGCGGAGGGTGAAAGTGACTTTTCTCCCCACACTGGACAAAGACTATACGACCCTTAAAATGATCTACAATTTTTTGATAGTAAGCTGGATTCCACCATTTTGCTGTAAAGTCATATTTACCGCCTGCCATTAAAATCCAAAATCGTCCTTTATAACCAAGCTCCTCTATTTGAGAATACCAATGCTTTTCATCAGGTCCAATGTGAATATCTCCTCTAAAGTCGCCCATGGGTATTTGCAAATCTAGAGCAGTCTCAAGATGCTTTCTAAAACCATGAATGAAATGATAAGGAGAGTCGTTAGACTTATGAATCAGAGGATAGTCAGACTTAATAACCTCATCTGCGTCTTCATACGGAAAATCAGAAATATAAGGATTATTCTCCCAAATAGCGGGACAAGATGTATCCATTTTTATTTCAAATTTTTCAGGATGTGCTTTTTTGAGGTCACGTACAGCCGCCGTCAACATCATTACGTCACCTGGGGACTGGTAATTCTTTAGTATAATCTTACGCATACAATACCTGTTTAAATAGGTATATCAATGCATGTCAAATTCAAACTAAAATATCAGAAAGGAATGTAATGTTTTTTCTTTAAGACATTACGCGGAAGACCTTCAAAATAGGATTCTAAATTTTCTTTGTAGGTCATTTGTAACGTTTACTTGGTAGGCTGTAAAAACCGACGACCATAAAGATTAGGTCAGTGAAGGTCATAAGCAGTAAACCACCAGTAAGAGTCACAGTCTCAAAAGTGTCAGCACCTACGAACCATCCAAAGATACCATTAGAACCACCATTTGGTACTAATACCTCATATTTAATCTCAGGATTAAGGGCGTAGAATATCATTAAGAAACAATACGTGAAAGTAAGCGACATAAAAAGAATACGCCTGGTTACCTTTACAAATGGATCAGAACGAGTATCTTTATTTTGCGCCGCAACAAGCTCCATGATTTTATCATCACGGGCGTGCATATACTGAGCTTCAAGCTTTTTTTGCTCGAGCCAGTGATTGAGTAGATTACAACCTAACTTGATCCCAGCTCCTATTATCGTATTGATGATAGGACCCATAGTATCACGCTATAGGTTTCTGACCTGGAAATAAATTACCGATTTGACCGGCAAACATTTTCTGTTTTTGCTGAGCGCCTTGTATTAAAGGTAAAAGTCGCTCTAGTTCCCTAGTGGAAAATTGAGGACTAAGAGGAGCTTGACCTGGAAATAACTCACCAATTTTACCAGCGGGTAATCCTTTACCTCCTTTACCTAATTGACTGCCTTTACTAGCTGCATGACCTAAGAGTCTTAAAGCTGCTGCTACTTTGGTTAAATTATTCATTTTAAGATTTAGGTTTATCGCGAAGCGAGCTCAGTAAAGAAGGTACTTGAGGTGCTTCTCCATTTTGTACCTCCATTAACGCCATCACTGCTGATGCAGGTATACCCAAAGTCGTAGCAAGATAACCAGCAACACCAGTTGCGTCTACCGGGTTGACTACACCCTGCATTTCTTTGCCTAAATTATGTAAGCCCTTAAAAGGCGCTGCGGCAACTCGACCTGTGCTGCCTGCAATGTTCGATAAGATTTTACCAATATTGGCTTTCTTCGTGTAGCTCATAGCTTTCTTCTTCTTGTCGTCTTTGTCCTTGGATGGCTTCTTACCTCCCTTTGGCTGACAACTACCATCACTGTATGGTTCCTTACCTGGAGTAGGCTCATACCCCTTCCAACAGCGACCTGCTTGTTTATTCATTTCGCTAATACGAAGTCTTGCTTCTCTAAAAAGTTCCATAATTAATTAAGTTTGTCGTAAACTTCTTTACTGCAGAATTTAGCAAGCTTAGTACCATCATCATCAACGGCGCGTAGACCGTAACGAGTTACTTCCTTGCCATTCTTGGTCGTGCGTTTATACTCTACTGCTTTAACTTCAGATTCATCAATTGAAACAGTTTCTTTTTTCTTAACGTTGTAAAAGTCCATATTTAATAATTAGTGGTTATATTCTACCTATTATACTTCTTAGCGTTTCTAGTTGTCAATATAAACAGTAATAGCAACGAGAGCAAAAAAAAATCCCCCCTGCGTCCAGGAGGGATATCACACATAATATTTACAACAACAGAAATAAATAAAACAAATGTAATAATAAGTATATAGTACTAATTGTCAACCGGTTTAGGTTTCCGCTTACTCTTAATATATTCTATAAGTTTTTTAATGTTAGTATAGTTTACAAATAAAGGAGCTATACAAAGAAGCATAATTATAAGACCAAGCCAAACAACTACATTCCAAGCAGATGCAGATCTATCATTATAGATAATAGAGCTAGTTGTTGCATTGGCGTCAACTATAGGAGGAGCAGCTTGAATAGAGTTATTAATCTGCTGATCTTTGTTAAATATTTTTTTTACAGGACCTACGCATCCAAATTGAATAGGAATTAGTAGTAAAATTAAATATCTCATATGTAACTAACTAGCAGCTAATACATATACGAGTCAATAGATAAAAAAAATGACCACGTAATGTGGTCATTTAAAAACTATAAGTTTTTAAGATTATCAAGAATAGCAACAGGAGCTACAAATTCAGCGGCAGGTATATTACCTTTCATGTACTGCTCAGCCTCCGATTTAGCTTGTTCCTTGTCTACTCCGATACTATCGCACTCAGAAGCGTATCGAGCAAAAATCTCAGAAGCGTCTTCATTAACCTCGTCAATTGCGCCCATGAGTCCTTTGAGCTGCTCGCCTATTCTACCTGGCAATCTCTCAGCTGCTTCTTCAAGATCTTGAGGAGTCATAGGTTTTATCTCATTATTCATTTGAGAATACTCCATAGGACTATTGTTAACCTCATCGCCTAAAAGCTCAGTCTTAACACGCTCCGGGCTTATGATATCCAAGTTGGTCAGATCAGATTCTAACATCAAATCTGTTTTTATATAAGCTTCAGCATCTTCAGTATTATCTACCTCCTCAGGCAATAAACGAACTTGATCGTCATATACACGTTCACAGGCAGATTGAAAACTTTCCTTATCTGCTGCGTAAAAAATATCTACTTTATCTACTAATGAATTGAAATCTTCTTTTTGAGAGTCATTCGAATACATATACATAAGATCATAGATCTTAAACCATATCATTATTGTTTTATTTTCTTCCATTTTATTTTAACTAAAGAAGTTATCGGCGTTTTCGCCTTTGTCGTCTATGTAATAATCGGCAGCTATTTTACTACCCACACGAAGTCTGTGATGCTTAACATTCCACGAACTAAGTTGGTCTCTAGTAATTTCGTACCAATCAATGCCAGTTTCTGAACCTCTGGCAGTCTCTATTATAATTGTGTGTCCCTCATCATAAAGGGAATTTACTTTTTCTATACGGTCCCAATTGGGAACTGCTAGTTCATACTCACCGTCTGTATCGCTACATAAGGTATTATCTAAATCGAAACAATATATTAAACTCATTTTATCTTTTTTATATCTATTTTACGTAGAGACTTCATTTTTTCCAACTCAGCCTCAGTTACTTTTTTAACCTCATTGCCAAGAGCTTCTTCAAGTTCTCTGATACCACGTACAAGTTTAAACATAGCATGAGGTTCAAGAGAGCAAGCTTGGTCAGAACCCCACATACCTTTATCTAAAGTTACATGTCTTTCAACTATTTGAGAACCTAAAGCTACTGTAGCTATAGAGCTCAATAAGCCGTACTCATGTCCACTATAACCAATATTGCTTTCGGGGAAAGCCATCTTAAGGGTTTGAATGCAACGCAAATTTAAATCTTTGACTGGTGCCGGATAAGTTGAGTTGCAATGTAGTACGTCAAGATGTACGCAAGTGTCTTGTTTAGCAACTAGCGCATAAGCTTTTTCTACATCGCTGAAGTCACAAGCTCCCGTAGATATTATAACATGTTTAAATTTACTACCCACATAAGATAAATACTCTTCGTCATTTATTAAGGCACTAGGTACCTTGACCCAAGGTAAATCGTAATCAACTAGAAAATCAACTGAATCGTTATCCCAAGGAGACGCAGACCAGTCTATATCCAACGCATTACATAAGCTTGCTATCTCATCATACTCGTCCTGTTCAAACTCAACTTTTTTCTTATAATCTAAGTAAGTTATCTCACCCCATGGAGTGCTTCTTATTTTAGACTTCTGTGCTTCAGGAACGCAGACGTCAGGATTTCGCTTTTGAAATTTAACTGCGTCAAATCCGCAGGCAGCAGCTAGGTTTATTAACTTACGACATATATCCATATCGCCGTTATGATTTATGCCTATTTCTGCAATAGTATAAGTGTTATTATATTTATATCTAGTCAGGTTGCTCATGGCCTCAATGTAAAGTTGGTGCCTTCTATGTCAATAAATATATTATGTTACTCTAAGTCCTCACCAGTATCCATATATATGTCATAATCGCCATTTGTAATCTCTGCTTTTACAAACTCTATCGCACCAACAATAGACTCTAGTGGTAAGTCCCACTCTTTCTTATACCGGTGTATCATAGCTTGAAGATCCCAAGTAAACTGGTCAATTTGCTCATAATGCCCATTTGGGATATTTGAAGGATTAAAACTGTCATCTCCATTTGTCGATTCCATATTCGCAGAGTACCCACGTATTAGGGACAACGCAAAGATAAAAAAAGAGTTAACAAACTACACTTATATATAACCCGTATAGAGCTATAATTGCTTATTGTGGTCATGCCTTAAACGGCCAATCCAGTCAGGTATAAAGTTTTCAATTGTATTAGTAGTTTTCCAACCCAAAGTGTTCTTTATCTTATAGTTACAGGCAAGAGTCTCTTTTGGCTCCAGTACTTTAGGCAAGAATTTATAGTCATGAGGAGAGTCAAATAATTTAGCTAAATCCAGAACAGAACGATTGTCAGCGTTACCCACATTAAAAATCTCTCCTTTCAGCCCGGAGTCTGCTGCTAAGACGTTTGCGCTGACTACATCTCCGACATGTGTAAAGTCCCTACGTTGAGTACCGTCTCCTGTTATAGTAATAGGTTCATCATCAAGAACTTGCTGTGCAAATATACCTGGAGCCAGCCTATATTGACCGCCACGTACTGACATCCTGTCACCGTATACATTAAAGTAACGTAAAGAAACAGTTTTAATATCGTATACAGCTGCGAAGGTTTTGCAGTAAGTCTCTCCAATTGCTTTCGTACAAGCATAAGGACTGAGAGGACTTACAGGAAGATCTTCTACCATAGGCATAACCGGAGGTTCTCCGTATACGGATGAAGACGAACTAAATACAAATGTAGGTATCTCGTGAACCACACACATCTTCAAAAGATTGAAGGTACCTGTAACATTAACATCATGATACAACCCAGGATCCTCAATAGATGGTTGAACTCTAGCTAGGGCTGCAAGATGGAATATACCATCAACTCCCACAAATGTAGATTCAACGTTATCTAAAGAACGAATATCAGCCTGCGCAAATGTTGCATTAGGATTTATGTTATCAGCATTACCATACGCTAAGTTATCTAAAACAATAACTTCATGCCCAAGCTCAACTAAGGCGTCGACTAAATGACTACCTATAAACCCAGCTCCTCCAGTTACAATATATTTTTTCATAATTTAATTTCGTTAGTCATTCTAAAATAAACTTACGGTTGTAACCCCTCTTTGTTGTATGACTTTATGAGCGCATTCATTTGCAAATGGTATGGCTTTTTTTATGTCGCCCGTCTCAAGCCATTTTACAGCAAGTGATGCAATAAAAGTATCTCCGGCTCCAGATACGTCTATTGTCTGTAATTTACCTGGAGCGGGGAAGTTTATATTCCTATAGTCACAACCGTCTTCTCCTTTGGTAATAATTGTCTTCTTAAGTAAGCCTTTACCCATAGTGTCTTTGGTAGCATTAAACTCAGGTTCGTTTATCTTTATAAACCTAGCTTTATATGCCCAAGTAGCCTTCAAACGTTTTTTAGTGTCTAGGAAACAATTTGGATTCAACGCAAATATCTGCTCTAGAGCCTGTTCGTCTAAAAAACCTTTATCATAATCCGACACAATGACTAGATCTGCACTTGCTATCAATGGTGTGTTTAAACCCTCTAAGACTATTTTGTCCGCATAATCATTTTCGTCCACACGAGTAATCATCTGATTAGTCTTGTAGTCTATATATCTAGTTTTTGTAATACTACATGGATTCTAATATGATGACACGGCAACCCAAGACTTCTAACGTTAGAAGCTACATTACCAGCCATACCATCATTAATGGTAACATCTCCAGTAGGTTTAAAAACAGGTACTGGCGCCTCTGGGCAAATACGGTCACAACGTCCGTATATAAACTTATCTTTACAGTTTTCTCCTATTACTACTACTGTCGCTTGCGACGAGGAGCTGCTTTCTTCTTTTTGCATGGTTTTTTTGTTTCTTTTAATTTTTTTAATGTCGATGTCCAAGTAGAAGAATAAAACATCCACTGGTTGCTATCATCGTTTTTATACCATATTGCTGTTACGCCTATGGGGGCTTTCATGTGCTTCAAAGATATTTTAAAATCTTTGGCTAGCTTTTCGGCACTATCTTGTGCCTTACTCAATTTTCCCTTCTTTCCTTAATTTCTCAATTGCAGGAAACAAAGATGTAGCTATGGCATGTGACAACTGCTCAGGCTCATAGCCTTGGTCTAATATTGCCTTTTCATTCGCTATTAATACTTTACTTACTTTACTTACAGTATCCTCTAAGGACTTACACTTGACTGTTGCGGCAGAGCACTCATCAATTTGTTGTTTACTTAGTACAAGGCTAAGCGATATTGTCCCATACTCTTTCTTTTCGGTTTGTTCTGAATCTGTTTTTTCTGACATAGTTTGTGATTAAGAGTATAACAAACACTTGTCAAAATAAAAATATTACAAAGCTGTAATCTTTCGTCTAATTTTCTTAGACTGAGTCATCTTATAAGATTCTTTGTATGCGACTAGAGCTCCGCTATTATTATTTAGCTTTACAAGTAAGTCTCCTAACATCTCAAAGGCTTTTGGTGAATTTTTGTTTAATAGACAAGCTTTTTTTAGATGTTTTAAAGCCTTTTTAAGATCCACCTTACGTAAGTGATAAAAATATCCTAGCTCTCTATGCAAAGCTGGCCAGTCCTTGTGTATAGAAAGTAATAACAAAAACATATCCTCTGCTCTATTTATATTTGTTTTAGACATCTGCACGCACCGTTTCAAAGATTCGCTTCGGTTATATTCGGCAAAAAAGAAATCTATATCGCTAGTGTCGTTATTAACCAACATTTCAACCGGTAGGTTTTTTTCATCACATAGAGCTAGTAGTTCTTTAAAGTAAGCGTCCCAGATTCTATTTGATTTAAGTATTGATTCAATACCCCCATAAGCAAATTTTTTGCCTGCTATGCTATTTAACGCTCCACTCCATGGTTTCATGGCTCCTGCCCAATGTAGTATCCTCCAATAACGCCACTCCGCAGGATTGCTTGGTCTATAATTACACTGCCAGTCGGGAGCATATATCTTACCTTTGAATATTTCTACGATAAGTTTATTTTCATGCATCCCATTGTCTATCATCTCTAAATTCTGACCTTCTGAAAATTTATACTGTTCATCTAGGTTCTTTATAAAGTTTTTAGAGGTAAGCTCTTTCTTTATACACATAAACCCGGCGTTCAAGAACTCACTTCTGTTGCTGTTGTAAATAGTTTTAAATTCATTAGATTCTTCGGCAGGTCCAGAGCCGTAAACCCATTCGTCTTGGATCCAGTCGAATATACAGGAAAAATCTCTAATCACCAAAGTGTCGGTATCCAGAAATATGATTTTGTCGTACTCCGTCTCTTCAAACATATGTAATTTTATGTATGTCGACCTAATCTTATCTGATGTAGCAAGCCAGTCTTTATAAACATCGCATTTAACGTCCTGCAAAATTACTTGGGGAAAGAGTTTTAAGATACAGGCCCTATTTTCGGGAGATAGCCCAGCAAACTTTAATTTGGAATTGTAATACAGTTTTATCTGAGTTTTTTCTAATTTTCTAAAATTTTTAAAAAGAGAATGTAACAAAACTATAGCACCAGTTAAAAAATCATCATTTACTATGGATACTATTAACTGATTTTTCTTAAGTGGTGTGTCTTTAGGCTTTTGTTCTTTCTCCTTTTCAAGGCTTTTAGGATTTAGAGGGAAGTTATCGACAGCGTGCTTGAATGCAAATTCACAATCCTTTGTAATTTTTCTCGCAAAAAGAAAACCTTTAGATCGCATTTTAGAAATATTTTTATCGGTTAATTTTGAATATGACACCGGATGTTTCCAATCGTGAGGATTATCCCAATTCACATAAGTTAAGCTTTTATTTCTAGTATCTTCTTCATCTAGCAAATTATGATATTGCGCCATAGTTTGGAAGTAATGCTCATCAGGAGCAAACATACCTTTAAAATACGAAGTTGCGTCATTGTCCAAAAACGTCCTACACGTTTCTCTGTTGAGAACCAACCATTGAGAGCCTTTCTTAAAATCTTTTAATTCTGTTATCTCTATTAATTTTGGTGCGTGCATGTAGCGTCCTGTTATATCATGCATGAACGGATGCTCAGTTTCGTTATCCACGCCTCCATGTCTAATGTGATTCTTATTGCTCTGGCTTATTTTTTTGTAGATATAACCATAATTATATAACGGAATACACGAGTCGGACAGAAGTATAAATTTATCAGCACCCCAGTCGTAAGCTTTTTCAAACAAATTTAAAGTAGCATGCACTAAATCCAAACCTCCCCAACTAGTGGGAATTAATGAATCTATAATGTTGTCTTTAAACCGACTTTCAACATCCACTGGCATCTTGGGATGTAAAAATACCCCAAAACGATCATTACTGGAATTGCTGAAATAAGAATCCCACAGCGCAGGCTGATTTAATTCTCCTTTAGTTAAAAAACAATATGCGTGTTTTTCCATAAACAGTTATTTTTTTTCCTGAGGCTGGAAACAGGTTAGCTCGTCAACGAAGTAGGATTTTAAATGCTCAAGTTGATTTAGCCGATCTAAAAAATCTGCATCGGCTGGGTAAGCAACTCCTACTTCAGCTGCACAGTCACGGTAGCGTATTTCAATTTCTTTGGCATTAAAACAATAAGTAGAGTGAAGAGCTTCGCAAGCTCGAGGTGCTCTACTATGAATTTGCCCATCCAAATTAGTCCCGCCAGGCAGGATTCTTGTAAGTCCATTATGTGTTGATGCTGTAAAAGCAAAATTAGCATCAGGATAACCATCAATAACGCTATTTACACTTTGTAAGTGATTATCTTTCCAGTAATCATCGTGATCCAAATGAGCAATCCAATCAAAACCTTGTTCCAAGGCTCTTTGTATTCCTGTGTTCATTGCATTTACTCCTCCGCAACACCAAAGATTATAGTCAGTGTAAATACTCCTTTCTTCGGCGACAGGCAGATTTTCAAAATAAACTTTCTCTGGATCTAACACACTCGTAGCAAGAGATTCAAACTCATCGTTGTCCTCATAATTATCTCCAATCAAAAATAGTTTAAAATCTTGATGGTGTTGTTCTTTTATTGAATTAAGAGCTCTAGAGAGATATTCGGGCGTTCCTCCGTCTGGCCTTTGATAGGTCGCTGTTGTAATTGCTATATTCATATTCTTTTTGCAGGACATCCAACATAAGTTCCCGGTTTTTTTATATCTTTAACAACACCCCCATTCATTCCTATAATCGTATCTCCAGAAACACTTACTTTTTCCTTAATACAGCTATTGGCTCCAAGATACACTATATCTTCTATCTTTACATTTCCTGAGACCATCGCGCCTGGCATAGCACTAAAAAAATCTCTGATAACACAATCATGGCTAATATGATTTCCCCTATTCAATATAGCGTGCTTACCTATTTTGATATTTGTCGTCAATACGCAGTTTGCGCCAATAAACGAGCCTTCTCCTATTAAGATATCTTCATCCATGATTAGAGCAGATGGATGAACGAATGAAAAATACTTTGTAGTTACGGGAAGTTTCAAACGCATCTCGTATCTTTGCCGACTATCTCCTATAGCAATCATCGCCGAATACTTGTTAGGATCAAACTCAGATAATGGTAATGAATTTTCGCATACGTATTTATCGTCAACAAAACAAGGCAAGTCTTGTTGCATTTGAGCCATAATCTCTCTTGCGTGGCCTCCGTATCCTATTAAACAGTTTAACATTTACGTAAAATAAAGTTTGAGTAATTGGACGGAAATTCCGTTTCAATTTTATGAAAGTTGTTTAAGCAGCCAACAACTTCATATTCGTTTAAATCTAAATTGGATACAATATCGTCTACCGCAGGCTTGACTTCGGGAGAGTACGTATAGTCGTGGTAGTCATCGAATATGATAAAGCCTCCAGAACAAACTTTGTCTTTATACAAATCAAAATCTTTAATTACCGAATTATAACCATGGTCTCCGTCTATGTGTAAAATATCCACATCAGCTACACTATCTACAACATCCTTTTTCCAAGATAAGCTTTTGTGAATTGTGTATTTTCTATTATGTGGATTCAGTTTCTTAAGATTATGTCTTAGGGTAGTTTCTTGGTCCTTGCCTCCTTGATAATGACTAGATTCTAAAGATAAAGGATCAATGCATGTTACGGAAGTTTCATAAGTATGACTAAGCATCAAACAAGCGGAACTACCTACATAACTCCCTATTTCTACAAAATTCACATGCTCTAGTCCTAGGAAAGTTCTGATATCGTACAAGACGTGCGTGTGCTCGTGAAACTTTCTTTCATGAATTGTAGAATTAATCTCTCTTAATTTTTCGAGAGAATCTGAAGCTTGATTAATTTCTTCGAGTAAACTTTTGGTATTATTCATGATTTGTAAATTTCATAAACACTAAGATCCGGATATGGTAACTCTAGATCTTGATTGTGTTTCTTAGTTCCGTCCAAGTTATAAAATTGATTCATTAGCAGCAGGCCTCTCGAAGCTAACTCCGGCATCATATAAAAATTCCAGCCAAGCATATCAAAATTATCGTCGTGGTAAGAGCACTCTCTACGTCCGCTGTATCTCGCTCTGCGGAACCAAGCATTTGCTTCTTCAGAATCTGTGAGAATCGCCCCACCCTTACTTAATTTAAAATGCTTATATGGTCCTGTGAAAGATATGCACATGTGCGAGTCGGGTATGTACATGTCCGAAGTAAAACGTAGAGCGGAATCCCAGACATTGCTTCCCTCAAGCAAATAAGCTCCTGTGAGAGTCTTACCTTCTACTTTTTTAAAAGCCACCTTAAGTCCGGCGTGTATAATCTCGCAAGGAACTGAAGGATATGTTCTTGCAGGAATACTAATATATTCGCTACAAGAATTTTTAACATGATGTTCATAATACAATGCCAGAAACAAGGCGTTGCTCATGTTGTCTAAACAAACTGCATATTTTGATCCAGTATAATCCGCAAGCGAAGTTTCAAAATCATTTGTAGCATTATAAGGATTCGTCTTCAGCTGGCTCATCTTTTAAAATGTCAGGGTTTTGTTTTATAGTTTGTCTAGTAATCGCATCCTTTAGTCGAGTAGTCGACCACTCATGAGACCTAGTGGTATAGATTACTTGAGGAGGAAGATCGTCTCCTGTAAATGGTTTCCCCAGATAATCTTCACCAAGTATTCGGATATCGGGCTTCCAATATTTTATCAGTTCGTATAACTCTTCTTCAGTCTGATACATATAGACTTCATCTACGTACCGAATAGACATAAGAGCTTTATATCTCTCGTAGTAAGGTATGACAGGTTTGTACTTAGTAAACCTAGTTGCACTTGGATCTTTTTGAAGAAAAACCATAAATCTATCGCAGTGCCTTTTAGCTTCTTCAAAAGTATAAATGTAACCCGGATGCAATAAATCAAAGTTTCCTGCACAGAATCCAATTATTTCTTTTTTCATATTAATTCACTTAATCCTTTCTCAAAATTTACAACAGGATGCCAATTTAATTCATTTTGAATCTTACTATTATCAATTGCGTATCTCCAATCGTGTCCCAATCTATCTTTTACAAACTCTATTTGTTCTTCATTTTTACCTACAAATTTTAAAATAGTTTTAACAATATCAATGTTACGTATTTCATTATTACCTCCTATATTGTACACTTCGCCAATATTACCTTTATGCAACACTGCGTCAATACCCGAACAATGATCGGAAACGTGAATCCAGTCCCTAATATTTTTACCATCGCCATACACAGGCAGTTTTTTACCATCCTTGGCGTTTTTAATCATTAAAGGAATTAATTTCTCCTCGTGTTGATTAGGACCATAATTATTTGAACAGCGAGTAATTAAGATGGGATAA